>Ga0208917_1001386_pt1 | contig 12081 bp, 22 predicted proteins | sample DEB08_DNA_10_FD_185500 | JGI IMG/M metagenome (GOLD analysis project Ga0208917, IMG submission 185500) | Aqueous microbial communities from the Delaware River and Bay under freshwater to marine salinity gradient to study organic matter... | ecosystem: Environmental > Aquatic > Marine > Coastal ...
CATTTTATGTACTGAACCTTTGTGTTCCTTACCTGTTTTAAAATAATGTTTGCTTTTAGCTCCCATTAGTATCCTTTCTTTTTAGGTTTTTTACTTTTATGTTTTTTACCACAAGCCATTATAATAACCTCAATATTTCTGTAAATTTATCACTCATTAAGACAAAAACAACAATAGCTCCATAAGCTACGTATTTAAATCTAAACACCTCAATCTTAACGTCTTTCATATCGTCTTTTAAATCATCTATATCTGATGCAATATGTGCCAAATGATTTGTTTTAATCAAATGCACATCTTGTTTGAGTAATTCTAATTCTGTATTGATATCCTTATCGTTCATGCTAGTGGCAACCTCTTGCGTTTTGGGTACATATTGAGTGCCATAGCAACTGCTTGTTTCTGTGGCTTTCCTTCTTTTCTTAGAACTTTAATTTTTTTAGAAATAAGTTTAACTCTGCTCTTTCCTTTGTAATCAGGTTTAAACTTAGGATAAGCCATTATGTTGGTCCTATACCAACAGGTCTATTTTGTACTGCTTCTAGGGCTAGTTCCTGTTCATTAAGTTCTAATTGAGATTTTTTCAACTGTAGTTCTTGTTGCTTAATTGCTAGATCAATCGCAGCTTCTTCTTGTTTAAGTTTAAGTTCTTGTGCTTTTAGTTGCGTATCTATTTCTAGTTCTTGAGCTTGTAATTGTAATTTTTGTAATTCTACTTGTGCTTTTTGTGCAGCAACCTTTTCATCTAGCGATGGTTCTGGTGGTGCTTGTGGTGGCATCATTTCAGGATTAGATATAAATTGATCTGTATTTTTATATCCTGCCTGTGCAATATATTCACTTACTGCGTTATATAAATTCTTAGGTGTAACCAAACTACCCATAGCTCCATTTTGTACTAATGTGCCAAGTATCTGCATAATAGATGACATAGTTGTTGTTTTGGATTGTTGTGAACCACTACCAATACCTACATTGACAGTACAATTTAGTTTTTCTTTCCATCTTGATACATCAATCGGTACAAACTTGCCATTGAGATAGAACATTTTTTGTCTATCTTCGTATCTTTGTACTAATGCGTATATGTTTCTAAATAAATCTTTAACACCTGTTTCTGCAAAAATACGAGCAATAAGCTCAACTCTTTGCATTGCAGACTCTGTAGCTGCTGAAATCGCACCTGATGTCACATGTGAAGTTAATACATCAGGATTGAGACCTTGGGTCATTTTAGATACACCACTTCTTTCTTCTCTAATACCATCTAGGTATTGAACCATTTGGAACGCATAAGGTTGGATTTGTGGTGTAGGTAAAGCTGTAACAGCACCTGGTGCTCTCATTCTAACAATACCACCTGGTCTTGATGTTAATAAATCATCCAATTCTACTTGTCCTGCTAATACTGCATAACGTGCATTATTGGTTAGATACATGTTATCTAACAGGTTACGCATAATAGTTGACTTAATTAGTTGGATATCTTTGACAGTATCTGCAATAGACATGCCATAAAACTTATGTGGAATAGGTAATGGACAAATAGCAGAGAAAGGAATCATGTCGATTTCTTCGTTATCTAAGATATATTGTCCACCTTTTGTAATCTTTCTGAGTTCTGCTATACCATCGTTATCGTAGTCAATACGTATATAACATTCATCAATCCAAACCTTTTTGTTTGGTCCTTCACCCTCAGATGGTGGTACTGAGTCATCATCGTAGCTAAATCGTGCTAATCTTTCTTCATTAAGTTCTGCTTCGCTATTAGCATAGCTAGGTATATCATTAACAATGTTAGGATCATAACCTTCAGCGATTAAATCACTTACTGATTTTTTAACCCTATGACAGACAAAGTCTGCATCTTCTAATGATGATGCTCTACGTGAAACTAAAAATTCTTCTGGTGGAACTGCCATAACTCTGACTTGTCCATACCCTTTATAACATTTGGCTTTAACATCGTGTTCAACCACTTTAGGACTAACTAAATTGCCGAAATCATCTGTAACTGCTTTCTGTACAACTGTTTCTGTATGTTCTATAACTTCATAATCATCATTTGCTAGGATTGATTGGTACTCGATCTCAGTTAGGTTTGTATACGTTTCAGTATGAACTTCCTCTTTTTCTTCCCAGAAATGTTTAATTACTCCAGTCTTGCTGATAAGTGCATCCTTAAAGGCATCATAAAGGATCTTAAACCCATTATTTTGCTTGTTAAATACATAGTTGCAGTAGTCGGTAGCTTGTTGTGCCATTTCAACGTCTTCTGGACCTTGTGGCTCGAATTCTGCTGTGTTGTTATGTGTGGTAAAAATACGCATCAAAGATGGCATAATGTATTCAACTGTATCTCTGACATCAGTTGTAACGATTTCAGAACGACCATCAATCTCATTTCCAAACTTCTCACCAAGATAATACTTCATTGACTCCTCTCTTTGGTTGGAGAGTTCAGTATTTGCGTAGCCAGTAGCTCCTTGTATTTCGGAATTTAGCTGTGATACTAATTCGTCTTCAGTTAGTTTTCTTGGTTTTTTTGCCATTCTTTGCCTTTATTGTGTCTAATTCTTTTTGTAGTTTGTCTAGCTTTTCTTCTAGTTCTTGGAGCTTATAAGCCATTTGAGTAGGTGATGCTATTAAGTTAGCCATTATTTTGCTTTTTTAAACCTTTCTTTTAATTTTCTAGCTGCCGAACCACCCTCTTTCATTAGCTTTTTACGAGCTTTTTTTTCCATATCTCTGCCGATAATTTCTGAAGCTCCAAAAAGTCCTGCTGTACCTAATCCTATGCCACCTAGTGTTTCTCCTATTTCTTTAGCTGCTTTTTTCATTGTTTTTCTAGCTGCTAATCCTACTAATGGTCCTGGCATTATTATCTCCTAAACTATCGCTACATCTGGTCCTAGTCTACCTTTACTATTCCACTTAGATGTCTCTGTTGTACTGTGTCTTAGACTCATAACTGCATAACGTGTAGCAGACATGATGTCATCCTTAATCTTTACTATTTTGCCATCTTTACGATGATATAACCTATACTCCTCAAACCAGTCATAACAGGTATTAAAGACCTTAAATTTGCCCTGTTCCATGCGAGATAACATCTCCATGATCCCTGCTTCTACTGAATTACCACCTTTCTTTTCTCCCAAAGCTGGGGGGTTCTCAAAATGAAATGGCAACATATTCACATGAGCTGTACGATACTGCTCAGCTAGAGTAATACCACTTCCTTTATCGTGTTGATATCCATCATGAGGGAAAGCTATCGGTATGTAATGACTACCTTCACGTTGATTGATGTGCGTTGCATGGTAATCAGGTGTTTGTTTTGACATCTTGTAGGTGTCGTAAACATACACGATATCTTCATCTCTATCCCATGCTACCCATACAACTGCTGTTGGATGGTCATAGCCAAAGTCGAGACCTGCGATACGAGGGTAATGAGAGGGTATAGTAAATGGTTCGCAGGTCAGATTGTCCTCTAATATCGGAAATACCAGACCACTACCTATCATTGGTATCCCTTTAGACCTCATATCTCTTTCATGAGGTGGTAATGCTTGTAAAATCTGTTCTTTCATGTCGTCAGTTAGATGATCTGCATCTTCCCATCCTGCAGTAATCAATGCCTGTTTTGACTTCAATTCTGACGTAAAATTCTGTACTACCTCAGTCATCCCTGATTCTGGGGTAAATGTCATATAGACTTGTCCTCGTCTGTCTAGGGTACGAGTAATACATTGTGAATAGATATCTTGTGGTGGTTCCTCATCTAGCCATACTAGATCGATACTCTCCCCCATAAATTTTTCAGCACCCATTTCATATGCTTTAAAGGCAACACGAGACCACCCACCTGATGTATGTTTAACAAGGACTGACGAATGTGCGTTTGGTACTCCAGGTTTCCTTGTAGTTTCTCCAATGAGATGTTTAGGAACTGATCCTTTTCCTTTATCTCTTGGGTTGTCTGGTTGCCCAAATAATTCTCTTTGACAGATATCACGTGTGGTTTCATTACTAGCACCACATACCCATGCTCTTATTGGCTCTTTAAAGCGTTTTCCTTTCCACCAACTAGGGTACTCACCTGTAAGATGGATAGCCATCTCCATAGCCCCTACATAGGACTTTCCCACCCTGTTTGCTGCCATAAGTAACCTTTGGTTAGCTTCTCTACCACTATCATGGAATCTTGATTGAAAAGCATAAGGTTGGTAGTAGTTTAATCTATTGGTCTGTTGGCGAGTCTTAAGAGTGGATATGATCTCATCTATTCTTTGTGTATCTGTAGACATAGTTATCCACCACCTATTGTAATGATTTTTTTTCTAATTACAACTATATCTTGTGTTTTTTGTTAGATTGAATTAGCACATCTTGTGTTTTAGTTGGGGCAAGTAGCTTTACCCCAACCAGAGAATTGTAGCTTGGTAGCTGAACCAAACAATGTCATTGTATTACATCTGTGATCTATATACAACATATCGTATATACACTTATATTTCCCCAAGAGAATATGGAGGGAACTATATATATTATCACGTCTGCCTATGGGGGGTTGCCTATGTGCTGGAATTCTAATAAATAATCAATCATTCAAATAAATAACATCTCAAAGTATCTTCATACATACCCTTAGAACGTTCTACAATGCTCATTATGGATAGTTAAATATTTTTAGTATGGTTAGATATCAGATTATTAATTAAATTTATTTTGACGTGTGTGTTAGAAGATAGGAACGTTTATTATTATTCAATAGTAATATCTAAAAACCAGATAAAAACAAATAACCATTTAATAGATATCTTCTTATATCCTTGTATATATTGTCTTATAGCATAGCCATGCATTTGTTGACTTTCGGCGATTTCTCACAGCATCAAATCCTAGTTAAAAACAGGCGTATTTCTTTATTTGATACACAAAAGAAAAAGACAATAAAAAAGCCTCAATTAAGAGGCTTTAATATGATTATATGATGATGTTTAATATCTGTTAGTCATTAGTCTATAACCATGATTATTAGTTATAAAAGACTTGTTTTTGTACTTGTCATCATCTAGCACGTACTTGTTTGCAATATTCTCGGCTATTTTATGAATATCTTTTATAAAGGAATATGATATGTCTATTTTAAAGCTGTGATCATATTCATATATACCATTATTATCTGATATATAAAAATCGAATCTATCCTTAAAATTATATACTATTTTGCATTTTTCCAATGGATATATAAATGTTATTTCTTTATGCATTTTCATAATAAAAACCCTCTTATTTATTAATTAATATTAATATATATGATAAAAATATATCATGCAATAAAAAAGGCATCATATCTGGATACAATGCCTTAGTATTATGTATTTACGATCTAGTCTAATATAACCATGTACTCTTTAGGAAAGTATTTCCTAAACCATGACAACCCTTTAGCGTGTTTATCCCATAAATTCATCATTTCAGATCCCATAATGACATCATAAACACTTAATGCAAAATTAGGTATTTCTACTGTTTCACCTGTAAATCTATTGGAAACTTTCACCAATTCTTTAGCAGGTTGATAGATAGCCATGTCATTAAATGGCATTGGTATTGTTTTATTATTATATGTTATTTTTTTCATTGTTTTTTTACCTCGATTTTATTTAAAGTTTTTTGATACTTCTTTACGCCATTTAATAGCATTAGGATATTCTTTAATATCAGTAAGTTTATTAAATACCGATTTTTTCATATCGTAATAAAATGGCTCTACTGTTTCATCCATGATCTTACAAAAAACTTGTTTATTAATTAAGTCATAATCAATTAAACCAATAAACGCTAGTACATCATTTTTATATTTACATGCAGAATATATGACATAGCTATCTAATTGGTTTCCATCAATGATGTCACCATCTATTTTTGTAATATTATAATCTAAAACTTCTAAACCTAGATCATCTTTAAAAACGTTAAAAGGTTTAGGTTTTATATTGTAGTGCATACTAATTGTTCCCATGTTTACCTCTATTAAATGTTAATTAATATTATATATATCATATATATTATATTACTACAATTAAATATTAAGTAATATATCTATCTGTGCAAGTGCAATCATTAAAAAATATAATATACATGTTCCAATAATTGCACCTGTAAACGCTTTTAATATTTCAAATATACTCATTTTCTTAGTTTTTCCATAATTGGAATGATCAACATACCTAACAAGCACCCTATAACAGTATAAATCATCATTTCAAAGTTAAGAGTTACCGCAAATCCTGTAGCGTCTGAGAAAGTGTTACCTAACCCAGCACATATACAAGCAACCATTAAAGCGTTATTTTTAGAGTTTATATTGAATTTATTCTCTAGATAATTTTCTATAGATAAGAAACTGTAATACATACCTAGAATTAATATAAAATTGTCCATAAACCCGAATATTACAAAGTCAGTCATTTTAATACCTCTATTATTTGTGTTTCTTTACTACCTTTTGTATAACAAATCATGCAATCTTTACATTTACCCATACAATTAGGTTTAATATCGCTATCTTTTGTAATTACATTGAAAGTCTTATCAAAATATAATGGTATTTTTTTCATTGGTGCATCAAATTTCGAATTACTAAAAATGATATTCATATTTTTAGGTTTTTCATTCTTACTATAAAATTCTTTTATTAATTTAAATTGTTTAGTCCATAAACCAAAAAATACATCATCATTTTTTTTGACTATATTATTTAAATTTTTTAAATGAATTTCATTAATCAATTCACCATGAGAATTGAATCTGATAACTTTTTGATTGAAATATCTGGGTAAAAGATCCCATTCTATAATGCTATTACTTAAAATGTCAGAATTATACTGAAATGGTTTTATACAGTTTTTTCTGGATGTCATCAACATATCTACTGAATAACAATAAACAGCTTTATTACCATTTTTTCTTATCTTTTTAGTTTTATAAAAAGTGCATTTTTTACAATAATCATTAGTCAGTGGATTAGTATTAATTGATCTTATATCTAACATTTTACCCGATCCGATTGAAGTTTTTATGTATTCCATGCTTAACCCTCGCATAAATTAATTAATAACAAATATATGATATATATTCTTACATGTCAAAATTATTTGTATCTCATGAATTTAATACTATTAATTTAATTCTAAAGATTTTTAGATTGAATTATGCTAGATCGCTTTACTTCTTGGATTGAATAAGAACGACTAGGATTGACTGATTGAATGAACGACTAGGATTGAATGAATGAACGACTAGGATTGAGTGGGAATCCATTCCCTTGTGTTATATGAAACTAATTTTATTCCTTATTGTCTTTTTTAACTAAATGATATTGGGCATAGTGACGTTCTGTGTTATTTATAGCATCCCATACATTATCAATTGCGTCAGCTAATTCCTGTCCCTCGTCTTCATCATCAAAAACATGGTCAGGTATTGAATTATCTAAGTCACTCATAGCTGTTTTTAGCTTTCCCCACACACTTTTATTTTCTGTTTTCGTTCTACTCATTATCTTTCTCCTCATCGTCTTCAAAATCATCTGAATTTTTAACACACTCATCCCACTTTGAAGTAGATTCTAATGTATAAGTCTCTCCCTCTCCCTCAAGATATAATTCTTGTGCCTTTTCAAAACTCTCAGCATAAACTGTTACTTCTTCTGTTGTTTCACAATGATTATGCCAAATGTATTCTTTTAGTTTTTTTGTTTTTTCATCTGTTGTTTTTGGTTTTTCTGGCTCTTTTGTTTTTATGGATTCCTCAATAAGATAATACAACTCTCTCCCTTTATCTGTATTTTCTGTACTGTCGCCATTTGTTTTAATACATTCATCAGTTATACCTAAATGATCTATAACTTTGAAATAAATGTTTTCAGCTATTTCGCTTTTTTGATCTAAACTCATTTACTTATCCTCTCTGTATTGTTTTTCTTGTTCATTCCATTTATAAAAAGTGTAATTTCCTTTAGCTAACTCTCGTTCAGCGTATTTAAATAAATTAACTGTACCCTCTTTGTTGTAGTCTTGTTTTATGTCTGCCCAATCTTTATCAAACCTTACATCTTGTATGTGTCCACTCAAACAATCTGTAGAACAATATTCATTAAATGGTCTTATATCGGTGCTAACGAAAGAATCTAGGTTTTCTTCGCCACATCTCTCGCACATTCTTTTTTTGCTCATTTACTTATCCCCAACCCATTAAAATCATATCTACCTTTAGCGATATCTCTTGAATTTTCTGTTAACCATTCTTTGAAGTTTTCTCTCTTGTCGATTTTTATAGGCATAGAGAAATCTTCATCTAGCTTTTTATCTGTAATATTTACTGTTTCCATGTTTATCCTCTCTGGTAGATAGGTTTGGGTGTATTCTACATACTGATCGCCCAATTAGTTTGTATGCTATTACCTATCTACCTTTATAACATCTCTGTTTAGTTACCCTCTAACTAAACTATAACCATTATTACATTATCATATATCTGATTCAAGTATTTTTTCCACTTCAGCGTCAATCTTCTTCTTTTGAGAATCTGTCAAGGATAAATAACTAAGTTTACCCCTCAAATTTTGAATTTTTGATCTTTTGCGACAAGCTTCCAAATTTTTAGAATAATATTTCTTTTTATGTTCTCTTATCCTTTCTGGATTTTTCTGTGCCCATGATTGTTTTTCCATATTTCTCTCCTAAAATGGTATATCTGTTTTATCGTTAAATATTGCTTCAATATCATCAATATTTTTTCTATCTTGGCTACCTAGCTTGTCTTTTGGATTGTATGTGTTGATTTCGCCATAGAGTTTGCTTGGATTACTGCTCGATCTTTTAACATCTACATTTATCCATTCATTAGGATTACCTAACTCTTTTTTTAGCCACATAGCTAACTGTTTCTTGTTTATTCCGATTCTCATTTCAATAAAATCTTTGTCTGATTCATTAAAATACAAACCCTCACTAAACTTCTTATCTTTTTTTTCTACCATTATTCATCTCCATAGATTAATTTAATATCATAGTCGCCTGTGTACTTCTCTGGCTTATCTCTGAGTTCTCCCTGACTTAGAAGTGCCATAGAATATTCTTCTAAGAGACTGAGCATAAAGATTTCAAACTCTACATTTCGCTTGAATTCCCATACTCTAGTGCCATTTAAAGACCAAGAGACTAAGTGTGTCTTGTTAATTTCTACCCCTAAACTGTTTAAAATGTACTGTTGTAGGTAGATTTGTGGATAATATCTTGTGATTTCTTTAGAGGTATATGGTCTTTCCCCTAGTTTTCCACATTTTATTTCCAGCAATTTATCTCCTGAGATTCCATCTGGAGTACAGCTTAAATCAACGACTGTATCTCCCTTTAGGTTTAGGAAATTTTCAATTACATAGTTCTTTTGGTTATCTAGTATATCTTGTGGCATTTTCTTGTTGATGATAATCCACTTGGCTACACCAGATTTTTCATGTTTATTGCCAAAATCCACATACTTCTGCATGAAAGGATCTATTGGCTCGACAACACCATTTAAGTCATTTTCAAGCATTTTAGATCGCTTGGTATACAAACCAAAACAATAGTTCATAGCTGATGAGCTACGAAGATTGTAACGCTTGACCGAGTTCGATTTCATCTGTGCTGTCATTTACCTCTCCATTCTTGATTGCTTTTTCTACTGCTTTTGCCTTATCTTTTGAATCAGCTATCTTTTTAATAGCTTTATCTTTGATTTCTGGCTCAACACCCTCTGGTCTAGTCTCTCCATTCTTAAATATCTGGATACCCAAACCAAAACCAAGAGCAAAACATTTCATTAATGCTCTCATTTTCGCACTATTCATATCAAAACAGCTTGGGTTAGGTATTGGCTTGTTGGCATAGTTAGTTACAGGATACCAAACTTCCTTGTATAGATTGTCAATAGTAACCTTGCAATAGATTTCTACTGTACCATCTTCAAAGGTTTTTGGCATACCCCAAGTAACGTGCCATTGTGGGTAATGCTCGTTCATGATAGCGATACCATGAGCATTGGCTAGATAAGTAAAACCATTCTTTACTTCAGTTTTACCTGTTAGATCAATTACAGAAAGAGTATCGTATACCTCTTTATATGTAAGTTCTTTCATTGTTTATTCTCCATTTACTATATACGAATATATTAGCATATGAGTTGATATAATCAACATATATGATAGTATTATTATCAGTAAGTGGTTTTATTTAGGTTTGTAATAAAAACAAACAAAAACAAAACAAAGAAACAAGTATATTAAATACTTGTAAAGAAAAAATTAAATATATATCACGAAAAGAGAGGAAAGTACAATGGAGAATGATGATTTAACAAGATTCTATCAAATGATGGATAATTTATATCCAAATCAACCCAAATTGAATCAAGATCAGAAAAGGTTTTGGTACTTGGCTTTCAAAGAATATGACATTGAAAGTCTAGTTAGATGTCTACATGAACACACTAAAAGTGTTGAACGTGGCAGATGGAGACCAGAAATATCAGATATCATGAAGTATTTATCACAGGATAATTCACAATTAGAAGAAACTTGGCAGAAATTCTTTGACAGGAAGACTGTTGATGATAAATTAGCAGTAGAAATATATGAAAGAATGGGTGGGTTATCCTTGAATCGCTTAACTTCTAAGGAATTAGAGGTTAAAAAGAGAACATTTATTGATCTATACATGAATAAGAAATCAGTAGAAAAAATACAAAATCTACCACCTACAGCTAAGAAAACACTATTGGAGAAGAAATGATTAGATTACATGATACCGAGCTTGAACAAGCAATTATCGAATTAAGAGAAAAAGGTAAAGAACTTGGCATTGCTGAGGGAGAATATGAGTATCTTGTGGCTATGCAAAAGACCACTAAAGCTACTGTATTTCTGGAAACCAAACAACAAGGATTAACAATTAAAGAAAGAGAAGCTATTGCTGAAACACACAAAGATGTAGTGAAATATATACCTTTGATTAAAGAACAAAAGCAAAAATATATAGCACTCAGACACGCGATTTCGAGCATCTTAGAAAGCTGTAACCTGTTTAGAACAAAGTCAGCAAACCTAAGAGGTGAGAAAAAACTCTATGGTGAGTTAGGTTAAACATAAAATAGGAGACTAAAATGAAAGAAGTTAATCAAGTTTTACAAACCAATGATTATGACATTTTTCAACACATAGATGGCAACAGGAACGTAAATAAACTACATCTTAAAAGACTTAAAGAGTCGATAAATGAGGAATATATCCCTGTGCCTATAGTAGTTAATAGCAAGTATCAAATCATTGATGGACAACATAGATTTGAAGCTGTTAAGGAACTAAAAAAACCTGTCCATTTTATTAAAGTTAAAGGACTTGGATTAGAACAAGTACAAAGACTTAATAAACATAGTAAAGATTGGAACGCAGATGATTTCCTTGATGGCTATTGCAGAATGGAAAAGGAAGATTATCTAAGATATAGAGAGTTTAAGAAACATTATGGTTTTGGTCATAATGAGACTAATGCTCTTTTAACTAATCTTACAAGAGCAAGTGGCTCTAATATTGTGGCTTTTAGAAATGGAACATTCCAGATAAGAGACTATGAGTTAGCAGAAAAAAATGCAGAGAAGATATATCTTTGTAGACCATATTACGAGGATGGTTACAAAAGAAGATCATTTGTATATGCCATGCTTACTTTGTTTGAGAACGAAGATTATAGTCATAGTGAGTTCTTGAATAAACTATCTTATCAAGCAGTTAAGTTACAAGATTGTACTGATGTTAAAGGTTATCTAACTTTGATTGAGGAAATCTATAACTTTAAACGTGCTAAAAGCAAAAAAGTAAGGTTTTACTAATATGAATATACTCAAATACAAAGACATAGTTTTTGAATTACTGAGTTCCTCCCCTATGACTAGAGATAACGACACGTTGTTGATATCTCTGGTCTGGGATGTGCAACTCAAACAAAAAGACTATATAGGATCGAG
>Ga0208917_1001390_pt1 | contig 12066 bp, 9 predicted proteins | sample DEB08_DNA_10_FD_185500 | JGI IMG/M metagenome (GOLD analysis project Ga0208917, IMG submission 185500) | Aqueous microbial communities from the Delaware River and Bay under freshwater to marine salinity gradient to study organic matter... | ecosystem: Environmental > Aquatic > Marine > Coastal ...
GCGCAATTGGTCCAATTTGATATTCTCGTTTGAAACCACCCCTTCATGAACCGCCAAAATGTGGCCATAGTAAAGCAAAGTAATGTGGTCTACATGCAAATCCGCTCTGTACAAACCCTCGCGGATCCCTTGCTCTAAATTGCGTTTTGTCACCGTGAAAACAATGTCTTCGCGCTTCACTTTCATCCCCTTAGCGATAGAAGGATAGTAATGATCAAGCTGGTGCAATAGTCGGTCCTTATCATCGCGCATGCGTACTTCTGCAAAACGTTCCATTGCAAAAAGTTGGTCAATGGCATTCCCATTAACTTGAGAGATGGCTTCTTCCAGCTCTGCCTTCATAAACGCAGCAGCCTGCTCAAATACCTTTTCTAATAGATCCTCTTTATTCTTGACGTGTTTATACAGCGTCTTTTTCGATATACCACAACTGCTCGCGATTTGATCCATGTTCACGCTTTTCACCCCGAACTGTAGAAACAATTCGAGGCTAGTGAACAAAACGCGGGACAATTCAGTATCCATTAATTTCGGTTAGTTAAGTACGGAGTAATGGGGATTTAACACGTTGAGGAAACAATTGTTCTAAAAAATGTTTCCAATGTTTCGCCATTTTGAACAACTTCCGTGCCAAAGAGTGATTTTTGAAAAAAAATACGCGCCTGTTCTGCCTTAATTTGCCGATGAAATAGCATCTTTGTTACAAACAAGTTGAATCATGAGCATTAAGCACCTCTTACAATCGCCACCCATTGGCACCAGCATCACCATTAAGGGCTGGGTTCGCACCTTCCGCAGCAACCGTTTCATTGCTATAAACGACGGTTCTACAATCGCGAATCTTCAGTGTGTTGTGGATTTTGAAAAAGAGGACGAGAATGAACTCAAGCGCATCACGACAGGATCTTGTCTTTCCATCACTGGCCAGCTCGTTGAAAGCCAAGGAAAGGGACAAACCGTAGAAATCATCGTGGATTCGTTTGAGGTTTTAGGAGACGCACCCGTAGACGACTACCCGCTCCAACCAAAAAAACACAGCTTAGAGTTCTTACGTGAAATTGCCCATTTGCGCCCACGCACAAATACCTTCAGTGCGGTATTCAGAGTGCGTCACGCCCTTTCATTTGCCATACACAACTACTTCAACAAAGAAGGTTTTGTCAACTGGCACAGCCCCATCATTACAGGCTCTGATGCCGAAGGTGCAGGAGAAATGTTCCGGGTCAGCACGCTTCCTGCTTCAGGCGGTGAAGTTGCCGAAGACTTTTTTGGGAAGGAAACACACCTCACGGTCAGTGGTCAACTAGAAGGCGAATTAGGTGCTTTAGCTCTGGGTAAAATCTACACCTTTGGGCCTACTTTTCGTGCTGAAAATTCCAATACTACTCGCCACCTCGCGGAATTTTGGATGGTAGAGCCGGAGATGGCTTTTTACGATCTCAATATGAACATGGACCTTGCGGAAGACTTCTTGAAATATTGTCTTCGCTACATTCTGGACAATTGCCGTGAAGATTTGGCATTCCTGGATAGTCGCTATGCAGAGGAGCAAAAAGGGAAGCCACAGAATGAACGCGCAGAACAAGGCCTGATCGAGAAATTAGAATTCGTAGCCAACAACGATTTCGTGCGTCTTTCCTATACGGAGGCGATTGAAATCTTGAAGAACAGCAAGCCGAACAAAAAGAAGAAATTCAAATACCGTATTGAAGAATGGGGCGCAGACCTTCAAAGTGAACACGAGCGTTTCTTAGTAGAAAAACACTTTAAGGCACCTGTAGTATTGTACGATTACCCTGCGTCCATAAAAGCGTTTTACATGCGTCTGAACGAAGACGGAAAGACCGTACGTGCCATGGATATTCTTTTCCCTGGAATTGGTGAGATTGTTGGTGGTTCGCAGCGTGAAGAACGTTACGACGTACTCAAAGAAAAAGTAGCTGCCGTCGGCATCCCAGAAGAGGAACTTTGGTGGTACCTGGAAACGCGTAAGTTCGGAACCTGTGTTCATAGTGGTTTTGGCCTGGGCTTCGAACGTTTGGTCCAATTCTCAACGGGAATGGGCAACATCCGCGATGTCATTCCATTCCCCAGAACACCAGGAAGCGCAAACTTCTAACCCCCATTACCTCCCTAATCCATGCTGAAACAAAACCTGTCACAAAAACTTCAACAGAAGCTGAGTCCACAACAGATTCAGCTCATGAAGCTTGTGCAGCTGCAAACGCAGAGCTTGGAAGCGCGGATCAAACAAGAGATTGAAGAAAACCCCGCGCTACAGGAAGGAAAAGAAAAAGCCGAAGACAATTTTGAAAACGATGCTTCTGACGAACGCGAAGTGCGCGACTCGATGGAAGAAATTAACTGGGACGACTACCTTGGAGACGACGAGACCCCAGACTACCGCACAAAAGCGAACAACTACAGCTCTGACGATGAGATGTATGAGGCACCTGTCCTTGTCAACGAAAGCTTCCACGACAGCCTTATTTCACAATTGCGCCTGCGCGACTTAAGTTCTGAAGAACTTGAATTGGTGGTCTACCTAGTGGGCACTATTGACGACGACGGTCTTTTACGACGGGACCTCATAGATATCGTCGACGACCTTGCTTTTTCACAAGGGGTATTTACCGAAGAGAAGGAGCTGGAGCGTCTTCTTGAGATTATTCAAGATTTAGATCCGCCCGGGGTTGGCGGACGGGATTTGCGGGAATGCTTAATGCTCCAATTGGAACGCAAGCGGCCCTCCTTCAAAGTGAATCTAGCCCTGAGCATCTTAGACAATCATTTTGACAGCTTCGTGAAGCGTCACTACCAAAAATTGATGGACCGATTAGGCGTCAATGAGGATGAACTTCGCGACGCCATCGAGGAAATTGGCCGGTTAAACCCTAAACCGGGTGGCTCCTCCAACCTCAGCCGTCCCACTGAAAATGTCATCCCAGATTACAACCTCCAGATCGTGGACGACGAGCTAGAGCTTACCCTTAATGGCCGCAATGCCCCTGAACTCAGCTTGAGTCGCCAATACCGTGATATGCTCGAGCATTACAAGGCCAGTAAAGAGAAAAATAAGGCTGAAAAAGAGGCCGCCTTGTTCGTCAAACAAAAATTGGACAGTGCAAAATGGTTCATAGACGCCATTGTACAGCGTCAACAAACGCTGATGCTCACCATGCAGTCAATTCTCAACTACCAACGCGATTATTTTCTCACGGGCGATGAGCGCAAACTCCGCCCCATGATCCTCAAGGATATCGCGGAAGAAATCGGGATGGACATCTCTACAGTCAGTCGTGTTGCTTCGAACAAATACATTCAAACGCCCTACGGTACCTTTCTCATCAAGCGTTTCTTCTCCGAATCCATGACCAATTCCGATGGTGAGGAAGTCAGCACGCGCGAAATCAAGAAAATTTTAGAGGATACCGTTGCAGAAGAGGACAAGCGTAAACCCATGACAGATGATGCACTGGCTAAAATTTTAAAAGAAAAAGGCTACCCCATTGCCCGTCGTACGGTGGCTAAATACCGCGAACAACTGGATATTCCGGTAGCTCGAATGCGAAAGGAATTGTAGATGAGCTCCCTTAAACACAGTTTTAGCCAAGCCATCAGCTACCTCTTTCATCCAGGCATCATGCCAACCGTCGGTGCTTTTTTTGTGCTTTGGTCCGTTCCAGAAACGTATTCCTGGAGCACCATTTTCAAAATAACCTCCACCGTTTTCGTGGGCACCTATGTATCTCCACTCATTGCTATTCTTTTGCTTCGAGCCAGTAAAATCATTTCTAGTATTCACCTGATCGAACGTGAAGACCGTATCTACCCTTACATCACAGGAGCAGCTTGCGCATTTGCTACTGCAGCATTTTTAAGAACGGCTATGGCGCCAATGGAAATTTACCTGAGTGTATACGGTACTGCCTTTGTTCTTATTATAAGTACCATACTCATACCCTATTTCAAAAGCAGCGCCCACATGGCCGGGGCGGCGGGGTTCTTTGCCTTATACCTTTGTCTGCATCAACGCTATGGTGTAGGACGACCAGAATACCTTCTGCTCCTCTTGGTCGTTTTAGGTGCAGTGGCCTGGTCTCGAATTAGTCTCAAAAGACACACGCTTCAAGAACTTTTATCCGGCGGTTTACTGGGGTTCTTCACCGTTTACGCGTTACTCTCTCAACAAAGCTAAACGTTTACTCATTTCGTTTGCTAAAGCCGCGAGAATTGAGGATATTTAAGGTTCAATTATTCAGGCTTACAAACACACTCGTTCATGAAAACTTTGTTTAGAACACTTTTTACCGCTTTAGCATTAGTATTCTTCGTTCAGAATGCCTCGGCATCTCACAACGCAGGAGGAGATCTCCATTATGAATACGTCAGCTCCACCGGTAATAGCCATAAGTATAAAATTTACATGCGTCTTTACCGCGATAATCAGGGCATTACGCTGCCCACGAGCGCAACCATTTACGCTTGTTCAGCAAACTACGCAACGGTCAGCACAACGCTGACGGAAACGACTCCTTCAACGAGCGGTTCGGGTGTCGTAGCGCCCACACTGTTTGACTGTGTAAGCTCGTCAAACGCTGGTGTTACCATTCACGTTGTTACCTACGAAGGTGAAATAACCCTCCCGGGCAACGCTCCGGATTGGACCTTCTCATTTTCGACATGTTGTAGAAATCCAGCCGTTGATAATATTGTCAACCCATCCTCTCAAGGGTTCTACATTGAAGCAAAACTAAATAACCAAATTGGTCAAAACACATCGCCTGAATTCGTTAGTGAGCCCGTTCGCGCTTTCTGTACCGGACGTACGTTTAACTGGAAGCAAAGTGCCGTTGAGCCAGACGGTGATTCAATCTTCTACAGAATTACACACGTCAAAGCAGGCGCTTCGAATAACTGTACACCTACAAACATTGCTTATGCAACAGGGTGGACCTACGATCAGCCAATCACCACCTCCCCTGCGAATTCCCTTTTCATGAACCCATCTACGGGTTTAATCACCTTTAAGCCTTCAGCAGTTGAGATTGATGTAATGGCTGTAACTGTGGATGAATATCGTTATGACTCAGTGCTCTACGTGTGGCGCAAGATTGGTGAAGTAAACCGTGATATGCAGATTGCCATTGCTTCCGCCTGTACTCCTAATGCACAGGCTGGTGTTCAACTGGACTATCAAGCTCCCGGGATTTATCAAGATCCAGTCAATGGTCTTCCTACGGTAGATTACAACTGTTTGGATTCAACGGTTACTTTGAAATTTAAGGTGAAGCTGGATTGTTCATCAATATCTCCAGATGGAACCGACTTCCGATTAACAAAACCCGATGGTCAACCGCTTGCGATAGAATCTTTCACAGCAAACTGTGATAATAACTATGAGGCAACCCAGATGACGATCAAGCTTTACAAACCACTCTCGAAAAACGGGAAATACTTCTTGTACTCGAAAGTCGGTAACGATGGAAACACGCTCTTGAATAAGTGTGGTTTCCCAATGAACGAATTTGATACCATTCAATTAAATGTAACCGGCTGTTTCAACGCCATCTACGAAATGGAGAATGTAACCATCGAAGAAGATCAAAACCCAGTCGTTGAGTGGAGTGCTGATACCTCATCGTACCCAGATTACCTTTTCCAAGAGTGGCAAATCTTCCGCAAGGATCCAGGTCAGACGCAATACCAGCAGGTAGGTACTGTATTCAACCAATACAAATACGACTTCAAAGACAACCAAATCGGATTCATTAAAGTCGATCAAGACAGCTACGAATACCGTGTTGACATGAAACTCAATGACGATATGCAAGGAGCTACCAACAGTATTGGAAGCGTACTTCTCGAACGCAGCAATGGAATGGTGCCAATCATTGATCCGGATACCATCCCAGTAGACCTTATTTGGAACCAGTACAACGGATGGGCTGTTGATAGTTACACTGTTTTCTTACAAGAGAAGATTGGTGGAACATGGATGGGCGAATGGATTCATGACCATGTAGCTTCGCCTCAAAACCCTGTATTAGCGCCAGATACGACCTACCGCATGTTCTTAGAATTAGCGCCGGGCGAATACCGCGTGTGCATTAGAACTACAGATCCGGTAGATACGCAGTATACTGCCTATTCAAACTGTTTGCCTATTATCATCAATACGCCTCCTTACCCGGATACAGTGGTCGTACCTAACTTCATTACGCCTAATGGTGATAACGTGAATGATGGCTTTATCATACAGAATATTGATGATTACAAAGATCTAAGCCAGTTGACCATCTACAACAGATGGGGCGATCGCGTATGGCAGAGCGAATACCTCTACGACAACGCGAACCCATGGCGCGGTACCAACCAAAACGGTACCAAGCTGGCAGACGGTGTATACATGTACACCTTAGAATTGGTGAATGCCTCTGACGACTATGAATATTCAGTCAACGGTACAGTCACTATTCTGGATGCGCAATAGCATTCTTAACAACGTAGTCCCCACTCGATAACACGAGAACACTGGCCCGGCCCCAAAGGGAGCCGGGCCTTTTTTATCTTTGAGGCATGGCAGACAGTATCCACATCACGAATTTGCTAAAAACACTCCCGAACAAACCGGGGGTTTACCAGCATATGGATAAATCTGGCAACATCCTGTATATAGGAAAAGCTAAAGATCTCAAAAAGCGCGTGAGTTCCTACTTCACCAAAAGCGTCACAAGCGCTCGCATCGCGGTTATGGTGAAAAAAGTAGCCGACATTAAAGTGATTGTGACCGATTCCGAGGGCGATGCACTCCTGCTAGAAAACAACCTTATTAAAGAGCATCAACCGCGCTACAATATCAATCTCAAAGACGATAAAAGTTACCCCTACATCACCATCCGTAAAGAACGCTTTCCGCGGATTTATGGTTTGCGCAACATCATCAGAGACGGCAGCGAGTACTACGGTCCTTACCCCAACGTAAAGTCCATGAAGGCTGTTCTTGAACTGATTCGTCAGATGTATCCCACACGCACATGTAAATACAATCTTAGCGAAGAGAACATCGATAAAGGAAAGTTTAAGATTTGCCTTGAGTACCACATCGGGAACTGCAAGGCTCCTTGCGAGGCATTGCAATCGGAGGAGGATTACGAAGCAGACGTGAGCGCCGCACGGAACATCATCAAAGGACAACTCAGTGCTGTCAAAAAGCATTTAAAGGAGCGTATGTTAGGCCACGCCGAAGCTTTGGAATTTGAGCAGGCGCAGTTGTGCAAGGAAAAGTTAGACGCGCTAGAAAAGTATGCTGCGAAGAGCACAGTAGTGAGCAACCAACTGACCAATATTGATGTATACAGTGTGAGTATGGATGCGGAGTTTGGCTACGTAAACTACTTACAGGTTATTGAAGGTGCCATTGTCCAGAGTTATACAGTAGAGATCAAGAAAAAATTAGAAGAAGAGCCGCAGGATTTTCTTCATATCGCTATTCCTGAAATACGGTCCCTTTTTGGCTCTACTTCGCGTTTAATCTATACCTCCCACACTATTGATTTGCCTATAGAGGGCAGCACATTCGCAGTTCCGCAGAAAGGTGAGAAGCGTAAATTGATTGAACTGAGCATTAAAAATGCAATGTATTACCGTCAGGAAAAACTAAAAAATATTCAGATTGTAGATCCCGACCGGCACGTGAAGCGTATCATGACGCAAATGAAGCAGGATCTGCGTATGCCGGTTGAACCCAGACACCTTGAATGTTTTGACAACTCAAATATTCAAGGGACAAATCCAGCGAGCGCTTGTGTCGTTTTTAAAGACGGGAAGCCTTCAAAAAAAGACTACCGCAAATTCAATATTAAAACAGTGGAAGGCCCGGACGATTATGCGTCTATGGAGGAAGTAGTGCACCGCCGTTACCGCAGGCTGCAAGAGGAAGGCGAGCCGCTGCCGCAGCTCATTGTCATTGATGGCGGTAAGGGGCAACTAGGTGCTGCACTTAAAGCACTAGAACGCCTAGGACTGCGCGGAAAAATAACCATCATCGGGATTGCGAAAAGACTGGAAGAACTTTACTTCCCAGGTGATCCCTATCCACTGCACCTAGATAAGCGTTCGGAAACATTGAAAATCATTCAGCAAGCACGTGATGAAGCGCATAGGTTCAGCTTAAGCCACCACCGTTCACGGCGCAGCAAGGGTGCATTTAAAAGTGAATTAGAAGGTGTGAAGGGAATCGGACCAGAAACGATCAAAGACCTCATTAAGGTTTTTAAAAGCGTGAAAAACATAAAGGCTGCCGCTCCGGAACAGTTGGCAGAAGTGGTAGGTCATTCCAAAGCCAAACTGCTCACGGCCTATTTCTCGTCAATCAAATAGGTCTCCCAACTGACGTGAAAGAAAAGTACAGCTGTTTCATCGCGCTCGTTGAAATACTGAATCATTCTTGCCACCGTTGCGACAATTTCTTTGGCCTTTTCAATACGTTCTTTTAAAATCACCTCAATACTGTCAATATAAATGGCAACCCCTTCACCGCTTACGGTCATCTCCTCTGGATCCTTCTCCTCTTCGTCTTCTTGGCCTAGAATCTTGACAATAGGCCAATTCAATTGGGCCGCTTTGAGCTCCTCACGAACCTCATCAGCATCTACGACGAATTGTACAGACGTTCCTTCAAACATAATGGTGTAATTTTCTTCAAAGGTCAGATAAAATCACTGATCTCATCCAATCCTTTCTTAGAAATGTCGGGCACTTCTGCACCCTCGGCAGGGTATCCTAGCGGCAGCAGTAAAAAGGGCTTTTCATTCGATGGACGACCAAGGATTTCCGAGAGAAATCCCATGGGAGATGGGGTGTGCGTCAAGGTGACTAATCCCGCCGCGTGTATAGCCGCAATCAAGAATCCACAAGCAATTCCTACACTTTCCTGAACGTAATAGTTTTTCGCTTTTGAACCATCCGCTTCAAGGTCAAAATTCTTGCGAAAAACCACAATGAGCCAAGGCGCATCTTCCAGAAAAGGTTTTTCCCAGTCGGTCGCAAAAGGCTTGAGGTCCTCGAGCCATTCTTCCGTGGCACGTCCCCCATAAAAGGCTTTCTCTTCCTCCTCTGCTGCAGTACGTATTTTCCTTTTAACCTCCGGGTTTTCGACCGCAACGAAATGCCACGGCTGTTTGTTTGCCCCTGAAGGCGCGGAAGCAGCTAAACCGATAAGACGTTTTACTATCGTTCGAGAGACTGGCTTCTTGCTGTACATGCGTAGGCTGCGTCTAGTTTGAAGTGACGTTTCAAAGTTTTCAAACAACGCACGAGCATCTGTATCAGAAGCTGGCCAGGGTGTGTATGGTAGAAATTTAGGATCCATGACCCTAAAATAAGGCTTTAGTCGTCGCTGAGGACTTTTCCATCTTCGATACTAATGATTCGACGGGCTTTTTTGATGACGCGGTCGTCGTGTGTAGCAAAAACAAAGGTCATCCCCTCCTCCTTATTCAAACGCTCCATAATATCTAATAGGTTTGCCGTACTCTGCGAATCAAGATTTGCCGTAGGTTCATCGGCCAAAACAAATTGAGGCTTTGAAGCCAAGGCCCTGGCCACGGCAACGCGCTGCTGTTGACCGCCTGAAAGCTGACCTGGTCGTTTGTCCTCCTTTCCTTTCAACCCAACGGCTTCAAGCAGCTGCTGGGCGCGCGCTTCGCGTTCCTCCTTTGGCCGGTTTTGAAGAAGCATAATGAAACTAACATTTTCCTGAGCAGAAAGCACTGGTATAAGATTGTAGGCTTGAAAGACGAACCCAATATTGCGCAATCTAAAGTCAATCAATGCATTTTCACTCAGTGTGGTAATGTCCACTCCTCCAATAGCAATGGAGCCGGCCGTAGGCTGGTCGAGCCCTCCAAGCATATTTAGAAGCGTGGTTTTGCCACATCCCGACGGGCCTTTGAGCGCGGTAAACTCTCCTTGCGTTATGGTAAGGCTAATGCCGTTCACAGCGTGTACAGGAACAGCACCCTCATAGACCTTTTCTAGGTTTTTAACTTCGATAACAGGTTTACTCATAACTTAAATGCCACGTATGGCTTCTACAGGGTTCAATTTTAAGGCCTTAATTGCGGGTAAAATGGAGGCGATCAAAGCCGTTGTGATTACCATTACGGCAATAATGAGGTAATAGCTGGGGACGATTTCCGGGTAAATCATGCTCTGCACGCCCAATTCTGCCAAACCGTCTTGCTTGCTGGATAAATCTATACCGATACGCATCATGGCGCGTGTGCTCAGATCACCCAGAAGTATCCCGATTGGGCCACCAACAAATCCAAGCATCAGCGTTTCGACCAAAATCATTAAAAAGAGCTTGCGCTTATTCATCCCTACGGCCATAAGCATGCCTAATTCTCTACGGCGCTCTAAAATGGCCATGAGCATGTTGTTGATGATGCCGAAAAGAAGCGCCATCATAATAATTCCTAAAACAAGTACAAGCATAATTGCCATCATATCGTCGGCAAAGCCCAATTCCGGACGTACCTGTTTCCATGACTTCACGGCTAAACCAACAGGCATTGCTGCAGCCAATGCCCCCGCTTTTTCTTCGGTATCTACAGTCTCCTCAAACCTTACCAAAACCTCGTGTACTAGGGGGGCTCCTATGGTTTTTTCTAAATCTTCATGATGCACATAAACGTGAAATTCGTCCCAAGTCGCATTCAATGTTTTGTAAATGCCTGAAATCCGAAACGACGCTCTGCTGAGATTGCCTTCTGCATCTTGAAAGGTGAGGACCACCTTACTTCGTAACTTCAAGCCTAATCGCTTAGCTAATTTTTCCCCAATCAAAAGTCGGTTGCGTCCAGAGTCCTCAAAAAAGTCTCCGTCAACAATGTAATCTGCCAGAGTAGTTTGAAGGCGCTCTTCTTCTGGCCAAACCCCCATTATGCGAACTGCACGAGCACTTTTCGCAGAGTTAATCATTCCGCCTAGCACGGTGCGTTGTGCGGTGCCGCTGACAAACGGGAGTGCTTCTACTTTTTCACGAAGGGCTACAACCGTTGCGGAATCTGCGATAACCGCTGTCGAAAGGGGTTCTGCATCAAAATCTTGATGATGTATTTGCGCATGCCCGGTAGTAGTCCCAATAGCCGATGCCGTACGCTCGTTATTCATCCCAAAAGAGAAGCCAATGATGAGAAGCCCTGCCCAAATACCTACCGCAATGGATCCAATTACTATAAACGAGCGCACCTTTGCACGCCATATATTTCGCCAAGCCACTTTAAAAATCATGCGCGCATACTTTTTACCGGGTTCAACTTCATGATTTTCCAAACGGCATAACTACTCACCAGTACACCGATCACAAAGACTATTGCTCCATGGTTCAAATTAATTAAGAACGAAGTGGTAGTGTATAATTTGGGTTCAAAATCGAATTGTTCAATAGCTTCTTTCATCTGTCCACTAAGGTCGATGGGGTTGTATTTAAAGTAAAATTGGACCGGTTTGACCACTGCCATTCCCACTACCGCGCCGCCTACAAGAAGCATTAAGTTTTCTAGAACAGTAACCGCAGCTAGTGTCGTTTTACGCATCCCTATACTCACCAAAATTCCAAACTCCCGCTCGCGTTCGCTTACCATCATGATGACCGTACCGAGCAAAACGAAGGATATAATAAAGTACAGTATGGTTACAAATATTTGGCCGCCGGCCATATCCGCTTCAATGGTTTGGACCAATTCTGGAAACAGTTGTTCCCAGTCTAACAATTCAAAATCTGATCCTAATAATGGCTCGAGTGCTGCTTTCACTTCTGCGAAATCCGCGTTGGGTTCTAAATCCACCACCACGGTGGTCAACAGTCCCGTGGCGTTGTACATCCACTGGGCGGTCTCGATGGGCATGACTACGAGTTGTTTGTTGAGCTCAGGATTGGATATTTTAGCAATACCGGCAACCATGAATTGGCCGTAAGCACTTGCCCCGCGGTAACCTTGACCCAAAAACATAAGTGAATCACCGACCTCAACGTGTAAATATTCTGCAAGTCCCTCC
>Ga0208917_1001391_pt1 | contig 12054 bp, 12 predicted proteins | sample DEB08_DNA_10_FD_185500 | JGI IMG/M metagenome (GOLD analysis project Ga0208917, IMG submission 185500) | Aqueous microbial communities from the Delaware River and Bay under freshwater to marine salinity gradient to study organic matter... | ecosystem: Environmental > Aquatic > Marine > Coastal ...
TTACAGAGTTAGCACCTGTTCCACCATTAGTATCTGCTGTGCTACTAGAACTTACATACAATTGAGCAGCACTAACAGGATAAGAATAGATACCACCTTGTGACCAAATAGTTTCTTCTGTTCCATTTACATCACCATTATATCCAAACTTATATATTGATTGGTGAAAAGGTATCTGCTCCCTAGAAACTTGTAGTTCCCATGGTTCATGCTTACCAGTACGTGTCATTGAACTAGGCGTACCCATTTAACCACTCCCATTCTTCTTGATTATAAGGTAACATTAATATAACCTATTATGGCTACACTTAATACGACCACCTTTTTTAAATCCAATTTGTGAAGCTAGGCTTTCACCTTTCTTTTTTTGTTTAGGTGCAGCAGGTCCTAGATATTCCCTAGTACCATTAGCATATATCTTATATACTTTACCATTCACAGTCTGTAAAGTATATCCTTTTTCACCAGCCATTAAAATTCTCCCTTCGCCATAGCATCTGACAAAATTGTAGCTCTGCGTCCTACCTGCCTAGCCCATCTAGAATCTAACATTTCCCTAGATGCGGCTTCCCAACTTTGTTCATGTATAGCATTCCACATTTTCTTAAATTTACATAGGCGTGGTACTCCCATGTTAAACGCCATGTCCATTAATACAAGTTGACGTACACCATCCAAGTCTTCTACACATGAATGCACACGACATAGCTCATTCTCTACTATTGCAATATCATTGAGGGCTAGATACCTTGCATCAGCTTCTGATATTCCATGTTCATAGACCACCTCCATACTTGGGATGTCAAGGTAATCTAGCTCCTCTTTACTGATACCACGGTCTTTTAAGTTCCTGCCTATGCCAATGGTATCAATACCCAATGTATCCTGATAAACTGTAAGCACCATGCCTTCATGCTCAATTAGCTTATCTAAAAAATGTGAACGATTGTATTTCATATATCCATAGCTCCAACGATTCCACACTTATAGTTTACTGATGCCCAATGACCATCTTGTGGAATCTCTTCGTATATCTTTTTGTAATGTAAGCATTCATTTTCTTTGTCAAACCACTGTACTGTTTGATTAAAACACTGACCGCCAGATGTACAAACGGTTAATACTAATGACCAAATAATTACATTCATTTCCGTGTCTCTGTAATACTATGGTTAGACTGGTGAGGATGCTTACCTTCGTGGTTCATCCACACGGCAAAGGCTCCTGTCATTGCGCCAGTTACCACAGATACTAAACCAGCCTGTGCTGCAGTAGGATCTGGTAAGGTCATAAACCACTCGACTACTCGCCAACTCATTAGTGTCATGACAAACATCATGAACCTTGGTAGTATTTTCCATTCTAACACCGTTATGGCTGACATTAAATGTAGCCCCTCATTAAATCTTGTAAACCACCTGTACCACGTGGTGCCACTAAACCGCCTTGAGCAGCTCCTCTTGCTTCTTGCCCACCCCCATAGTCACCGCCGCCTGAAGATGGGCCACTGTGTTCACCACCAATAACATCTCCATATACTGCTGATACTTCATCTGGTGTTAAACCTTTACCATATCCTGTTGTAGACATTTGACCACTTGTAAAATCTCCAGCACCAGAACCACCAAACATACCACCAGTTCCACCCTGACCATATGTGTCAGCAATGGAGCTGCTTAAAGATCCAGATACGCTTGGATTATTTCCACCAAAAGCTGCAACACCTGCACCTATCATATTGGCTAACCCTTGCATCATAGCTGGTCCGTTCATTGCAAGATTAGCTACACTAAGACCTATACCCGGTATTCCAGTAATACCCTGACCTACCAAGTTAGCAACTGTATTTACAGTACTTAAACCTTGAACAATTCCTGGTACATTACTTTTAGCTTTACCTTTTTGGCCTTGCTGTTGCGCTGGCGTAGTACCTTGTTGAGCTAACGCAGATTGAAATGTGTCTGCCATTTTATTCTTCCTCTATTCTGTTTCCTTGTAAAGCTTGGTATAGCTTTAAAATTCTGTCTCTAGGTATAGGAACATTAGTACGTCTTTGTGATATACCAAAGCTAGGATATGTAGGCGTATAATAATTGCTTGCGGCTAGGTTTAAGTTTTTCCAAACATCATCTGATATTGTTTTCTTACCACGAAGCTTTAAACCTTTGACCATTTCCCTTGCATAGTCTTCACCAAATAAAGCACGATAGTTATCTGTCAATGCTTTTAGTTCTTGAAAACCTGCAAGCCTTTGTATCTGACTATTTTTGTATGCATCAAATATTGTATCAGAATCTGCTTCAGTATACAATGTTGGATCTGATATAGTTCTAATAAATCCTGTATCGGCTCCCTTAATCTTACGTAAGCTAGGATCTAAAGCATATTTCAAACCTGCAGTCATATCCAAACGCTGATTACGAACACCAAAGAATGCAGGTAATCCTACATCACCACCAAATGTCTGATCGTATCCAGAGATTGTAAAGCTTGAAGGCGTGACACCCTCTGGTAAATTCTTACCTTCGCCAAAGTCACCAAAGAAAGGTGAAATAATTTTACTTGAACCAGCCTTTGTTTGTTCGTAGTTCCTACGTTTTTCTAGGAAGTTTAATACACCAGGCTTGAAAGGATCAATAGCAATTGATGCAGCCTTTTGAATCTTACCCATTGTAGTAGGTTCATTCTGATAGTTACGACCATTAGTCAAATCAAATAAAGCTTTGGTAATCATTGAAGGTTCCATGAATGGACCAAGTTGATTATCGAACATACCAATAGCTATACCCTCTAGCTCTTGTTCGTTTAATCCACCATCAGCAATCATTTTATGTGCAGCTTTAGCACCTGTCTTTAGATATGCATACGGATCAAGAGGACCAAGGTTTACATAGTTGACACCAACATTACCACGCTTGTCTTTATTAATACCGCTTGTGTATATTCTATTTTGAAACTGTTCATATGAGGGAACAACACCATCAATAGCTTCTTCCTGATCATCTGTAATACCAAACATCTGCCTTGAATGGGATGACAACACATCACCACCTAAACCAATAGCAGTCATACCTGCTAGTCTTTTAGCAGCTTGTTTACGTAGTTCTGCATTACCACTAGCTAGATCATCTAGTGTATATGTAACAAGGTTCTTTGTTGTACGAATCATCTCTGCAGGGAATGCAATAAAGTCACCCACTGGTGCGCCACGTAAGTTTTTAACTACACGAGGAACCAAAGAATAGTTAGGCATCATGTCACGTGTACGTTGTGCGGCAAGCTCTTCGATTTCAGCAATAGGTTTATCAGGAAAAGCCTTACGCATATAGTCTTTTGTTTTTTCAAAGTGTATGATCTTAAACAAGTCATCTTCTGCCTGATACAAGTTTGTCATAAACGTATTGAAGTTTTTAGTGCCACGAGTTAAAGCAGTTTTTTCAAACCAGTCTTCAGTCTTACCACCTTTTAAAACTGCATTAAGGTTACGGCGAATAAGGTTAACACCAATACCACTATCAGTAATACCAAGCTCTGCATAACGACCTGCAGTTTCTGCAAGCTCTTTGTTATTCTTACCAGCTAGTCTTGCTGCAGTTTGTTGAATAGCTTTTTTACCAGAGTTATATCCAGGAACAAGACCATTAGCACCTAGCATAAACATGTTACCTATAAGGTTACGACCATGTGTAGCAGGGCTATATACCGTCTTTGCAGTTTGTGTAGCACCTTTGGCTAACATAAATCCTTTAGCCCAACCAGATGTAGGAGCTATTTCATCAAGACCTTCTTTAATAGCCCGACCATAAACTTCATCTATGTATACGTTCTCAAGAGGATTACGAACCATATTCTTGTCAACTTTACCACGACCAAGTATTTTATTTAGTCTTGTTGTAGCTATATCATCCAAGCTAACATTATTGATTAGTGATTTATCAGTTGATGCTATACCTTTTTGAACTAAGTCTTTTGCAAGGCTTTCCAAGAAATCATTTTCAGCTTTGATTGTTGCAAGCTTTTCAAAAGTTTTAACGTAGTTCTTTTGGGGGTCTTTTACTTCTCCCCACAATGCACGTATTTCTTGTGGTACATCTCCTCGCTTCGATAATACTTTACTTGACCCAATAGATGGTGACAAACTACGTTCAGAAAATAAACTAAATACTTTACCAGCATCTTTATCTGCTGTAGCTACAAGCTGTTCTAATGTTTCTGGAATTTTTGCAGGATCTACACCACTGTTTAATAAATAGTTTTCTGCACCTTCTATGATTTCGTCTTGCTCACCAGCATTGTATCCATCTAAACGCTTACGTAAGTTAGCCGCATATTCAGGATCATCGAAAGCCTCATATGATCTGTTAAGATAGAAGCCTTTATTACCAGCAATACGACCTTGTAGCTTACCTCGTACCACATTCTGTTCTACGTAGGTTGACAAGTCATCTATGTTCTTACGCATTTCGTCAATAATTGCACGTGATTCAGGTGCTACTTGACCAAGCTCGTCATAATCAATTTTATTACGGCGAAGTTGGTTGACAACATTTTGTGCTAGAACTTTGTCTTCTGCCTGAAACTTATATAGTTTCTTTAATGCTTTGTCTGTAGAGGCTTGATCAGTAGCGGCTTGAACTTTTGCCATTAGTCTTTGTTCTTTATCTTTAACCTGTCGTAACGCCCTTCTTGCATTACGCATACCCTCATCAGAGTACTGAAGAGCATTGTTCATCTTCTGTTCTATTTCAGAATTATAAGAAGGTACTTCTTTTTTAATTGTATTATCAAGTTCCTTTGCAAGACCATCAGCTTCAATCATAGCTTTTTTAGCCGCACCATGACGTTTGATAATAGAAGCTAGTGTCTTATCATCTGTACCTAAACGAGAAGAAAAGTTAGAACCTAGTTTACCAAGAAAGGATACCTTTTGTTTTGGTTGTCCAGCCTTACGAGCTAGATAAGATTTACGAAGATAACCCGGTAAACCTAAAGCAAACGCTGCAGGTATTTCAATAGCTGCATTCTTTGCAAAGGCATCTATATAATCCATTGCTGTAGGATCTGTAGGATCTTCTTTAAGTTTTCTTAGTGCTTCTTCGCTCTGCTCATCTTCCATAAGCATGTCAAAAAGATTGTCACGTGGGTCTTCAATTACAGTTGTACCAAATGCACCAGCCGCACCATACCCAGCGACTTTACCAGCCTTACGTCCACGTCTACCTATCTTACGAGATGTTTTTGTTATTGCAGCTCTTGCACCTGGACTAGCCAGCTTCAACCCTTTAGATGCTAGATTAGCTACTTTTACTGCACCAGTAGCAGGGATAAAATAAGAAGCTATACTACCTACTATATTTTCACCAGTACCAAAAGCACCTTCTCCATGATATGGATCAAAGATTTCACTTGCGACTTCTTTCATAGCCTCTGGAACATACTCACCAGCCGCATCTAGTGCAGATGAAAATGTATCTGTAACTGCATCAGGCAAGAATGCTTTAGCTACATCACCTATACCTTCAACAGTTTCACCAATTGCACGACCTGGTATACGAGTTAAAAAAGTTCCACGACCAGTAAAGTCGTCTTCACCAGCATCACGTACTGCTTCAAACTCTTTATCTGCTTTAATAAAGTCATCAGGATCTAAACCAAACTCCGTTACTTTATCACGAAAGTTTTCTTTAGATAACTGACCTTGATTTTGTAAGTCGAGCAAGGCATTTCTTGTATCTTGAAATGTCTGTGAGCGATAACTAATAGCCATGGTAATTAATAATTTCCACTTAGTGTCTGACTAGCTGGTGGTTTACTTCCTTGTTGCGCTTGATCACCACCACCCTCTGGTTTTTTCATTGCACTAAGTCTATTTGAAAGTATTTCTCTAAACTTAGCGGTTGCACTAAGATTGTCATCCGGTGTTCTGTTTGATAAGATTTCATTACGAAGATCATTATATGCAGCATTAACTTCTGCTCGTATCAAAGGTCCATATTGGGCATCATTTACTAAGTCAGCATATTGTGACGTATTAATAACGTCTGAAACAGTTGATTGAGATATAGAAGAATCAATATCCATAGATTCATTACGAGCTTTTTGTAATTCAACCTGCTTACCAATCAAGCTTAATGTATCTGCAATTTTCTGACGCTCACCTGTTTGTACCTGTTGAGCAATCTCTGCTTCTTTACCAAGGATAGCAAGACGCTGTGCATCTGTCTTATCTGTAATCTCTCCTTCTTCACCTACAATACGACCAACTTCTGCCAGCGGCTGTTTAGCAGCTTCACCAACAATCTGTAAGTCACCTTTAGATGGATCGGCTGACAATACATTAAGACCAAACTGTGCAAGCTGTAGATATTTTTGTTTCTTTAACTCGCCCTTCTTTTCAGTCTCTTTCTTACCAAGCTTTGATTTAAGATTAGCATATTCTTTCTTAAATGCTTCCATTTCTGGTGTAAGAACTTCTCTATTTTTAATTTCTTTTGCAGATTCTTCCAATAGTTTTTCTAAATCACTAAGTTTTGTATTTTTAGGAAGTGTAAATGCAGGTGTTGTAGTATCAGAAGAAGTAGTAGAACCTGCACCGCTTTGAGGTTTAGCATCAGCTTCTGCGGCTTGTGCAGTAGATGTAACACTTGCATTAGTTTTCTTACCACCACTAGCTTTTGTAAGTTTCTTTTCAATTTGTTCATCTGTTGTAGGCATCATTAACGTACCACGAACAGCATCACCTACAGTAATAATAGGTGAACCTGGTGCATCATCTGGCGCACCTAGAAGTGGTTCTGCAGGATACATAGCCATACGTTTAAGTTGCTGTCCAGCTTCATCTAAAATAATAGGTAAGCCTTCTGACAACGGCATTTCATCTACATCAGCTACGTTTGATTCTGTGCCAAAGATAGTTCCAGTAGGTACACCAGGGGCATCACGTGGAACATCGGCTCCAAAGATTTCTGCAGGATACAGCAAAGCTCTTTTTAGCTGATCTAAATCAAATAACTTGCTACCTGAATCTTCGTCATCACCTTCTTCATAGGCATCTTGTATAGGTGTTTTGCTGTCAGCATCTTTACTTCTACGACCTTGTGCAAGCTTTGCTAGGTGACCACCCTCTTTAGCACCGAAGCCTCCAAACGCACCAGCAAGACCTGCAATCCCTGTACCAACACCAAGTACGTTTTGTGCAAGACTTGCAGGAGGTGTGGTGGTAAAGCCTGATGTATATGTATTAGGTGTGTAAGGAAAACCACGAACAATAGACTGATACTCTTGTAGAGTTTTTGTTGGAAATAGTTGCTCTTCTTGGAACTGTGAGTATCCAAGATCTAAAGCACGTTGTGTATCTGCACGTCTACCAGCACCAACAGCTTCTAATGCACCAATTTCTTTAAAGGCTTGACCAGGAATTGCAGCACCCATTTGTGCAAGAGAACCTGCAGCACCACGTTCACGAGCTTTCTGTGCTTCAAAGGCGGCTTGCGCACGATCATAGGCTTGTTGAGTACCACGTGTTTGTATGTCACCCAACATCTGTTGTTGGTTACGAAGTGCTTCTGATTCAAGGATAGCCTGACGTGAACCACCAAAGCCACCTGCACCTACTGCTTGTGCGCCAATCTGTTGCATCTGTGGTGCAAAGCTTCTTGCGGCTTCACGCTTCTCAACATCAATAACTGCTTGCTGATAAGGTGACATATACTGTGCAGCTTGTGGTGCGCCAAATCTTTCTGCCTGACCCAGAGTAAGGCCAAGTGCAGGAGCATAGTATGTTTGTGCAGATGAAAGTGTAGGATCTGAAGAGACACCCCTACTAACAATATCTTTAGTAGCTTGTTGTGCAGCTAATTGTTCTGGTTCAAAACCAGCAATACGTGGAGCAGTATATGGTTGATAACCAGCTTTTTCTTCAGCTTTTGCACGAGCTTTAGCTCGTTCCAATATGTCAGTAATATAGGGACGTAGTTCGGATGGAAACTCCGTAGTGGTGGTTTGCGTGGTAGCCGCTGGTTGTTTACTGCCTTTACTCATTTCATAATTCCTTTGTCACTATAAAGTGTGTCTGCTTGTATCCTCTGGATTGTAGTTTTTTAATCCAACCTTTTCGCCCTACTATTTCTATTCTATTACAACCTTGAAGCTTTCCAAAATTTTCAAAGATGTCTGTATCTACCCAGCTATTAATATTCGTACCACCCATAAGAACAATACGCAATGCCCTATTATGTTGATACGGACATATCTCTGTTATTGCCGCATAGATTATATCTTCAGTATTGTAACCCAAAAACAATTGCATGGTTTCCTTGTGCAAGTTTTCGTAAACATGATCTGCATCAAAGTCACCTTCATTTAAATCAATAGCAGGTTGTAGCATAGGCAGTACAACGTGCCACACCAAGTCAATATCTTTGACCTGAACTTTAACTTCTTCAAGCATATGAACTAGCTATTTTCCTTCCGTCAATCTGGTTAGGCTGTTTCTTTTTGCCATATGCCTTTCTACGAATCTCTTCCCTAAACTCGTCTAGTATCTTTGCACCTGCATCAGATGAGCCGTTACCCAAAGCTGACACAGTATACGCATCTATAATATATTCGTCTTCACTTAATGCGGCCTTGTCAATCTCTCCACCGCCTTTAACCTCAAACATTAAATCGTCTGACATACCATCACCGTTACCTGAACCTCTTACCATGCCAGAGGCCATGCCAGGTCCATGGTACTTTGTTGCATCTTCCATTTGTCCACCAGCTTTAGCATATCCAAATACTGCAGGTACTGATGCATATTCAAAGAACTTCAAAGGATCAATAGGTGTTCCATACTGATCTTGAATAAATGCTTTTTCAATATCTTCTTGTGAGTAACCACCTTCAGGAGACACAGCAACTTTAGCTTCTTCACGACCACGTAATACTGTTGGTGTCTGTCGTTCTGGCATTGTAGGTGGTTTAGGAACATCCATAGCACCTGATGCATATAGTGTAGCTGGTAATCCAGATTCAACTGCGGCAACTTTAGAAGCTTCTTGTAAACCAAGTTTAGGAACTACTGTACCAGCTTCTTGTGCAGCTACTTTTGCAGCTATATTTGATTCAAGTCCTGTAGGTGTTGTAGCTCCAAAAGCTTGTCCAACATATGAAGGTTTTACCACAGGTCCAGTAGGTACATTAACGCCAGATAAACCGCTTTGTAATCCTGTTATTCCAGGATCACCTGCTATATCTGCAGCCGATAATGCTGTTTCCGCACCGCCTGTTGTAGCTGTTTGTCCTGCAGTTTGTGTAGCCGCATCAGCCGCAACTGTTTGCGCACCGCCCAACATTTGACCAAGTTTAGCACCACCAAAGGCCATTAAACCATCCATAGCAGCTTTTCCTAAGTCACCTTTGTTAGCTAGTAATGATGTACCACCTGCAGTCAAAGCCATTTGCAAAGGTGTTAAAGCACCACCAGTTGCAATGTTAGCTCCTGTAGCTACAAGGGTAGGCAGAATATCTTTAAGTTTAAATGCTTCAGGCAAACCAGTTGAAGGATTTACTGTCAACTGACCCATAGACTGTAGAGCCGCTACTTCAGGCTTTGTCATATGTACAAGTTCTGTATCACCCTGACGACCACGTAGTGCCAGTAAGTTAGCTAAACCTGATTGTGGTGCTTGTCTATTTATCATAAATGCCATAATTACATTACCTTATTCGGTGTCATATAGTTAGACTGTGCTTTAGTCATGTCTGCTTGGAAGTTACTTGTATTATTATACACTGATTTCTGCTGTAATGCCAGCCCTGAATTAGCTTTTTTTCCAAAGAAATCTTTAGGTTGTACAATACCATTATTAACATTCTGTATAAATGTACTGTTATTTAACAGATCAAAGTAATCTCTTGTCTTCATTAGTTTAAATCCACCCATCCTGTAGCACTTGTATAACCCTTAAACTTTTCTTCGTCCAATGAGAATGCAATATCTCCAGGACTAGGGCGACCTATTTCTGTAACGGTGACAACACTATATACTTTAGTAGCTGGTCTACTGTCAACTAGTGCATCTCTTGTTTTTAATTCATATGCCAAAGCATCCATAACCTGACGAAGATCTCTGTACAGTTCTTCTGTTGTCATGTTACGAGCCATATTATACAGAGGTAGTTGAGGATAGTTAGCCATTACCGCATACCATCAGGCATAATGTTAGCACGTACCGCACCCCAACGCCATGAGCTATCAGAGCTTGCCGATACAACAATCTTTGCTTGTCTACCTCGACCACGTAAATCAATCTTCTTTGTAGTTTGCTGTACCGTGTATGGACCTTTAGTTGTTACAGGACCATTTGGATATTCTTGAAACTCCAATGTCAATTGAATAGAACCGTTATTTGTAATAGTATAATCAGGTACAATACGGTCAATAAATAGTAGGTTTGTACCATCATCAATATCAATCTCTGCAGATTCTAAATAGGATGGTAGTATTTTACCATCACCTTTGTATTCATCTTTAGGTTCGTTATTCCAAATGTGTCTATCTGCAGTAGCTGACACACGACCAGTGGCTATTGTATTTTCATATACACTGTGATCTACGAAAGTAGAATAGAAGCTAGAACCGAATACCCAATGGTTTTCTTTGTAGTTATAGATAATATAACTATCAGGTTCTGTAGCAAACTCTGAACAATACAGCCAAATAATTTCATTAAACTCTGAATTGATACCTGCAAATACTTTATCTTTGTTTACTTCGTTAAAGCTATCATATAGGTATCTACGTACAGGACAGTCTAGATTTCTTACACGACCATCAAAAGCATAGAAGTTATTTTCACCCATCCAGTATGCAATACCATCTACGTCTACTGCAGCGTGTGGCGCAATTAGGCCACAATTCGTACCTACTTGCTGGAAGTTAAATATAAAAGGTGGGCCAACAAACTGCTGTGTATACATAGCATTGTCAGTCCAAATGTTAATAGCATTACGTGAACGAATAGCACCACGTATTTCTGTACCACCTGTAAGGACTACCTCGCCTGATGTAGAAGAAATAGAAGGTGTCCAGTTGTTAAAGTCTTCCTGATCTGACCAACGTACAAGCATTGGATTGTATGTGTTTGTACCAAACTCTGTAGAACCAAAAGCAATAAGATGTCTATCATTAGGTGACACACGAATGTAATTATTTACTGAAGGTGCTGCAGAAACAACTACTGCACGTTCTGGTGTAATAGAAGCATCTACATCTAAGTAGAATATCTTACCACCACGGCGACAGGCTATCATGTCTTCACCCCAGTTATCTAATGACCACTGTGAGTTCTTAAATGTAATTGCACCTGTAGCGGCTGGACGGTTCCATGCTCTTGCACCAGTTGTACTTACACCTGCATTATATGTACCTGCACCATAACCAGTACCCTGAACAGGTACAGTATTTTCTACAGGAAGAATAAATTCTATGTCTGCAGTACCACCATCAGTTACTGCATTTATAGCAGAAGTTGTTGCAGAAATAGTAAATGTATTAAGACCGCCTACAGCAACTACAGAATATTCACCATCTAACAAGATACCACTATTACCAATACTGGTAGCAGAAGTAATAAATATTCTATCGTTGACAGACACCCCATGGTTTGTTATACTAATACTAACAAGTGGTGAGTTAAGTTGTGTACTCATTACACTTGTAAGTGTAGTAGCAGATACAAAAGGAGTACTATCATATAATTGATTGGAATTTACAACATACAGAAACTTTTCTGTACCAAATGACATAAGCTTTTTTGTGTCATTATCTGACCAAGTAATCAGGTCACGAGCAATACCAGTAAAGGTAGCATCGTTAACGGCTTTAGTATAGCCTCTTAAATTTTCAGGTTTGCCTTCACGAAAGCGAACCCTATTACCATCATACCACTTACCTTCTTCTGCATACTGTGTAGATTCCCTGTGAAATCCTGGCATGAACTGAAGTTTGGCAAGCTTTCCATCTGTAGAAGCCATGTCTTACCTTGTAAAGTTTTGAATTGCTACTGCG
>Ga0208917_1001396_pt1 | contig 12038 bp, 11 predicted proteins | sample DEB08_DNA_10_FD_185500 | JGI IMG/M metagenome (GOLD analysis project Ga0208917, IMG submission 185500) | Aqueous microbial communities from the Delaware River and Bay under freshwater to marine salinity gradient to study organic matter... | ecosystem: Environmental > Aquatic > Marine > Coastal ...
TCAGATGTTGTTCCATTAGATGAAAGTGCAATTAAATCTTTTGCAGAGAATGCTCATCAGCTTGGTTTAAATAATAAACAAGCTCAAGGTATCTTAGAGTTTTATAAAAATTCTATGGAAGGTTCTGCACAACAAAATCAAGTAGACATGGAAACTGCTCAAGCAAATGCTGAACAAGAACTTAGAAAAGAGTGGGGTGGTAACTACGAAGCTAATATTAAAAAAGCGGGTGCAGTTGCTAAAGCTAACATGGATGCAACTATTTTAGATATGCAATTAAAAGATGGTACACGATTAGGTGATCATCCTGCTATTATTAAAGGCTTTGCAAACATTGCTAATCTTATGTCTGAAGATAAATTGGTAAGTACAGAATCTGAAAATGTATCTCAAGGTACAGATTATGAAGCTGAAATATCTAAGATTGTTAATGATCGAGATGGTCCATATTGGAATAAATCACATCCAGATCACGACAAAGTGGTTCAGCAAGTATTTACTCTAAGAACAATGATGAATGGATAATACAGAATTAAAATTAGAGATACTTCGTATTGTTGTAGAAAGTGGATCTGAAAATCAAAAATCAAATCCCTTGCCAATCTGCGATGAATATTATAAATGGGTTTCTAAGGCGGATGAAAATTCGCCTAAGAAAAGTAAGACAATTCGTAAATCGAACCTTACTGACAAGAAGGAATAGACTCTAGTCTAACAGACTTTAAATGCAAGAGATGCCAGATTTTCTGAGAACCTCTCTGTTTTTTGTTTAACAATAACTAACAATTAAGGAGAGACAATTATGTCAACTCAAATAACTACAGCATTTGTAGAACAATACAGTTCTAACATACAAATGCTATCACAACAAAAAGGTTCTATTCTTAGAGATAAAGTTAGATTAGAATCTGTTACAGGTAAGAATGCTTTCTTCGATCAAGTAGGAAGTGTTACTGCATCTGTAAGAACAACTAGACACTCAAACACTCCACAATCAAATACTCCTCACTCAAGAAGAAGAGTATCATTGGTTGATTACGAGTTTGCTGATTTAGTTGATGATCTAGATAAAGTAAGAATGTTAGTAGATCCTACTTCTACTTACGCATTAGCTGCTGCTTATGCAATGGGTAGAGCAATGGATGATGCTATCATTACTGCGGCTACTGCTGCTGCTGATACTGGTGTAGCTGGAGCTACTTCAGTTGCGTTACCTGCATCACAAATCATAGCTGAAGCTGGTACAACTGGTATGACTATCGCTAAGCTAAGACAAGCAAAAGAGATCATTGATTTAGCTGATGTTGATCCTTCACTACCAAGACACATCATCGTATCTCCTAAACAGATCACAGATCTATTAGGAACTACTGAAGTGACTTCAAGTGATTTCAATACAGTTAAAGCATTAGCACAAGGTGATATTAATTCTTTCTTAGGATTTAATTTCGTCGTGTCTAACAGATTGAACATTGCTTCATCTAAAAGAGATTGTATTGCTTTCGTAAGTGATGGAATCGCTTTAGCAGTTGGTAAAGATGCTACTGCTAGAATCGATGAAAGAGCTGACAAAGGTTATGCTACTCAAGTTTACTATTCTGCTGCATTCGGTGCGACTAGAATGGAAGAAGACAAAGTAGTTAAAATCCAAGCTCACGAAGCGTAATTGCTTATCATTAGGTGGGGGAGCAATCCCCCATCTATCATTATGAAACAAGTAAAAGATTTAAAAACAATATTACATTTTAGAAAAGGGGATTATATCTACAGGTATGTATTAGTAGATAGATTTAAAAACACTAGCAAAGTACATTATGGGTTTGATGCAAAACTTGAAAGAACTGAAGCAGAGATATTCTCATTACAAACCAATAGAAAAATTAGAAGAAAATATATATTAAAGAATGACTAAAAATGATTTTGATCCTAGAAACTTAGGATTATATAAAGAACCTAAAGATTTATTGCATTTTCAATGGCAAGACGATAATAGAGTTTATAGATATGCTTTAGTTGAAATTATTGATGAAAGAGATATTAATAGTAGAACTAAGCAGAAAAAAGATGAGTTGCAATTAACTCAAAAAGAAATATGGAGTAAGTATGGCATCAGTAGTAGATATTTGTAATGGAGCATTAAACCAACTTGGTGCATCAACCATATTATCACTTACAGAAGATTCAAAGAATGCAAGACTTTGCAACGCAAGATACACACAAGTTAGAGATAGTTTATTTAGATCTCATCCTTGGAATTGTTTAATTAAAAGAGCTGAACTCGCAAGAGATACTGCAACACCTAAATGGGGTTTTGCATATCAATTTACTTTACCCGCAGATTGTTTAAGAGTGCTTACCATTTTAAATTATGATTACGATTATAAGATTGAAGGTAGAAAAATTTTAGCAAACCATGCTACAATAAAATTACAATATGTTGCAAGAATAACAGATCCAAATCAATATGATGAGTTGTTAAGAGAAACTATATCAGCTGCACTAGCTGCTGACATTGCTTATGCAGTAACAAGTTCTAATCCAACAGCTTCAAATATGTACACTCTGTTTCAAGATAAATTAAAAGAAGCTAGATTTGTTGATGCTACTGAAGGTCAAAATACAAATCCAGATGATGGTCTATCAGATATAATTGGAGCTTCTTCATTTATAAACTCAAGGTACTAACCTATGGCTAGAGTTGCGGTTCAATTAACCAATTTTACTGGTGGTGAATTATCACCAAGATTAGATGGTAGAAACGATCTACAAAAATATCCTACAGGATGTAAGACATTAGAGAACATGATTATCTTTCCGCATGGAAGTGCAGCAAGAAGATCTGGCACACAATATGTAGCAGAAGTAAAAGATAGTTCTAAAGAAACAAGATTGATTCCTTTTGAGTTTAGTACAACACAAACTTACATACTTGAGTTTGGTAATCAGTACATAAGATTTTATAAAGACAATGGTCAAATATTATCTGGTGGATCACCTTATGAAATTAGCTCACCTTATTTAGAAGCAGAACTATTTGATATTAAGTTTGCACAATCTGCTGATGTTATGTATCTCTGTCATCCTAACCATGAGGTTCGTAAGCTAAGTAGAACTGGACACACATCCTGGACACTTACTGAAGTTGACTTTCAGAATGGTCCATTTCAAGATCATAATATTTCTACTACAACATTAGCTGCTGGTCATACATCAGTTGGAAGCTCTGGTAACTTAACTTTATCATCTACAACAGGTGTTAATAATAATCAAGGTTGGCTATCAACTGATGTTGGAAGACTTGTACATTTTAAAGATGGTCATTATAAAATTACCGCAAGAACTTCTTCAACAGTTGCAGTAGCAACTTGTGTTGTTTCTCCATCTTCTGGTTCGGCAGATACAGATTTTGCATTAGGTTCATTTTCAGATACGACAGGTCATCCTTCTTGCGTAACCTTTTTTGAACAACGATTAGTATTTGCTGCAACTAAAGATCAACCACAAACATTATTCTTTTCTAAGTCTGGTGATTATGAAAACATGGATGATAATTATCATGGAACAGTAGCAGATGATGATGCTATTATTTATACTATTGCTTCTAACCAAGTGAATGCAATTCGTTTTATGACAGCTACAAGAACTTTAATTGTAGGTACAGCAGGGGGTGAATTTGCAGTTAGTGGTGGCGGAACTGATATTGCAATTACACCAACAAATATATTAATTAAAAAACAATCTAACAATGGTGCTGCAAATGTAGATGCTTTAGCTGTAGGTAATGCAACATTATTTTTACAAAGAGCTAAAAGAAAATTAAGAGAACTAGCTTACAACTTTGATGTTGATGGTTACATAGCTCCAGACTTAACAATCCTTGCCGAGCATATTTCAGAAGGTGGATTCAAACAACTATCGTATCAACAAGAACCTAATCAAATTATTTGGTGTGTTAGAAACGATGGTCAATTAGTTGGACTTACTTATCAAAGAGAACAACAAGTTGTTGCTTGGCATAGACATATATTTGGTGGAGCATTTGGAAGTGGTAATGCAGTTTGTGAAAGTGTTGCAACAATTCCAACAGATGATTCTGAATATCAAACATGGGTAATTATTAAAAGAACAATTAATGGAAGCACAAAAAGATATGTTGAATATATGCACGAATATGATTTTGATGAAACAGATGATACCTCATTTAATTTTTTAGATTCACAATTATCTTATGATGGTTCACCTGCTACAGTAATATCTGGATTATCTCATCTTGAAGGTCAAGAAGTTTCGATCTTAGCTGATGGTGCAACTCATCCAAACAAAACTGTATCAAGTGGTCAGATTACTTTAGTAAGATCAGCATCAAAAGTTAAAGTTGGTTTGCCATACACATCTTTATTACAAACAATGAGAATAGATGCAGGTTCACAAAATGGTACATCACAATCTAAAACTAAAAGAATTTATGAAATTACTGTAAGACTTTATGAAAGTATTGGTATTGAAGTTGGTCCAGACTTAAATAACATGGAACGAATACCATTTAGATCTTCTGCTAATCTTATGAATAGTGGAATTAATGTATTTACAGGAGATAAAGAAGTAGAGTTCAGAGGTAATTATGAAACAGATGGTTTTATATTTGTAAGACAAGCACAACCATTGCCTTTAACAATACTATCTCTATATCCTAAACTACAAACAAACGATGGATAGCATATTAAATATTGTTAAATACAAAGGAGAACACGGTCAATACATTATGAAGCAAAGAATGAATCATGTATTGATGGATAAAGATATGGAATTTGATGGCAACCCAATGAACCTAGAACAAGATAACTTAGCATTTACTGGTATGATTGATGGTGAACCTATCTTTGCAGCAGGTATGAAAATCATTTGGGGACAAGTTGCAGAAGGTTGGGTGATCGCTACTAACAAAGTATTGCAACATCCTTTACTTGTTGCTAAAGCTATTAAGAAAGATTTTGCAAGAGTTGCTAAAGAAAACAATATCAAAAGAGTTCAAACTGCTGTAAGAGCTGACTATACAACTGGTTTAAAATTTGCTAAATGGTTAGGTTTACAGGAAGAAGGTTTAATGAGAAAATTTGGTTTCGATGGTTCTGATCAATATATGTATGCGAGGTTATTCTAATGAGTTGGCAAGGAGCAGTAGCAGGATTAACTGCGGTACAAATTAAACAACAAGGTGCTATTGGAAAATCTAATGAACAAGCTTTTAACGCAAAAGCTGATGCTGTAGAATCAGATGTATCTAGAATAGAAAAACAAAAAGAATTTGATATTGCACAATTTAATAAAGAATTTTATAGATTAGTAGGAGCAGAAACAGTAGCTTTATCAAAAGCTGGAGTTACAAGAGAAGGAACAAGTTTGAGATTATCTAGACAAAATGCTGAAGAAGCACAATTACAAAGAAATATAATTGCTTATAATGCAAAAGTTGCTCAAACTCAAAAAATTAATGAAGCAAATTATCTTAGATATAGTGGACAAATTGCTAAAGCTGAAGCTAAAATGGCACAAATATCAACTGCAATAAAGGGAGTTACAAGTGTTTATAGTATGGGTGGATTTAAAAATAAATCTTTACTACAAAACCAAAAAACATTTACAGGTTTTGGTAAAAGTGGATATGGTAGAGATCCTGGAGATATAATGTAATGCCAAAAATACCTCAATTTAAATCTGGTGGACAATTACAAATAGGAGATTCTGGAAGAATACCTGTTGCTACACAATCTTTAAAACAAACAGAAATTATTTCTGATGTTTCTGATATAATTACTGAATTTGGAATAAAACAAAAAACTATTGAAGATAAAACAGAAGCATTAGAGTTAGAAAATGCGTCAGTAATTGAATTAAATTCAGCAGTTCAAGAAGCATCTAAATATACTAATAAAGAAAAAGCTAATTCTTATTTAATGAATGAAAGTAAAAGAATTAAAACTTTTTATGAATCTAAAGCAACAAGTAATTCTGTAAAAAATTTATTTCAAAATAATTATTTATTAGAAGAACAAAAACAAATTTTTAAAGTTGATAATGCTGTTTATAAAAATACAGTACAAAAAGCTCAAGATCAAAAAGAATTAAAATTATCTAGAATATATAAAGATTATTTTTTTGCAGACAATCCATTATCAAGAGAAACTGCTTATAATACTTTAGTTCAAATTGAGCTTGATGATGTAACTCAAGATGATGCTACTAGAGATAACAATATTGCATTAATACCAAGAAAAATAGATTATTTTACTGCAAAACAAAAAATATCTAAAGATCCTATAGATGCTTTAAAAGGATTACTTGATAAAAACCAATATAAAAATTTGGATGTAGACACATTAACATCTTTAATAACTGAAGCAAAAAGTGGTGCATCTCAAGGAGTAAAAGATGATGTTTTAAATTATTTTGCATTAAAAAGAGCTGGTAAAGAAGCAAATATTAACGAGGATTCTGTCAAACTTGTTTTAGGAGATAATTATTACAATGAATTTAAAGAAAAACAATCTGGTTATGAAAGATCATCTTATTTTGCTTCAAAAATTATGACTTCAAAATTGGGAGATGGAATGTCTATTGCTAATATGTTTCCAATAAGAAAAGGTTCTGAAGCATTAGATTTAGAATTACAACAAGAATTAAAAACACTTGTTGTTGAAAAAGAAAAAATGTTTAATTCTGATCCTGCAAAATTAATATTAGGATATAATGAAATAGTTCAAGAAAAATATAATGATTTTTTAAATGAAGAAGATAAAGAAATTAAAAAACAAAAATTTCAAATTTATTCAAACTCCATGAGAGAAACTCAAATAGAAATGGGTGGTCATCCTTTATCAGTTAAATTAATGACTAAAGAAGAAGCATTACAAAATGTTGCATCAATTACAGATGAAACAAAATCATGGAAAGAACAAAAAAATATTTTAGATGGAATTGTTTCTATGTATGGAGAAAATAATGCTCAAACTATTTTTGATCAATTATCTTCTGAAAAATTACCTTTTCATATAAGAGCAGCAATGTCTATGGATAATCAAAATTTAAATGAATCTATTTTAGCATCTGGAAAAATAAATGATTTAGAAAATTTAGTAAAACCAAAATTACCTAGTCAAGTTTCTTTGCAAAAAATTCAAACTTTAATAGCTAAAGATTTAGAAAAATATGAAGATATTATAAATAATCAACCAGAAGGATCTGTTAGTAAAGAAGAATATATTTTATCTTTAAGAGACACATTATATAAAGCTGCTTTATACGAAATTAACAGAGGTGAAAATTATGATACAGCATCAAGTAATGTGGTAAAACAATTTTTAGAAGATTATGACACATCTCAAAGAACTTATTTAATTCCAAATAATATTAATAAAGTTCCAGTTTCTAAAGAAGCGGTAATAAATAAAGCTGATAGAATATTATTATCAGTAGAACAATCGGATTATTTAGAAAGATTTATGGGTAACGATTTTTCTCATTATGCTACAACTCTTTCTTCTGCGGAATCACTTCCAGATGAAATTAAAGTTTCAGACGATAAAACATTTAATGCTTATGTAAAAAATAGAATGACAGATTCTATAAAAAAACATTCTAAATGGTTATTAAATGGTTCATCTACTGGAATAGTTTTATATGTTGAATTAGCTGGGGGTAAGATACTTCCAGTTCAAAATTCTAAAGGAGAAAAAATAGAGTTTTTCTTTACACCTCAAAAAGATCAAGATCCAAATATAAAAAATTCTATAGAACTTGTTGAACCAGGAACTCAAAAACCTCTTGTAGATTTTGATGAACCTACCATTGAAGACTATATACAACCATCTAAATTATGATCAATATAGGTTTAGGAACAATAGAAAAAACAGAAGAAGAAATTGGTTCTGCTTTAGGTCAATTAAAAACAAGTTATTGGGAAGCTCAAGGAGCAAACATTGCTAACTCTTGGGATTACAATCCAGTAGCATCTTTATTTAGATTAGAAGAAAAAAACAAAGCATATGAATCAAGTAATGTTTATTTAAATAAAGATGAATTAAATAAAGAATATGCTGGATTAGGTTTATATTTTGAACAAGATACAAGAGAAGGTGTTGTAGATTATTTAGTTCAAAGAAAACAAATTGAAAGAACAAGGCAAAGTGTTCTTGCTCGTGGACCAAAAAAAACATATGGAACTTTTTTTTTAGCAAGTTTAGCTACTAACTTTGTAGATCCAATTAATATTGGAGCTTCTTTTATCCCAATAATTGGTCAAGCAAGATTTATAAATATGGTTGCAAAATCTGGAAAAAATGTAGCAAGATTAAAAAAAGGTTTTGTTGAAGGTTTAGTTGGTAATGCCGCTGTTGAACCTATTGTTTATGGTGTTGCAAGATCAGAACAATCAGACTACGATCAATGGGATGCTTTTACAAACATAGCCGCTGGTGGTGTTTTAGGTTCAAGTTTTCATGTTGGTATTGGAAAGTTAGGAGATTTTATTGCAGAAAAAAGTGGTAAGCCAAATATTTATCAAAGACTTGCTGCAATCTCTCCAGAAAATCAACAAGATTTATTAAGGTATTCTATTGGCAAAATTGTTAAAGGAGAAAAAGTAGATACTGGAGATTTAATAGTTAATAAAACAAAAATAGGTGATCCAGAATTAAATAAAATTGATGATCAAATAAAAGAATTTAAAACTTTATATCAAAATTCTTTAGATAAAAATGATGTTAAATCTGCAAAAGTTTATTTACAAAATTTAAGAAATTTACAAAAAACAGAAAGAGAATTAGTTGAAGTTAAAAAACAAAAAAACGATCAAGCAATAGAACAAAGAAAATCAAATATTGAAACTAAAGATGAGCAAGGAATTGTTCCAGAAAATACAATACAATATAAAGATAAAAATCGTTCTGAGTTAGAAATAGAAGCAGAAAATATGAATCAAAGAAAACAATTTTTATTAAAACAATTAGATATTATAGATGAAGATACATTACCAGATCAAATAAAAGAAGATAATTTAAAGATAAATCAAAGTGATAATTTATTAAAAAATAAAAATAAAGTAAAAGAATCGTTACAAGCAGGAATTAACTGTACTAGGAGATCTTTATAATGGCTAATAAACCAGGAATAAAAACATTTAGTAAATGTTTTAAAGAAATGAAAAGATTATCTGGAGATACTATATCAGATGAAAGAATAAATGAATTTTTAGATGAAATTAAAAAAAAAATTAATGAAGATCAATTTAAAACTGGAGAGCAAAAAACAGAAAGAATATTAGAAGATGAGATATTTGACAACTTTGTTTATCAAGAAGCTTTAAATAAAAGAAGTTTAGCTGAAAATAATATGAAAGCTATAGATCAATATCAAAAAGTTGTAGATGCTGTTGAGTTGTCTGCGGGAAAATTATCTCCAAATAAAGCTGTATCTGGAATATTAGTTGGTATTCAAGAATTTTCTTCTGTTGCCAGAAACTCTATTGGTTCAAAACAAAACACAATAGAGGTTGTAGAGATTGGAAGATTGTATCAAGCTTTAAGAAAAATTAAAGTATCTGATGAAAAAAAAATTGGTAAAGATGTTTGGGAAGCTTTTTCAGAAGGTAAAATAGATATAGAAATTAAAAAAGAAATGGTAGGTGAAAGTACAGGAGTATTAGAAGCTAGAGAAGCAGCTAAAATATTAAAAACTTTTCAAGAGGAATGGAGAGGAAGATTAAATGATTTAGGAGCTAACATTCAAAAGTTAGATGATTGGATTACTAGAACAACACACAATACTGAAAGAATGGGAAATGCTAGTAAAAATACAAAAATTGTTGCTGACAACAGAATAGCATGGAGAGAATATATTAAACAAAGATTAGATTTAAAAAGATCTTTTGGAGAAGTAGGTAATAATGAAAAAGTAAATAATATACTAGATGATATATATGACAGTTTAATGTCTGGAGATCATTTAAAACATAGTGGAACAAATAGTATTTATGGAACAAGAAATGTTGCTAATCGTTTAAATGCTTCAAGAGTTTTGCATTTTAAAGACGCAACTGCCAGACATGAATATGATCTTATGTTTGGAGAACCTTCTTTAAAAGAAAGTGTTCTTGGAGTTTTAAGTAATTCTGCAAGAAATATTGCATTAATGCAAGAATTTGGAACAAATCCTCAAAACACTTTTGAAAAAACTTTAGCTTTATTAAGAAAGAAATATAAGAGTATAGATCCAAAAATAGCTAAAGATTTAAACTTTGAAAATTTTCAAAATGATTTTTTAGAAATTGATGGAAGTATTAATGCTATTGGTAATCATACTATGGCTAGAGTAGGAATGGTTGTTAGAGGATTACAATCAATGGGTAAACTCGGTTTTGCTGGAGTTACATCTATTGCAGATATTGCTCAATATATGTCTACTACAAATTTTCAAGGAAGAGGTTTTCTTTCTGGATTTGGAGAAGCAATGAATGCTTTATTTAAAACTCAAGATAAAGAAGCAATGGAAGTATTAGAAGTTATAAGTAACTCTATTATTGGAGATTCTTTTGCAACTAATAAATATGGAGTTGGTAGTGATACATGGGGAATAATGAGTAAATTACAAAATAAATTTTTTAAATGGAATAGTTTAAATAGATGGGTATCAAGTTTAAAATCTGGAATGACAGTAGGTTTATCTCGTCAATATGGTATGTTGGCTGACACAAAATTTTCCGCTTTAAAACCAAAAGAAAGAAATCTTTTACAACTTTATGGAATAGATGAAGGCAAATGGGATATGTTGCGATCTATTGAAACATTAGATGTAAATAAAAAAAGATACATGACAGCAGAAGCTGCTGGAGCTTTATCAGATGATGTTATTATAAAATATGTTGGAAGAAGTTTATCAAAAAGAGAAATAAGAAATTTTAAAAAAGATTTAGAAATGACTTGGAGAAATGTTTTAGTAGATCAAGCTACCCATGGAACTCCAGAACCAGATGCTGCTATAAGAGCTTTAATGAATCAAGGTATGAAAAAAGGAACTGTTGGTGGTGAAGGTATTAGATTTATTGGTCAATTTAAAAGTTTTCCAATAACTATATGGAAAAAAATTATTGGTAGAGAATTAAAATCTTATGGTCCAGAAGTATTAGAGGATTCTCAATTTGCAAAAATTACTGGATTAACTTCTATGGTATTATTATCTACCGCTTTTGGTTATATTGCTATGTCTGCAAAAGATATGTTAAAAGGAAGATCACCAAGAGATCCAAATAAAATATCAACTATATTAGAATCATTAACAGCAGGTGGTGGATTAGGTATTTATGGAGATTTTTTAATTAATGAAATTCAAAATGAATATGGTAATAACATTTTTCAAACTATTCTTGGACCAACGGCTTCCGATCTTAATAAAGTAGTAGATATTATTACTAATATAAATAACCCTAAAAAAGCAGGTAAAAAATTTATTCAATTAGCAGAAGGTAATATTCCATTTTTAAATATGTATTATTCAAAAGCTGGTTATGATTATTTGATTGGTTATCAAATTAAAGAGTTTTTAGATCCAGGATATTTTGAAAGAATAAAACAAAGAAATGAAGAAAAAAGAGGTCAAACTTTTTATTTTAAACCACTATAGACAAAGGATTTATAATCTAATATAGAGAAACAATATGACAATATCATCTACTACAGTAAAGAACTCCTACGCAGGTAATGGTACTCTTGATACCTTCAACTATACATTCAAGATCTTTGCTAACACAGATTTACAGGTTATCATTAGGGATGCGACAGCTACTGAAACAGTAAAAACTTTAACTACTCACTACACAGTAACAGGTGCAGGTTCTGCTTCTGGTGGAACGATTGTATTTACAGCAGGTAATATACCAACTGCTACTGAAACTGTTGTGATTAGAAGAGCTGTTCCGCAAACACAAGCGATTGATTATATCGCTAATGATCCTTTCCCTGCGGAATCACATGAAGAGGGATTGGATC
>Ga0208917_1001411_pt1 | contig 11973 bp, 8 predicted proteins | sample DEB08_DNA_10_FD_185500 | JGI IMG/M metagenome (GOLD analysis project Ga0208917, IMG submission 185500) | Aqueous microbial communities from the Delaware River and Bay under freshwater to marine salinity gradient to study organic matter... | ecosystem: Environmental > Aquatic > Marine > Coastal ...
GGATAAAATCAGGGATACGGCAGACTCTCACAACAGGCTCTTCTTCGTAGAAGTTATGGGACGCCATTCTGGATACATCGCATTGCACACAGGCATAGGCAGTGGTGCGAGTGCTGTATTCATACCTGAGGTAGACAACTCCGTAGAACAGTACGTCGAAATCCTCAAAAAATCAGGAAGAAGAAACAAGCTTTTCAATCTAGCCATCGTTGCCGAAGGCAATCAAAATGGCAGCGCAGCGGAAATCGCAGAGAAGGTGAAAGCCAAATACGATAAGGCCGATATAAGAACCACTGTGATTGGCCACCTCCAGAGAGGTGGTGCACCCACAGCAAATGATCGCATTTTGGCCAGCCGATTGGCTTATGCGGCTGTTGAAGCACTCTCCAAGAACAAATTCAATTGCGCTTTGGGTATTGTTGACAAAAAGATAGTGTACACGCCATTCAAAGATGCGATCAGCCTGGTTAAAGCACCTGAAGAAGAACTTATCAGGATGGCTGAAATTCTTTCAATGTAAAACATGGTTTATGATCAGTATAATATTTTCCTCCTTCGCGAACAAAGACTCTGCCCTAAGAATTGGTAAATTGCTTTTGGATAAAAAGCTTATCGCGTGTGCCAATGTTATCCAGATGGAAAGCCAATATTACTGGAAAGGTAAATTCCACGAGGAAGAGGAATATGGTGCCTATTTCAAAACAACCCTCGTTAAGAAAAATGAGGCTATAAAATTTATCAAGAAAAATCACCCTTACGAAATTCCAAGCATCACCAGTAAAGATGTTGTCGTTAATAATGAATACAAAGCCTGGATGGATTCATTCCTAATGGACCAGATATAATGCATTGTAATTCAGTTAGAATATCTAAGGCTGATTATTGAAACTACTAATATACATATCACAATGGTCGTTGGTGCTGTTGCTATTTTTGTCAACAGGACTCAAAGCCGGTGAACCCCTCCAGTTCACAAAGTCCTATTCGAAAGCGCTCAAACAGGCGCAGAAGGAAGATAAGTTGATATTCTGTTTTGTCTATACCAGTTGGTCTATGCCTAGCCAAAGAATGGAAGAAACGACCCTGAAAGACAGTCTGGTTGTCCAGGAGCTGAATGCGGAATATGTGACTCTTTATATCAATGCCAGCAGAAATAAAGACTTTGCCAAAGATTTTGAGATACACGTATTTCCAAGCATGCTGGTTGTTGATAAATGGGGCAATGCGATCCTGAGAGATTCTGGATACAAGTCCTCTACCCAGCTGATCACCATGATCTACAAGACGCGATCCAAATCAAGATACCTGCGACAAAGTATTGATTCGCTGATGATGGATGTGAATTCTGAAAATATTTTGGCTACAGTGGACTCGATTATTCTCTATCGCGATGAATATACGGCCAAGAATATTGCTAAAAGATATCTGGATGCCAACAGAAAGAATTGGGGTAATGAGGTATGCATGCAACTCCTGAGTGATTATTTCAGCCTCGATAAAAAATATCTCAGGTATGTCTCGAAAAATCACCAGGCCTTCTTTATAAAATTTGACAGCATTGAACTGAAAGAAAACATCGCCTTTCATGTGTTTATCAATTCACTCAAAAAAGATAAAAGAGGTAGATTGAAATTTGATTACAAACCCTTGCGACGTTGGTTCAAGCGTTTCAAATTTAAAGACATCGAAAAAATAGAAAACTTCGTAAGAATAAAATATCTCCTATGGGGTCGAGGCCCGTCGGTCAGATCATCTATTAAACTGATTGAAAATTATCCCGAGACCAGCAGTGAAAGCGTACTGTACTCATCCGTCATAAGAATATTATTAACTGAAAACTACAGAAGGTCTATCGATTACGACGAACTTATTGAATCCATTGAAGATACCCTTGAAGAAGGCTCCTACTGGCGGTATGACGTACTGGCTCTTCTCTATTATAAAATTGGCAATCAATCAAAGGTGGAAGAATGTATAGCCACGGCAAAAGAAATAGCCGATATTCTTGGTGAAGACTATACGCCTATTCTCGATTATTTAAAAGATCATATCAATTAGCCAACATCGTCAGAAAGAGTATGAAAGTTGACACCGGAAAAATCAGGGAAAGTGAAAAACTGGACTGGGAGAAATTAGAATCCCAACTGAGGTCTTTTATGGAATTGCCTGATTCAGAGATGGCCGTAGCTCAATTCCATGGTGGTCATGCCAATCTCAGCTATGAAATATGTTTTGGTGATCGGTGCTATGTACTTCGACGGCCGCCCTTTGGCAAAATTGCGCCAGGTGCCCATGACATGAAACGGGAGTATAAAGTTTTGTCAAAACTAAACGAATACTATCCTATGGCTCCAAAAGCCTACTATTTCTGTGATGACGAATCAATAATCGGAGCTCCTTTTGTCATCATGGAACGGCGATATGGAATTGTTGTACGGTATAAAGTACCTGAGGTCTTTGAAGGTATGAAAGACGTAGAACAAAGATTGACTGACGCCCTTATTGACGCACACGCTGCTCTACACCAGGTAGATTACAAAAAGGCTGAACTGGAAGATTTGGGCCGGGTTGAAGGATTTTTGGAACGACAGATCAGAGGATGGATGAAGAGATGGCAACTGCTTACTGGCATGACAAACGATCGATTATCGAGTGTTTTCAAAGCACTTCTGGAAACAATTCCCGATTCAGATCACTTCTCAATAATTCATAACGACTTTAAATTCGATAACTGCCAGTTTGAACACGGACAACCCGATAAGGTCAGTTCTGTATTTGACTGGGATATGTCAACCCTGGGTGACCCTCTGTTTGACTTTGCGTCCAGCCTGGCTTATTGGCCGGATGAAAAGCTGCAGGGATACAATCTGCCTATAATGCTTCATGGAAACTTCCCCGACAAAAATTATTTAAAGGAAAGGTATTTTGACATTACTGGCTTCGATGCTTCTTCTTTCAAATGGTATGAATGTCTGGCTTATGCCAAGACAGCTGTCATTGCCAGCCAACTCTTTAAAAGATTTAAAAAAGGCGATAGTCAGGATCAGCGGATGCAAAAATTCGAGGCTATTACTGAAGTCTTTATATACCAGTCAGAATCTTACATGAAAGATATATAATCTATTTCTCGGTCATCTTGACAAACAGTTCAACCATGCTCATACGGTTACCATGCAGATGTTCTGTACCGTCCACATACAGGGTTGTGCCACTTACATAAGATGAAAGAGGACTCGCATAGAAGCACACGGCATTAGCGACGTCTTCAATGGTTCCCAACCGATGCATGAGAATCTCTTCCTTGGCTTTCTCAAGAAGACCCTGAACAAAAGTACCATACTGATCAAGGCCTGAGGATACGATTATTCCGGGAGCAATTGCATTGCATCGGATATTGAATCGGGCCCATTCCTGGGCAAGCGTTTTAGTCAGATTTTCCACCCCGGCTCGCGCTGCTCCGGTATGGGCCATTCCTGGAAAACCCCTTACTGTGTTGGCGATAATATTCACAATGATCCCTTCTTTCTGGGGTATAAAAAATGTATTAGCCATTTGCTGGCTGGCATAAAAGGTGCCATTGAGATTATTGTTTATAACAGCATTCCAACCCTTCAGGGACATATGTTCTGCCAAGGCAGGAAATTGTCCACCAGCGTTATTTACCAGGATATCCAGCCTTCCATAGGTATCCATGATCGCCCTGGACATTTCCTTGAGCTGTTCTTCCTGGCGTATATCACAGGGCATAAAAGCACAGGGACCAATTTGATTGAGCTCCTGTGCAGCTTTTATAAGTTTTTCTTCATTCCGGGAACAAATAAATACTGAAGCGCCCAGCTCAAGAAACTTTTTGGCAATACCAAAGCCTATACCACTGCGTCCACCGGTAACAAGAGCGACTTTGTCTTTAAATAAATCTTGTTTGTACATTTGATGGGATTGATGTTTACTCTCGTAAATATAAAATAATGGGATAAGCCTGCGTGATTAAAAAACATACTGAATGAAAAGCATAGTTATTGGAAAAGGCCTGGGGCTCGACAAATTGCAGCTGGTAAACAAGGAATCCGTCGGACCAGACAAAGGAGAAATCAAAGTTCGTTGGCATGCCAGCTCACTGAATTACCATGACTACCTGGTGGCTATTGGTGCCATACCTGTTTCAGAAGGCAGAGTGCCCATGTCTGATGGTGCAGGAGAAATCATTGAGGTCGGAGAAGATGTCATTGAGTGGAAATCCGGAGATCGCGTTATGTCCATGTTTTTTCCTGAATGGTCGTCGGGAAAGCCCGAATTCAAAAAGATCAAATCAATAAGTGGCGAAAGCGTGAATGGCTTTTTGACTGAAGAATCCTGTGTGCCAGCCTATGCAGTTACCCGCATGCCGGAGGCATACACATATCCCGAAGCAGCCTGTCTTCCCTGCGCATGTCTGACAGCCTGGAATGCATTGGTTGAACTGGGCAATATACAGAATAAACAGAAGCTGTTGATTGAAGGCACAGGCGGCATGTCCGTATTTGCTCTGCTTTTAGCGCAACAATATGGTTTGGATATCTATGCTACGAGTGGCTCAGAATCCAAGTTCGACAAACTTAAATCCCTAGGGGTTATCGATGTCGTCAATTATCGCAATGATGAAAACTGGGGAAAGAGCATCTTCATGCTGTCAGGCATGGGCGTTGACCACATAATCGATGTAGGAGGAGGATCCACAATGAAACAAAGCATAGAGGCGGCCTGCATGGGTGGCAGTATTTATAGTATTGGCATTCTTGGCAATGGCAGAAAAGGTGAAATTACGTTTCCAAAGTTATTCTTCAAGTTTTTGAAATTGCAAGGGCTCGCTGTCGGCAGCAGGGCGATGCAAAACAGGATGGTTCAGTTTATAAATGATACAGGTATGAAGCCCATCATTGACAGGAGCTTCAGCTTTGACCAGATCAAAGAAGCCTTTAGTTACCAGGCTTCAGGAAAACAATTTGGAAAAATTGTTTTGGAGTGGTAAAGGACAAAAAAAGAGATCTCAAATGAGATCTCTTTAAATTTTTATAGTATTGAAGAAGCTCCTTTCAGTCGCTTGTCAACACCATCCTGAAAAGTCTAGCTTTGTCAGGGAGGGCGGAAGAGGAGGGATTCGAACCCCCGGTACGCTTTCACGCACGCCGGTTTTCAAGACCGGTGCAATCAACCAGCTCTGCCACTCTTCCGAGTTATTGCTTCTATCAGAGCGTGGCAAAAGTATAATCTATTTCTTAATTAAAAAAGAGAATAGAGTCAAAAAAGACCCTATCCTCTTTATATTAAATTCTTCGAACGATTCTTCAAAGGATAGATTTGCGATATCCCTTATCAGAATGCTTTTCCGCTTGAAATAAATCTGGTATTACCTTCTGAGGTCATTCAAAACATAGTTTACTTTTTGACGTGAAGTCCTTGTATAATTGGCTCCATCCTGTTGCGTCAAATAATGCCTTTTGAGCATATCAAGACCTAGCTGCTTTCCTTCTATTAGCTGCCTTAATGATTTACAAATTCTATAAAGATATGGCACGGCAAAAGCGCCTTGTTGAGATGATGAACTTTATAAAAAACCTGGCTATTATCCTAAAGTTGATTTATATAGGATTTGCCTAATGCAAGCCTTCCCAGATAATATGCACTCAGAAAAAAATTTTATAGGGGTCCCTATTTTATATTCCTTTAGATATATCTATTTTTGCCTTCCCGTTGTAACACGGATAATTGTATCCGTTTTATTGACTGACATGGTGGTTGTAGCTTCCTCCTTCGTTGCACTTCGGCGGACAGGCAGTTGGAGCCAGCTTCAATGAAGCAAATATTTAAACGGTGGTTGTAGCTCAGTTGGTTAGAGCGCTGGATTGTGGTTCCAGAGGCCGCGGGTTCGAATCCCGTCTTCCACCCTTCTGACGCTCCCTACCTCCGATCAGAATGGCCGAATGCTAGGGCATAGCAGAAGCAGTGCTGACAAGCGACTGAAAGGAACTTCGTCAGTACTCCGCTAGAAAAAGAGATCTCCAACGAGATCTCTTTTTTTGTTTATCTCAATATGCTGCAGACCATTAGTTGTATGGTAGATCTTATGTAAATTTCAAACAATAGATTCTCAGGTATATTTTGTGTCCATATGACACAAAGTTAATTTGGCGGAGTTTTACAAATTCCTTCATATAGTTATTAAAGTTTTTACTTTATTTGAGCAATTCATAATACGGCGTTGAGAAAGTATCTCAGAATATAATTTTTCTCAGAGTTCACTAAATACGGGGATTATTGGGGCTTTCCTTGGTTCATTGATGTAATGATGTAGCTGTGATGTAGTTCTTTCTTTAACGTTGAGATAATATTGATATAGATTTGGTTAATTCAAATGAAAAAACTTTTCAACTAAATTCTTATGAGAATACTTACAATAGCTTTTCTCCTCTTACTAAGCTCTCTTTTATTCAGCCAGGAACGGACAATTAGAGGTACAATCACCGATGCCGAAGATGGATTGGAATTGATCGGAGCCACAGTGATGGTAAAGGGGACTACAACAGGAACCATTACCGACTATCTGGGCGCCTACGAATTAAGCGTACCAGCGGGAATGGATACTCTTACCATTTCGTACACGGGTTATAACCTCGTCGATGTGGCCATCGATGGCAGATCAGTCATTGATGTTTCATTATCTCAAGCATCACAACTTATTGATGAAGTGGTGGTAATAGGCTACGGTATCCAGAAAAAAAGGGTATCAACGGGTTCTATTTCGAAGCTTTCTTCAGAAAAACTGGAAGGATACCAGGTTCAAAGTGTTCAAACCGCTCTCGAAGGCCAGGTGTCAGGTCTTATTGTCAATTCATCTTCCGGTCAACCGGGTGCAGGCAAATCACTTCTTATCCGGGGTGTGAGTACCAATGGCGACAACTCTCCTCTCTATGTAGTGGATGGTCTTCAGGTCAACGGCATTGACAACATCAACCCGGAAGACATTGAGTCTGTCGATGTTCTCAAGGATGCTGCATCAAGTGCCATTTATGGAGCGAGAGCTGCAAACGGTGTCGTCATCATTACGACTAAAAAAGGTGGCGACAAAGGAAAAATCACCTACGAAGGATTTACATCGACTTCGAAGCCCTGGAAACTTCCAGAAATGCTATCTGCTAATGATTACATTTCAATTACAAGAGAAAAGTTCGCAAATGGTAATCAGACCGCTGCACTGAATGCTCTAGGATTTCCACAAGTCGGTCAACAGACCGTTAGTACCAACTGGATGGATGTCATTTTTAATGACGCTACATTACAATCACATAGATTGACAGCTTCAGCTGAGAACCTGTATTTATCTCTTGAATACTGGGATGAGTCAGGCGTTGTGGGTGGTGACAAATCTAACTACAAAAGATATGCAGCCAGGCTAAACGGTACGAAAGATTTAAATGAATATGTCACTATTGGTGAAAACCTGTATATCAACAGGGTTGACAATCAAACCATTGGAGTAAATGACGCTTTCGGTACTGTCATCGCGGATGCCTTTGCCTATGACCCGATTACAGATGTCTACAATCCAGAAAAACAATATGGTTTTGAGCAATCAGATTGGGTACAGAAAGAATATGTCAATCCATTGAGTCGATTATTCCTGGCAAATAACAGCGGACACTCCGATCAGATTGTAGGTAATATATATGCTGAAATCAAACCTATGGAGGGATTGACTTTCAGAAGTGATTTTGGAATGGACTATTCATGGTTCAAATTCAGAAGCTTTACTCCAGATTACAGGTATCACAATGCCTTCGTCAATGTTGATAATGACGTGGCACAAGGATATGGCTTCTTCCAAACCACCCAGGTAGAAAACTATGCAACCTATACGAAGCAGATCGACAAACACGATTTTAATATAGTCCTCGGAACATCATACAGGCAAAGCATCTCTGAAAATGCTGGAGGCAGCACATCAAACATCCCTGATGAAGTAAAATTTGATGACAACTGGCAAAATGTAAATGCCGGGCAGGATTCTCTGGATTTGTCTTATGGTGGTGTTGGTGTTGATTACAAATTATTGAGCTACTATGGTCGTTTGATTTACAGTTTTGACAACAAATATCTTTTCACAGCTACACTGAGAAGAGATGGTTCTTCAAACTTCGGAGAAGCCAACAGGTTCGGTGTATTTCCATCATTATCGGCGGGCTGGGTAATCTCGGATGAAGACTTTTTTGATGTTGGTGCTATCAGCTTTATGAAGCTGAGAGCCAGCTGGGGTATCAACGGTAACGACAGGATTGCTCCATTGGCTTATGCTTCCACCATCGAGAATGTATTCACCTACCCTTTTGGTATCAATCAGTCTCTCAATACGGGTGCATCACTGGCTACACCTCCAAATCCAAATATCAAATGGGAAGAGAGTGTGCAATTGGATATAGGACTTGAAGTGAGATTGTGGAATGATAAGTTATCTGCAGAAATAGATTACTACAAGAAGAATACAACAGATCTTTTGATGAGCCAGGTTATCCCGGGATATATTGGGGCGACCAACAACCCGATCAGTAACCTGGGTGAGATCCAGAACACTGGTATTGAAGTAGCATTAAACTACCGTGTTAGTTTGGGTGATTTGAGACTAAGAACAACACTCAACTATACAACATTCGATAATACAGTTATTAATGTAGCCGGAGACTCAGGATTCCTAACAGGATGGAGCTGGCCAGTAAGAAATACGCCTATTACCAGAATGACAGAAGGCTTCCCTGTAGGTCACTTTGTGGGTTACAGAACGGATGGTATCTTCCAAAGCCAGGAAGAGGTGTTTTCTCATCTTGCTGCAAATGGAGACGTTCTCCAACCTCGAGCAGGTGCAGGAGACCTTCGTTTTGTGGATATGAATGGCGATGGCGTCATCAATTCGGATGATATTACAGATATAGGAAGTCCATGGCCGGATCATATCATTGGTCTAAGCCTGGGTGGTGATTACAAAGGTTTTGATTTCAATATCATTCTCTCTACCCAGATTGGACATGATATTTTCAGAGCATATGAAAGGTCGGATGTGACCTACACCAACTATCAAACATTCTGGTTAGACAGATGGACTTCTGAAAATACCAACACGACTTATCCAAGATTGGTATCCAACGATCCAAACAATAACCAAAGACCTTCAGATTTTTACCTGGAGGATGGATCTTTCCTCAGATTGAGAAACCTTCAGATAGGATATAATCTGCCGGAAAGACTTGTTGAAAAAGCCAAGCTGCAAGGTCTGAGAGTATACCTATCTGCCAACAATTTATTCACGCTTACAAATTATAATGGCTTTGACCCAGAAATTGGAACCAGCGGATGGATCCTTGATACGGGAATTGACAAGGGTTACTACCCTTCCAATAAGACGATTGGATTTGGACTAAAAGTTACAATGTAGAACATTAAATTATAAATGATGAAAAACAAAAATTACATATTATTATCCTTGATCGTTCTTTGCTTCCTGGGTTGTTCCAAGGAAGACCTGGAAGTAGAGCCGGTTAATGAATTTCTGTCTGAGAACTTCTACCAAACTGATGACCAGGTGTTTTCCGCATTGGTAGCAGCCTATGATCCTTTGGGTTGGACTATGGCTTTTGGCCAGTGGGTTTCAGAAGTTATGTTCAATGAGATCAGATCAGATAATGCCAATGCTGGAGGTGATCCATCGGATAATGACCAACCGGGTTGGCAGGAGTTTGATGACTTCAGGAATACGAATACCAATACGGTTATCCAGGCTATGTACAGAAGATTCTATATCGGAATTTTCAGAGCCAACCTGGTTATCCATAAACCTGAATTTAGTTCTGCTGCTGTAGACCGCTACCAGGCTGAGGCAAAATTCCTGAGAGCCTATTACCATTTCGAATTATTCAAGCATTTTGGACCTATTCCTGTAGTTACGGATGTGTTGACCCCCGATGATGTCGATTTGTCCAGAAACACAATGACTGAAGTATTCCAGGCTATAGAAAGTGATCTTCTTGATGCCATCAACCTATTACCTATCAGCATTTCGTCTTCTGAAGCTGGGCGTGCTACTAAGGGAGCTGCCCAGGCATTACTTGGGAAAGTATATATGTATTGGGCTGACATGAAAAATGATGATACAGCTCTTTTTGATCAGGCCGCTTCACAATTGCAGCAAGTTTTACAATCAGGTATTTACTTCCTGGAAGATGACATGGCTGATCTTTATGTATTTGGTCTTAAGAATCCTGGTGAATCAGTATTCGAAATACAAAAATCTAATCTGTGGCCTAGCGACTGGGGATGGTTTGAAGGAATTGAAGGAAATGGAATGGTACAGTTATGCGGTATCAGGGGCTTATGCTCTGATCACCCGGAATATGAAGCTGGCTGGGGGTTCTGCTTGCCTACACAAGGGCTATGGGATTCCTTCCTGGATGATGATGTCTACAGACGTGGCGTTGCGATGGTATCCGAAGCCGACCTGGCACAAGACATTGCTGATGCCGGCATTTCGGGTTGTGATGTAGTCATTGATGTAACTCAATCTAATCCTTTTGATTATACGGGATACTGGCAAATTAAGTATGCCAACTTCAAGGCTTATGAAGGAAACAATGTCAATGGTGGAGATCCCAACCTGACTAAAGATGATAACATCTACTCTATACGTTATGCAGATGTATTGTTGATGTTGGCTGAATGCCTGCACAGAGGTTCTGGATCGGATTCTGAAGCCATGACGTATATTGACATGGTACGAGAAAGAGCTGCGGGTCCTGGAGACAATACAGGTAATTTTAGAACAGCGTCTCAGGTAATGGCTGACGAAGGTTGGAGCCTACTTGAACTTATTCAATATGAGCGTCGTGCTGAATTTGCGATGGAAGGTGACAGATGGTTTGATCTAGTGAGATCCGGCAGAGCCAATGCTGACTTATTTGCAGGAGATCCTCTAAGACAAGGTAACTTCTCAGATATTCACTTATGGTTGCCAATCTCACTTGAAGAAACATCGGTAGCTCCTAATCTTACAGAATATCCGGATGCAAGTCTATTTAATTAAGTACACATTTTTTATTCTGAAAAAACTATAAATAATTCATTATGAAATCTAAACATTCAATTATTAAATTCGTCTGGCTTCTATTGCCGGCTATGGCCATTACGCTGTTCACAGCTTGTGGTGATGATGACATGCCTGGAGGTGGCGGCGGAACCGATGACCCCATAGCAAGTTTTCAGTTTGCTGTCAATCCAAATAATCCTTTTGAAGTCACATTTACAAACTTCTCTCAAAATGCTACCACATACGCATGGGATTTTGGTGATGGTAACAGCTCATCTGACAAAGATCCGGTTCATACATATGCTGGAGCTGGAGACTACACTGTAACACTAACAGCGTCAAACTCTGATGGGCAGAATGCTCAGAGATCTGAGTCTTTGTCAATCACAGATCCTAATGTTCAGCTGGGAATCCTTGCTGGTGATGACAGCAAAACCTGGTATCTATTAAGAGAAGGTATTGCTCTTGGTATTGGACCTGATGTGAACGCTAATGACTGGTGGTCATTCGGAGGTGTAACAGCCTTGGCTGAAAGACCATGTGTCCTGGATGACAGCTACACATTCCACAGAGATGGAACTGTCACACATAATACTGGAGGAACTTTATTCGTAGATGCAACTGCCAATGGCGGTTGGATCATTAATGGTGAGGATGTTGAAGCATGCCATGAAGAGTCTGAAGCAGGTGTTTGGGGTGACAACAATGATCGTGAAGCATTCGCTGGTGGTGATTATACCTTCGATTATGACAACAACACCAATATGCTTACTGTTGATGGTCTTGGATTTTATGTAGGACTTTGCAACAAAACTGATGCTGGTGATAACAGTGTGCCAATTAACTCAAAAACATACAGTGTGTTCGGA
>Ga0208917_1001414_pt1 | contig 11923 bp, 21 predicted proteins | sample DEB08_DNA_10_FD_185500 | JGI IMG/M metagenome (GOLD analysis project Ga0208917, IMG submission 185500) | Aqueous microbial communities from the Delaware River and Bay under freshwater to marine salinity gradient to study organic matter... | ecosystem: Environmental > Aquatic > Marine > Coastal ...
ATTTCTGATTTGATCAAGACACAAGAAAACCTTGACCAACAAGAAGCCATGAAAGCGGCTGACATTCTTTCAAAGATGTTAATTGAAGGGAGCAAGCAAAGTGGCACTTAGTAAACTTATCAAGGAAATTGTAAAGAGCAGTGCAAAGAAAGCCGCACCTAAAGCAGCAACACCTACTGTACAAGGTGACTTGTTTGAAGCAATGGCGAAGTCACCTGAAGCAGCTCAAAAAGAACTCAAGCGTATTATGTATACTAACCAAGAACGTACAGGTACAATCGGTGGTGAGTTTCGTCCAATTGAAGGATTTGACCCTGAACTAAAGCGTCCTATTGTTGGTGACGACATTTCAAATATGAATAGTCCTTATATTGAAATTGAATCTCCACCAGGTGCTTTGCTTCGTAGAGAAGCCAAGATGATGGTAGACCCTGAACTCTCTGCAGAACTTCCTGTAGGTAATCCCGTCAAAGGTGCTAAAACTGTTATGACAAATCTCATTGATAGTAAAGGTCAATGGAAATGGATAAAAGCACCAGAAGGTTATGAAGATAATACATTTCTTGTAGCAATGAAAAGTAGTAATAAAGATTTTACTCCTACAGGGGCAGACCATGCCTACACTTTAAAAACAATTTATGAAAAGGGTGGCAAGATGGCTACCTATGATACTCGTGCTAAAGCTTTTAGAGATAAGTCTATTCAAGAAAGCGAGGCTATGTTAGAAGAAGCTCTTGCTCGTTTGGATAACCCAAAATTAAAATCAAAAGCACGAAGAGATTTAAGAGGTGACAATCCTCGTGGTAAGCCTACAACAACTGGTATTCCAGAGTTTGGACCAGTTGTAGGTACAATTAAAACTGCAAAGAAAGAACACCCTGTATATGAATACGTTATAATGAGACAGGAAGGTGGTTCTGTTGGTCGTGTAGAACGTAACCCTTATGGTGACTATCAAAGGTTGATATAATGGCATTAAGTAAACTTGTTAAACTTGCAATGAAGGGATCTACTAAACCTAAAAATGTTCCTAAAAAAGCTTTGGATATTCCACCAGGTATAAAAGAAAAACTTGATAAAGAACTTTTATTAGAAGAAAATACACTTCAAAGAGAGTTTCTTGAAGAACGTACCATTCAAGGAATACCTATGGAAGATATTCGTAAGGGCGGTTTACCTGATATAGCAGCAAACTTACCAGGTTATTCCGAACAACCAGCATTGTTAAGACCAAAACGAAATTCCGAACTTGCAGGTTTTAATCCATTCATTGACGAAACAGCACCTGGTTTAAGTCCCTTTGTTGATTTAAACAGTATTAAAGCTATTCGTAAAGCAGGTGCAGATATTAGTCCTGCCGAAGTAAAAAAATATATTGAACTTCAGAAAAAGTATCGCCCAGGTTATAATAAAAACCCAGACATTAAAAGAGAAGGTGACAGGGTTATTAGCGTAACATATGAAATTGAAAATGGATTAACTAAATTAGAAAAGAAACAGCTTGATAAAATAAATTCTAAAATGATTGCTGTTGACAAACCTATTAAAGATAGAGCTGCTCTTATACGTATGGCAAATAAAACAGATCAAGATATATTTGTTGATGCTAAAGGAATGCAATCTCTTGCTGATGAAGGTTACATGGATGACTTTGATATACAAGATTATATAAAATCACAAATGGATTTACGAAACCAAGCCATTCTAGATTTAGAAGACATGGGATATGTAAAACCTAGTACAGATTTTATTGAGCGTTCAGAGCCTAGTTTAATGGAAGTTCCTAGTCCAGCCAACGAAAGAAAACGTGGAGGCTCTGTAGTTGAACGTAACCCTTACGGTAGTAACTACCAGAAACTAATCTAATGATTTACGAAGAAATTTATAAAATGCTGATGAAAGAAATTGAATCAGTAAAAATAACGCTTGCATCTGGCGGTGCTTCAGATTATCATAGCTATACAAATCTAGTTGGGCGTATTCAAGGACTTGAGTATGCCTTAGTGGAAATCAAAAGTATAGTCAATAAAATGATATACGAAGACGATGAGGAGTAACAATGCAAGCAGTAGCAATGGATAAAGCAATGTTGAATGACGAATGGATCACAAACGGTGAAGCACCTGATCCCGAAGTTCTTCCACATATCCCTGGTTATCACCTTCTGGTGCGGCCTGTATCTATTAAGAAAGCAACAAAGGGTGGAATCATTCTACCTGATTCAACAGTCAATGACATTTCCTACCTAACGACTGTTGGTAAAGTCCTTGCCATAGGTGACCTAGCCTATAAAGACAAAGATAAGTTTCTTAATGGACCGTGGTGTTCAGTAGGTGACTATGTTTGTTATGGTAAACATACAGGACAGAAGTTCTTTTACAAGGGTGTTAGAATGCTAATTCTATTTGATGATCAGATTTCAATGGTATTAGATGATCCTAAAACACTTGATCCCACATATAACTTGTCAAATTAATGACACTAGCTATTGTGTAATAACAATACTTAGTGTATTATAATAATCAAGCGTAACTCGTCAGGTATCGCAACTGACGTTAAAAAGGAGATTTTTATGTCTGATGATTGGACAACGGTAACTCCTCAAGCCGCAAAAGAGGAAGAGAGGGTAGAGTTTGAAATTGAAAACGAAGCCTCTCAAAAAGAAGAAGCGCAACCTCAACTAGATCTTGGAGATGCAGAAGATGTTCAGCAAACAGCCCAAGAGCAAGGGGTGGCAGAAGAAAATGAAGAAAAAGAATCAGGCGCACAGAAACGTATTCGCCAGCTTGTTCGCCAACGTAAAGAACGTGAGCAACAAATTGAAGAACTTAAAGCTCGTGAAGCTTCTCTTCAAGCAAAGCTGAAGGAAAAAGAAAGAGAATACGCACAAAACATTAAGAGCAATCTTGATAATAATGAGCGTTCGATTAACGATAAGATGGAACTTTCCAAACAAGCTTATCGTGTAGCCGTTGAAAGCGGCGATGCCGACAAGATGCTGGCGGCTCAAGAAGCAATGGCAGCTGCACAAGCAGAAGCTATGCAACTAAAGCAAAGCCAATACGCTTATCAGCGTTATCAGCAAGAACTAGAGCAACAGGCTCAACAGGTTCAAGAGCAACCAGCACAACAGGAAGCGTATGACCCTAAAGCAATTTCATGGGCCGCACGTAATCCTTGGTTCGGTCAGGATAATGTACTCACTCAAGCTGCATTACAAATTGATGCCAGCATGAAGGACGAAGGTTATGATCCTTCAGACGAAGAGTACTATATGGAAATTGATAAGCGACTAGCTAGTGCTTTTCCTACACGATTTGAAGCACCTACACAGCAAGTCGAAGCACGGCAAGAAGCCACCGCAAAGGCTTCTCAAGTTGTAGCAGGAGCGTCACGCACTCCCAATCCTAGCTCTGGTCGCAAGGTAAAGTTATCTCAAGAAGATGTACGCCTTGCAGAGAAATGGGGGATACCACTTGAACAATATGCTGCTGAAAAACTTAAAGTTGAACGGGCAGACGGAGAATACACAAGTATTAACAATCGGCGTGGAGGTTATTAAACATGGCACGAACAACAGTATCACGTAGTGAAGAGTCTCGTGAACTCAATTCTAGAGAACAAGATTATGAATATCGGGAACCAAACCTTCTAGAAATTCCTGAATCAGTAGAAAACCGTTTCCTTGACCAAGGTTTAAAACTTCGGTGGATTCGGATTAGTACAAAGAATCAGGATGATTATCGGAACGTAGGCAAGCGACATGCCGAAGGTTGGGAGTTTGTTTCTATAGAAGAAGTTCCAGAGATGCAACACACATCTTTCGTGAGAGATGAAGGACGATATATGGGAACGGTCTGTCGTGGAGATCTAGCATTGGCTAAATTGCCTTTACGTAAAGCCCAAGCTCGTCAGGCACACTATGAAAACGCTAGTAGGGAAATGGTTGACGCAGTTAATGCACAGCTAATGAACTCAAGCGATTCTCGTATGCCAATTCGTAATAACAGTAAAACACAAGTTACTAGAGGCCGTCCAGCTAAATTCCAAGACTAACTTGGATATAGGTCGGAACCTAGTAGTGTCATTTTAATTTAATGGGAGAAATAACATGACTGCAACTAAAGCATTGTCAGGCTTCCGTCCTTCTCGTAAACGTGGTAATACCCCGAACAACCAGGGTCAAAGTGAATACCCTATTGCTTCAGGTTACGCTGCTAACATTTTTACAGGCGATCTTGTCCGTATTAATGCAGGGAATTTGGAAGTCATTACGACAGTAACCGAAGTGGTTCAAGGTGTATTTATGGGATGCCGTTACGAAGCAGACGGTGTACAGAAGTTCAGCAAGTACTGGCCTTCAGGTACATCAGCTACTAACGCCGTTGCCCTTGTCGCTGACGATTCACGTACCGTGTTTGAAGTACAAGCAGATGCATCTGTAACTGCTGGTGACCTTCACGGTTCACAAAACTTTGCTGTAACACTTGGAACAGGCTCAACCTTCACTGGTATGTCTGGTCACGGTGTTGAAGCAGCAACTCGTACAACTGGTATTGCTATGTGCCGTACCTTGGATTCAGTTGATGAGCCAGGGAACGATGTAGCTGTAGCCGCAGAGAACGCTTATTTGAAGTTGAATGTACAACTCATTCAGCATACAGATAACTTCCTGACTGCCACTGTTTCTGCACCTGCAACCATCACTGCCTACTTACTGGGCTAATTAAGGGAGATTAAAGAATGGCTATTAATAGAGCAAGTATTGCGAAAGAGCTTCTCCCAGGTCTTAATGCCGTATTCGGTATGGAGTATGGGGAAGTTGCTGACGAACACGCACCGCTTTTTGAAACTGAAAATTCAGATCGTGCGTTTGAAGAAGAAGTATTGTTTACAGGATTTGGTACTGCACCTGTTAAGGGTGAAGGTTCCGCAGTGTCCTATGACGATGCACAAGAGAGCTACACGGCTCGTTACACACACGAAACCATTGCACTTGCATTTGCAGTGACAGAAGAGGCTATGGAAGATAACCTCTATGATACATTTGCAAAACTTCGTGCAAGAGGTTTGGCTCGTGCTATGGCGAACACCAAGCAAGTTAAAGCTGCTGACGTGTTCAACAACGGCTTTAGCGCAAGCTATGTAGGTGGTGACGGTGTTGCATTGTTCTCTGCTTCACACCCAACAGCTGGTGCTGGTAATCAGTCAAACTACATTGGTGCTTCTGATCTTGCAGAATCATCTTTGGAAGCTGCGCTGATCCAGATCTCAAAAGCTAAAGATGACCGTGGTATTCTGATTGGTCTGCAAGCAAAGTCTTTGCACATCCCATCAGATTTGGCATTCACTGCTGATCAAATCCTGAACAGCACAATGTCAACTGCTACTGCTACCTTCGGTACAGATGGCATTACCAATGTCAACGACATCAACTCAATTCGGAATCAGGGTCTTGTACCTGGTGGCTTCTACGTAAACCGCCGTTTCACAGACACTGACGCTTGGTTCTTGAAGACCGATTGTCCGAATGGTGCGAAGATGTTTGTTCGTGCGCCTCTGCAAACCAAAATGGAACCAGACTTCGACACTGGCAACCTGCGGTTCAAGGCTCGTGAGCGTTACAGCTTCGGTTGGTCAGACTGGCGTGGCTTCTACGGATCAGATGGTGCGTAGTACTAACGTCTAAAAAAATGTAAAAAGGGAGGGGTATGGGCTTTCATATCCCTCTTTTTTTGTGTATAATATAGTCAATAGTCCACCAATAACTAACTAATTAACAATGAGGATCAGATGGCTACAAATATTAAACAAGGTTTTGTTACTGGTAGTGGTGCAGTTTTAGACACAACTACAAACACTACAGTAGCTGACACACGCATTAAGGGTATTACATATTCAGGCATTGGTACATTCCTAATTACAGGAAGCGAAACAGATGCTTATGGAAACACCAATGGAAACAATATCAAATTTGTTGCAACGACTGTTGTGGATGCAGGTGATATTATGATTCCAGACTTTGGAGTAAAAGTTGTTGGGCCTGTAAAAGTTTCCGCACCAACATCAGCCGCAACAGTGGCAATTTATTATGGCTAACTATACCTTTCTCGTAGACGACATTTCTCAAGCCTGTGAAAACGATGGCACAGAGTTCCTAGCTTATGTTCCCAAAATGGTGAACAGAGCAGAAGAACGTATGACACGTGACCTAGACGATTATGGTCTTGTCACTTATACATCTGTTGCAGTATCAATTGACAATAATCAGTTGACATTACCTACAGGTACTCGCATTATCAAAAACATCAATATTACAACATCAGCTACTAGCACAACTGATCCTACACGTATTCACTTACTGCCACGTACAGATGAATACATTCGTGACTATTGGCCTGTAAGTGCAAGTACAGGTGTTCCAGAATATTATGCAAGACGTGATAATACAACTATTCTTATTGCACCTACTCCTGTATCAACATTCAATGGAGAGGTAGTACATATATCACGTCCAACAACACTGACATCAGCTACACCGAATAACTACTTTAGTGATTTTTGTTATGACGCATTGTTCAATGCATGTATGGTAGAGGCAATGATGTTCATGAAAAACTATAGTGCTATTACTTTGTTTGAACAAAGATATGCACAATCACTAGAAACTTTACGTAATCAAGCAAGACGTACACGCAGAGATGACATGGCAATGCCAGCAAGTCGTGCAGGTGCTGACGATAATCTAATTGTAGGAGCGAATTAAAATGTTTAAAAAGATATTAAAAGGAGGAAGTGGCGTAGCTACTCCACAGGCAGGTGGTTCATCTAGCATGGGTGGTGGCAAAGGTGGTGGCATGGCTGCAAAGGCTTTTAAAGAAATAGGAGATATTAAAAGTGGTACTGGCGGTGGAGGCCAAGTACAAGAAATTCTGGATAAACTACCACCAGAAGAACGTGCAAAGATTCTACGCCAGCTTGGTATGACTGGTGTTAAAAAAGGTGGCAAGGTTTCTAAAGCCAAAGCTAAATCAAAACCTATGCCAGTCAAACCAAAAGCTAAAAAAACTGTTAAGAAACAGTCTGGTCATAATAGATTATATTAAGGAGAAAATAAAATGGCTAACTATAAAGTAAAAAGCGGTGATACAGTATCACAGATTGCAAAGCGTATGGGTGTACGTGTTCAAGATATTATTGCCGCTAACCCAAATCTTGCAGATGTAAACAAGATCCGCATAGGTCAATCGTTAAATATTCCTGCTCCTAAAAAGGGTAAGAACATTGGTTCACAAGGTCCATACGGTCGTACATCTCAAACTGAAATGAACATGATGAACCGTAAGGACGATAGCTACACACGTGGTGTTCGTGCTAAAATGAAGGCAGGTGCAGAGACTTCACCTACCCCAAAACTAAAACAAAAAACACTAGAAGATAAAATAGGTACTGTAGAAAATACTCGTAAACGTGCTATGGATTATGTGGCTAAAAAGAATAGCATGCCATTACCAAAACCAAAGCCAAAAAAGAAATCTGCTAAAAGCATGAGTGGTCTTAGTTCAGGGGATGTAGCCGCTAACAAAGGTGGCATGATTAAACGTAACAAAGGTGGCGGTATAGGTTGTGGAGCCGCTATGCGTGGGTTTGGTGCAGTGAGGAAACCATAATGGCTAAGAAAAAACGAGCAGTTACACCTAAAGAAATTGACGAACTCGCAGATTTCTTTGAAGATAATCCTATTTACGATGACGATGATATGTTTGAAGATGACGTACCATCTGAAGATAGAAGTTATAAAAAGGGTGGCAAGGTCGGTTGCGTAGCTCGTCAGGTAAAAGGTTTTGGTAAAGCTCGTAGGAGAAAGAACAGTGGCTGATAAAAAATCTAAAGAAGATAAAGAGTACGAAGATCTGATGCGAGAAGTAGAGCAAGCTCAAAATGATAAGTTTCTTCTTGACGAAGACTTTGACGAAATGGGTTATGCTTATGGCGGTAAGATTATGAAGCGGAAAGTAGGCGGTCCTATGCGTGGATATGGTGTAGCCCGTCCAAAACTTCAAAGACCCTAACAATGCCACTTAAAGCAGGTAAGTCACCCAAAACAATTAGTCGCAATATAAGCACTGAAGTAGCCGCAGGTAAACCACGTAAACAGGCCATAGCCATTGCCTTGTCTAAAGCTGGTAAATCTAAGACTACTGCTACGGCTAAAAAGGGTGGCAGACCTACCAAGAAGAAGAAAACAAAGAGCCGTGTAAACGAGGCAGGTAATTATACCAAACCTGCACTACGTAAACGTATTGTGGCTCAAGTTAAGGCTAGTGACAAAGGTGGCGCACCTGGTCAATGGTCGGCTCGTAAAGCCCAAAGAGCTGCACAACTTTATAAGAAAGCTGGTGGGGGCTATAGATCTTAATTGTAAGTTGCTACACGTTAGCATTATGGAGATGTAGTAATGGACCCAATTACAGCAATAGCCGCAGCAACGACTGCCTACAATGCAATTAAGAAAGGATTTGAAGTAGGTAAAGAAGTTGAATCAATGGCTGGTGATTTGGGTCGTTGGATGAATGCCATTCACCATGTTAAGAAAGAACACAATGTTGCAAGGGGTCGTAGGTTTGGTAGCGTAGAAGAGGAAGCATTAGAAACATTTGCCGCTAAGAAAAAAGCAGAGCAAATGGAAAATGAACTACGTAACTATATTATAGGCCAATATGGTATGAATGCTTGGCAAGAAATTATACGTATTCAAGGTGAGATTAGAAAAAGACAAAAGGCAGAAGCTGCTAGAATAGCACAAGAACGTGAGCAGTTAATATATAACCTTACCATTATAGGTTTGATTGTATTCTTTTTATCATTTCTTCTACCGTTTATTTGGTTTGTGTATGAAGGATTACAGTGATATAATAAGGAATGTTAAATGGCATTAGCAAAATCACAGAGGAGCTTAAAGGCTTGGACAAAACAAAAGTGGAGAACTAAGAGTGGTAAACCATCCACGCAAGGTTCAAAAGCAACAGGTGAGCGTTACCTACCAGAAAAAGCTATCAAAGCGTTATCCGCAAAAGAATATGCAAAGACTTCGGCAGCTAAAAGAAAAGGACGCAAGACTGGAAAGCAACACGTTAAGCAACCTAAAACTATCGCTAAAAAGGTGAGAAAGTATAGGAAAAAGAAATGACACGAAGTAAGTTTCCGGGAGTTAAAAGGTTACCATCAGGAGGTATTGAGTATCGTGGTAAAAAGTTTGCTGGCTTTAATAAGCCTAGAAAATCTGACAGACCAGGTAAAAAGATTATGGTTCTGGCTAAAGAAGGTGACAAAATTAAACTTATACATGCTGGCGATGCGTCTATGGGTCACAACTACTCCGATGCTGCTAGGCGTTCATTTAAAAATCGCCATCGTAAAAACATTGCGAGGGGTAAAATGTCTGCTGCATACTGGGCTGACAAAGCTTTGTGGACTAAAGGAGGTTCTAAAAAGTCTCCTCCTAAAAGTCAAAAACATAAAAAATATGGTAAAGCGTAAGGGGAAACTAAAATGAAATCACCAGACGATATGATGCTTGAAGGACCACAAGGAACTCCCAAACCTAAAAAGTCTATTACTGATATGTCAGCTTCAGAGTTTTCTAAATGGTCACAAAGAGAAGCATCTAAAAAAGGTCTAAGTGAAAGCCAGTGGGATTCTAAATATGGCGCAACTTACCGCAAAAAATTAAACCAGGAAAAAACAACTACAAAACGTAAGGGTGGTAAAGTTGGCAGACGTAAAACAACCAAGAGTGTTTCTGGACATAACAGGCTCTATTAAAGATGGCTATCAATCGTGGAAGCGTTGGACAACAGGTTATGAAACCAGGATCGAAGAAACGATTGACAAAGATTTCTGGCAAGAAGAGTGGTACAAAGCGTACAGTCCAATCAAAGCAGAGAAAGAATAGGTTATACTAAATGGCTACTTCAGGTACTTTTAATTTTGACATGGACATTGACGAAGTAATCCAAGAAGCTATGGAAATGATTGGTGGTGAGCAAACACTTGGACATGAGCCAAAGTCTGCACGTAGATCAATCAACTTACTTCTTCAGGATTGGCAGAACCGTGGTGTTATGCTATGGACTGCTAATACTTCTATTGTCACACTAGCTACAAGTGTTACAACATTTGCACTTGGTTCAGCCACCATTGACGTTCTTGAGGCCGTTGTCAATCGTGATAACACTGACACACAACTAGAACGTATCTCAATGCAAGAGTATCTAAAGATTCCAAGCAAGGGTCAGACAGGTCGTCCAACACAATATGCAGTTCGACATCAGCGTGGAAATCCTGTTGTACATCTATGGCCTATTCCAGAAAATTCTACAGATCAGGTAAAGCTTGAAACTGTACGCTACATGGAAGATGTTGACAAGTCTGCTACACAGAATGCAGATATTTCTCGTAGGTTTTTACCTTGCTTAACTGCAGGTCTTGCATATCACATGTCAATGAAACGTCCTGGTGTAGAACCTGCACGTATTCAAATGGTAAAACAAGAGTATGAAGAAAGACTTGCACGTGCTATGGAAGAAGATAGAGAGCGTGTAAGTATTTTTATTAAACCACGAGTTATGGTATAATGGCAACAACTAAAAATGTTTTTGGTATTTGTGATGTATGTGGGTTTCGTTATAAGTTAAACCAGCTAAAAAAGAATAGCTATGGGCTTATGGTTTGTAGTTATGATTATGATGGTGCTTATGATTTAAAGAACCATCCACAAAATAGATCACCACGTATTGAAGAACGTACCATGATCAGAGATATTAGGCCAGAAGATTCTTTAACATCTGGTGCAAATCAAGGCTGGTTACAAATAACCACTGCATTTAACAACACTTTGAAGTATTGGAATTTGATATAATGGCAGATTTAACTGGAAAGACTATAGCAGAATCATATAAGAATTTGCTACAAACATCCGATCCAAACAGTAATGGTTTAGGGTCAGGTCAATTTGTTTACATTCAAGATGGTGCAGGACGTAACTCTACACTGCAGATTTCACAGTCAGGTATTAATCTTACTGGTACAATTCAAATTAATGGTACACAACTTGTAGCAACTGCAGAGCAACTTAATAATGCAGGTACTGGTGCGGCATCTGTTACAGGTATTGTAGTTGAATCAGGTGACAGTAAATATGGTCGTACACTTACAGGTTCTGCAGGTGTTACTATTACAAATGCTAATGGTACTGCAGGTAATCCCACATTTGCTCTGACACAGACAAGCGTATCTGCAGGTACTTATGGGTTAAGCCAGTTTACAGTAGATGCCTATGGTCGTATTACAGATGTAACAGTTGCCAATACTGTATCAGCTAATTCATTTGTAGGTGGTACATTTAGCGGCTCTTCACTTACAATAGAAAACAATGTATCAGTAAGTGGTACACTTGATGTTGTAGGTGCTGCTAATATTGATGGTAAGTTGTCTGTATCAAACGATATTAATAGTACTGGTACTCTTACAGTTGCAGGTGCTACGTCTGTAGGTGGTAAACTTACTGCAGGCAACATTTCAACAAGTGTAGTAAGTGCTACATATTTGTATGGTGATGGTTCTAACATTACAGGTCTTGCAGGTGCAGGTACAATGACTGCCTTAACTGCAGGTACAGGTATTCACATTCTTGAAAATGCTACAACTGTAACAGGCATTACTGGTTCAGGTACAGTTGTTATAAATTCTAATCAGTCTTTTGGTACAGTAAGCGTAACTACACTTGATGTAAATAATAATCTTATTGTAGATGGTAGTGCAACTTTTGTAGATAATGCTGCTCTTCATTTTGGTACAGATAAAGATTTAACTATTCAACATAATGGTTCTAATTCTTTAATTACTGACAGTGGAACTGGAA
>Ga0208917_1001415_pt1 | contig 11922 bp, 22 predicted proteins | sample DEB08_DNA_10_FD_185500 | JGI IMG/M metagenome (GOLD analysis project Ga0208917, IMG submission 185500) | Aqueous microbial communities from the Delaware River and Bay under freshwater to marine salinity gradient to study organic matter... | ecosystem: Environmental > Aquatic > Marine > Coastal ...
AATCGGCAGCTAAGTGCTGATGACAACCTCACGGCCCTTCTGCACAACATTGAAGCTTGGTACGACCTGCCAACCCTTGTTTTGTATGACGGGGAAGGCGCTGTGAAGGATGCCTTTGACACAGTGCGTCATCAGATGGAGCAAAAGCGTCGGAAGCTTAACGACAAGCTTTTGGCAGTCATGACCTACAACGAGTTTGTGCTTTGGGCACAGACACAACTCGGTCAGCAGGAGATGGCGGCATGACGGAGCTTCGTGTTGTCGAGGTGGTGAGCGAAGCGCCACCGCTTGTTGAGTTCGACTATGAATTGATCGCTGATCCTGTTCAGCGGGACTGGGCTGAGTCAGCTGCTGGCTTCATCACGTTTGGCCTTGGCCAGGCTGTGGTGAAGGTGCTTGAAGCAGGCAATCTGCTGATCGAAGCGCAAGAGCGCCTGGCTCACGGCGAGTACCTGCCATGGGTTGAGCAGGCTTGCGGGCTGAAGCCCAGTTACGCGGCGAAGCTGGTGAAGGCTGCTCAGTGGGTAAATGTGGAGCATGCTCCACATTTGAACGGCATTACCGACGCGACAACTCTCTTTCTGCTGTCGGCTGATGCCACACCGGAAGAGGTGCGGCAGTGGGCGCTGGAGCGTTGCGCTGCTGGTGATCCACCAACGCGCAAGGAAGTTCAGGATCGCAAGCGCAACAAATCCGAAGCTGGTCGCCAACGCACGGTTGTGCAAGAAGCGCTGTCAGCGCTCAAACTGAGCGACGAAGCGCGAGAGCTTGCAGCCAAGGCTCAACACATCAGCACTAGACAGTTGATGGATGAGCTTGGCGTTGAAGAATTGCCAAAAGGCAAAGAACACAAAACAGCTCAGTTCACCTTCTGTAAGAACGGCACTGGCTGGTGGAAGCTGCCGATTGAGCAGCCGATTGAAGTGCCTATTGCTGATGCCGAGCCAATGTTAAAGCCAGAACCAGAACAGTCGCGTGAACAAACCGAGCTGCTTGCTTCTGAGTCTGAATGGGAAACCGTCTTCATCGCAGAGGCTGCACAGCGCATGGGCTTTGAGAAGTCGCGCTCTTTGAGCTGCGCTTTATCTCCCTCATTCATTGCAAAGCGAGGCTTACCGGCTCGCAATGGTTGGGAAGCCGCACGGTCAGACAAGCGCGGCAAGTGCCTGATTCGCAAAACAATCTAACTTACAGCAATGACTATCACCGATTTGCCACTGTTTGCACCACGACCAGAAATCAACCTGCCGCCGCACGCCGACAAGCTGCAGCAGGGTTGGCTCAAATGCAAAGAAGAAAACCCTGGATTACTTGATGCCTGCTATCGGCTGTGCCTAAAAGCAAAGGCTCGTGGGTTTAACCGCTGGTCAGCTGATGCCGTGTTTCACGTCTTGCGATGGGAGACGGCGCTAACAACTTGCGACCTAGGGCTGAAGATCAACAACAACTACAGCTCACTGATGGCACGCGATTTGTTGGCGTTGCATCCAGATCTGGATGGGTTCTTTGAGACACGAGTGCGGAAGGCACGCGGCATCCAAGGGCAACTGAGTTGACGCACGGCGGAGCAGGGCTTAGGGTGTGGTCATGCAGGTTCGGCCTGCACCACCCCACAAGCTATGACATCAATCATTCGCAAGCAGCGCCCTGTCCTCCCAGGCGAAAGCTTGCCGCCACTTCCGCCAAAATACAAAAAGCCCGCACCCCAGCTGCCACCCCTCAAATGAAACTCACCATCCCATCAGACCAACAACTAGGAAGTCAGATTGAATCCATCGTTCGCACAATTGCCACTGTTATTGCTTTTGTGTATGCCGCGGGGTTCACCTTTGGCCAAGCGCTTCACTGGTTATCGGCCAATCTCACCCAGCTACATCGTTTTTTAATTCATGACTCAACGCCTGCTTCGCCTGCTTTTGTTTCTAATTCCAACGCTGACAGTCGCAGCAATAATCAGCGATCATCGACCAGCAAGCGCACCAACAGAGGATTCGCATGAAAAGGTACTACTTCGAGATATTGCACGCAAATGTGTTTGAATGCGTCTGGGCTGAAAGCTTTATCGAAGCAAAGCAAAAAGCCGCACGCGAATGGCTCCCTTACTGGAACCAAGTTCAGTGGCTTGAAATAAGCGCCGAACCGCCTCAAACAACTCTGCCCGTAACAATTGATGAATAATCACAAGTTCAAAAAAGGCTCTCGTGTTTATGTTCGGTCTTGGCCGCGAAATCAGCACGCAGAAGTGATCGGCTTTGCTGAAACAAAGGGAATGCTTCCGCATTACATCGTTAAGACTGAAGGCGGAGCCTGTTACCAGGTCTCACAGCTAGAGCTGTCTTCAAGCCCAATTGACCTTAAGTAATGGGACTCGTGCCGCTGCCACCCCTGTCAGCAGCACTATCCCTTCTCAAACTTTACACCTTGCGAACCTTCTGTTATCCTGCTCCCTGAGCAGCTCTGCTCACCTCTCCACCCTTGCATCATGTCATCAACCACCCTTTCGCCTGAACAGGAGCATTACACGCTCTTAGCTGCTGAGCGTTTTGGCGGCAGCTTCACCCGATTCCTTGCACAAGCTGGCATTTTTGCAGACAGCGAAAACCGCCGACGCATCTTCTCTGCCTTTCCCGAAATCGCCCATAGGTATGGGCCTCAATCATGCTTTTATGACGAACAGCAATGAATAACGCTGACTACCACGCCGACCCAGCAGTAAGCGCTTCTCACCTCCACGCCATCAGCAAATCACCCGCGCACTACTATGCCCGTTACCTAGCACCAAATCGACCGCCAAGCATTCAAACCTCTGCAATGCAATTCGGCAGCCTTGTCCACACCGCTGTTCTTGAGCCTGACGAGCTTTTCAAGCGTTACGGTGTCTGCCCTCCACGCAACACCAAGGTCGGCAAGGAAGCAGCGGCACAGATGAAGGCTGATGGCATCGAGGCCATCACTCAAACCGATTGGGATGCAGCAGCAGCCATTTCAGAGGCTGTTTACGATCACCCCATTGCCGGTGACCTTCTCTCGCAAGGTGCGCCAGAGCAATCGTTCTGGTGGGATGACAAGGACAGCGGATTGCGGTGCAAATGCCGCCCAGACTGGCTCCGGCCTGATGGCATCGTGGTAGATCTCAAGACGACACAAGACGCCAGCCCGAAAGGGTTCGCTAAATCGGTCGCTAACTTCCGCTATCACGCCCAAGCTCGTCACTATCTAAATGGCCTTGAGGCTGAGCGATTCGTCTTCATTGCTGTTGAGAAAACCTACCCATATGCCGTCGGCGTTTACGAGCTAGACGGTGAAGCCTTGATGGAAGGTGGCAAGCTAGTCCAACGTGATTTGCGCCGTATCGCCAGATGCCGCGAGCTTGACCACTGGCCTGGTTATTCGCACGAGATAACAAGGCTGAGCCTTCCGCTTTGGGCTTACAACGACGACATCACCCCTGAGGATTTCTGATGACTTTTCCAAATCTTGCTGGCATCATCAAGAAAGATGATGTTTACAAAAAAGGCAGCGGCAGCTTTTCGGCTTCTTACGTTGCTTGGGCAAGGATCGCGCAGCTTTTACATGAGCACGCGCCTGGCGTTGACTTTCACCTTGAGCCAACGGCAGAAGGCCAAATTGTTCACAAAGCGCCTGATGGTACTGGTTACGTTCTTGGCTATTTCACAGACGCCGACGGTAAGCAAACCAGCCGCTTTCCGTTTCCGTGCATGGACAATCGCAACAACCCGATCCCGTTTGACAAGGTCTCAGCGCGAGTCTTAACCGATACGCATCGAAGGGCGCTTTGTGCTTCCGCAGCGTTTCACTTCAGCTTAGGTTCGGAATTGTGGGCCAAGCAAGAGCTTGAAGACGCAGGCGCTGCAGCTAATCTTGATCAACCCAAACCACAACTTAAAAAAGATTCAGTTACGGCAAAACCTGCCACCGTGCAATCTGCATTGGAGTCTCAAGCCGCCAAGGCTGGCGCTAAGGCAATCGCTAACGCAAAGACCCTTGAAGCAATCGGGCAGCTTGCAGAGCGTCTTACCGTGCGTCATGCTGCCGGTGATTTGACTGATGCTGAACATCAGCAACTGACACAAATGCTTCTCGACAAAGAGGACAAAGTAAAATGATGCATGATGACAATGTCCCCTATTTGACCACTGAACAGCTTGCTGATCGATACTGCCTGGCACCTGCAACCATCAAAGGCTGGCGTCGCAAGGATCGAGGCCCTAGGTTCTATCAGGTACCACGCTTCGGTTTAGAAAGTGGTGCGGCGCGGACGCGATACAAACTCGCAGACGTGCTTGCCTGGGAAGAATCCAACAACATCACACCAATCAATTGACAATGACTGAACTCAACGCATCTTTCAGCCTGTTCCCTGCTCAAGAAAAAAAATCAGAGCGCAGCCCTGATTACAGCGGCACAATTGAAATCCCTGCAGATCAGATCAATGCACTTGTGGCGCATCTCGGCACGCAGCCTGAAAACAACTGGAAGGATGAGCCTGTTTTGAAACTGAGGATTGCTGGCTGGAATGCTCAAAGCAAAGCAGGCAAAACCTACGTGAACGGCAAAATCAGCACGCCGAAGGACCAACAGCAGGTCCCTGCTGCTACAACTGACGCATGTAACCTGCCATTCTGACTTGAGCGATCCAATCAATCATCCTGCTCATTACAACGCGGGTGGTATCGAGTGCATCGATGCCATCCGCTCTTTTTTGTCTCCCGAAGAATTCAGGGGATTCTGCAAGGGCAACGCCATGAAATACATTTGGCGCGAAAGGCACAAGCACAACGACTCAAACGATGATCTGCAGAAGGCTGCATGGTACTTGGAGACTCTTAACAATTCCTTGACACACCTGCACTAAGCTTGGGCCAGACAGCGCCCGCCCTTCATGGCTGCTGATGAAGACTTACGCTTCACATGCAGGCGAAGGCGCAAATGTCGAGAGAAACTGCTTCTCCGCTGTATCGACTCAGAGCGAGGTTTCACAATATCAGCGCCTATCCTTACTGACTAGGTGGATCACTGCATCGACGGCACGGTTCTTGTCTCACGACGACGCGCGAAGCGACAGTTTAGACAGTCAATACTTGAGGCTTGGGGTCACAATTGTGCATACTGCGGAAAACCTGCCACGACGCTAGATCATGTAAGACCACGGTCTAAAGGCGGTGAAACCACTAGAAACAATTTAATTAGCTGTTGCGCGAACTGTAATTGCAGGAAAGGATCTTATGAGTGGGTGCATTGGTATCGCACTCAGCCGTTCTGGTCAGCCGAACAAGAAGCAACTATCTGGCTTTGGTTACATCAAGATGATGAAGTCGAAAAGGCTTGCTAAGCTGCTGCCGTCATCATTTCCACCCCTATGGCACTTGACAGTCTCGGCGCGTTCATGGAGCAAGCTGGTCGCTATGAATTACTAACGACAGACGAAGAGATTCATTTGTCAAGAAGGATCCAGCGCTGGCGGGAACTGAAGGACAAAGAAGGCGAGCTTACGAAAGAAGAGCGCAGGGCAATCAAAAGCGGCCTGAGAGCCCGAGAGCGCTTGGTCAAATGCAATCTGCGCTTAGTGGTACATGTCAGCAAAAAATACACGTTCAAACTCCGCGGGTTTGCAATGGAACATGCGGACCTGATTCAGGAGGGAATGTTTGGATTGCAAAGAGCCGCTGAATTGTTTGATGGCACCAAGGGCTATAAGTTTTCAACCTATGCTTATTGGTGGATCAGGCAATCAATCTCCCGTTCCTTAGAGACCTATGATCGTTGCGTTCGTATCCCAACCAACTGCCTGCAAAAGCTTAACAAGGCCAAAAAAATTCAAAACGAATACATGCAAGAGCATGGCAAGCCAGCAAGCCTTGAATATATCGCCAAAGAAATCAGCATGGATGTTGACCTGCTGCGGCTTTCGATTGAGCGCTCAACTTACCACACCAGCCTGGATTCATTGTTAATTGACAATGGAACAACGCTGCTAGACCTAATGCACACTGATGAAGATTTATACGATAATGCTGACCAAAAGTTTGAGTATGACAAGCTATCGCAAGCCCTTGCTACCTTGAATGATGCAGACTACGAGTTGATTCAAAGAATTTACGGCTTAGACGATGCACCGATTGAGACAATGCGCGAAATCGCAGGGAAAAAATCTTACTGCAGGGAAAGGGTCAGACAACGACGGAATGCAGCAATTAACAGACTGGCAAACGCGCTGCGTCGATCTAGTCCGCTTTCAAGCACTGAGCAGATGTCTCTAATTCAATGATTCTGCCAACAGCTTTAATAAGCAAAGATTGATGTGCAAAGTTTTGCTTGATAAGTGAGGCGCACAACTCGCGCACCTGCCGTTCATTATCATGAGACAGCGCTGCGCGAGCCTGCCTCTCTAACGCCAACTGCTCTTCCATCGAAGGGTTGAAAACCATCCAGTCAGACCAGCCCATTTCAATGCACAGATTTCATTTTTTCAATTATGGCCATGGCTTATCCCACCTTGCAAGTCGTCAAAGATAAAAACCGCGGCAAAATTTGGCGCGTCACTTACGCTGGCATGATCAAAGAGCACGTTCAAGAATGGCAGGCAAGAGTCTGGTTTCAAGAGGCTCTGCAGCTTTATGCACGCCGACAGAGAAACCAGCTCTAGGCAACGCTTCCCATTACCTTGTCATGGTTGTTGTAATGACCCGCGTAGCTTGCTCTTGGCTTTGCTGACATCCTGTAAAACACCATCTGCCCGATCTTTAAGCCAGGATACAACGGCAAACAAGAAAACCTCTTGGCGTTCGTCAACTCCAACGTTAAAACGCTTCCGTGCCAGCCAGGATCACACCAGCCAGCCAGCATGTGATTGTAACCCTCTCTTGCGCGGCTGCTTTTTAATGCAAACTTTGCTGCGATGTCGTTGGGCAAGTTGAAAGTCTCTTGAGTTTGCGCCAAGCAAAACGCACCAGGCTCCAGCAGAAAAGGCTTTTCTTTTGAAAAAGGCGACAGGTCCACAGGCTTAAACTCTCCTGCATCAACCTCAACCAACAGGTTCGCTCCTAGCAGCACATCAATACTTGCAGGATTGACTAGCTCTTCCCTGAAAGGGTGAATCATCGCATGAAGGCGAGATAGACCGCTGATTTCCCAGTCGCAGAGAACAGTCATTCAGTGATATACATTTTAGCCCTATTGTAGTACCAAATGCGGTCCTGAATACCGTTGTACCCGCCGTTCAGTCTGCGGGTGCATTCGTAGATGTCGCCTCGATCACACAGTGCGGCCCAGTTATTCTCTTCGATCCAGCAGATCGCGCAGAGGAATGGGTACTTGTTCGCAACATAATCAGTCCCCTTCGACATAATTTGATCATCCCGCAGGCCGTTCTGTTCCATCCACCTGGCAAAACGGCTGAAGTTATATTTGCCGGTGAGCTGGATTACGCCGCATCCGCGATACTTGTACCCGTCACCAAGACCATTGCCCAAATCGCTGCGGTTGTCATACATCCGCGTGAAGTAAGCGCGGTCGCCAATCTCGGTCATGTACTTGTAGCCCGCTGTCTCGTGACAAGTCTGCGCCACCAGCATCCTGCGCTGGTTCAAGCTTGTCATTCCGGCTGCTTTGACAAGTCGATTGAGGTCATTCATAAATGCCTCGTCAAACTTGTTCTCTGCCTTGCCCGTAATCAAACTGATCTGCTTGCGCGTGATCAAGTGCTCTGGAGCTTTCTCTGCTACTGGTGTGCTCCAGGTCTCGTACCAAGGCTGGTCACGGTTAAAAATATCCGGTGCGGCCTTTAGCATGGCACGTTCCAGCTCTTCAATCGCTGCGGTCTGATGCCCTTTCTGCCTGTAGTAGCGGAAGAGGTTAATCAGTCGGATCGGTGTCGAGTTCATCGGCCCAAGGTGCGCGAATGTGCAGATCGCCAAGCCGGGTAGGTGGCTCGACCATCGGTGGCTGGGTTTTGTGCCAGTCTTCAATGGCACGGTCCAGGCGGGGTTTTAAGGTCGCCTCGAATTTGCGGCGCTGGATTTCACGCTGCATCTCGTCAAAGGCTGACCGAGTGCTGAAGCGCAGCATCCAACGGGTGTCCGGTGGGATTAGACCTTTTTTGAAGGCTTAAGGCTGCGGATTGCAGTGAAAATCAGCTGGATGACGCTGTTGTCCTTGAACTTGCTCATACCGATCAGCTCAGATGCTGCAGCAACCACGATCCAGAAAGCAGGGTGCGCGAGGATGTGCTCGATGTTCATGAGAAAAAGTAAGCTCTTGATTTGACTCTAGCGATTTCTGTTTTCCAGCACTGTAAGTCTTTCGCCTTGCTCGTTAAGGCGCGAATAAATTTCTTTGCGGTCTGCACGCATGTCTTGATGCAGTTCTTCAAGTTTTCCCGCAATGCTTTCAACAGCCATCGTTAGGCGAATGACGGCTTCTCTGGATTCGTTGTTGCGGCGGCTGAATCCTGATGCAGTAAGTCCAGCAACGCCAATGGAAGCACCCACGACTGCGGCGTAGATTTCAATCACGGGTGCCCCATCGACCTCACGTTTAGTTTAGGACCAAAGCACCGCTTTTACACGGGGCGGTTAACGCGCCAAGGCAAGTAGAGAAGGTGACTACTGGGCTTCGAGTTCATTCGCAAGTGCATGTAACGCATCACAAGTCCAAGCAATACCTACATTCAGTAAGGGATCAGGATTTACCCGACCTTTCCATCGGATCTTGAAGATTTGATGTGCAGTAGTTCTTATAACAGCGGCAGTTGTTAACGCATCGTCAATAGGTGCCAGTTGGCAAGCATCAAGTACTGCTTGTGCAGCGGGGCTAAGCGGGGTGGGGCTAGCCACTTCACCGTCGTTAATAGAAATGGTGTCAGTCATAGCAATGGGTTTGAGGTATTGGCAGGCGCTGGGATTTAGCCAATACCTACCAGACCTCGAAACGAGTAGGGCTAATCAGCCCCACGCAGCGTTAGCAATCGCGACCACCTTCGGGTCTTCATTGGTCAGATCATCACCAGGTTGCAGCACATGGCGGTGATAGGAAGAAGACAGCACTTCGCCATCTTCCAGCACTCGGGTTGCAGAACGCACTTGGATGGCGTTGCTTTCCAGCACTTCGATTTTGTCAACAACGGTTTCTTTTGAGAGAGCCATGTTTAGGAACGTCCTCCAGACGTAACAGGTTTATGGGTCGTAGTTTTGAGCCGTTGCGGGCTGACTGCCAATCAGGAAGTTGTATAAACGGCTGAAATCCAGACGTTCTTGGCGGTAATTGTTGATAGGCTTTCCTGCTTGATATAGGCTGTAAGAGTAGAGCTGCTAAGGCTTACATTTGACAGTATGTAGTTAGTGCCGAGCATCGTTGTTGCGCCGACGTAACCGGAACCAACAAAAATGGCGGAGTTACTGACAGCAAATGGAAGTGTGTATTGAATCGTACTGCCTATTGGATACTCCCCGAAGTTAACAGGGCGGATGAAAATAGTGACGAAAACCAGAGTGCCGACTTTTCTATAAAGGCCGCCGGTAGTGATGCCGCTGCTTGCTGTGAAGTCAGTGGACACAAGATTGGTTGAAGGCACTGTCCCCTCCTCATAATCATCCAGCGCATTAGCCGCTGCGGTGTCACCGTTGAACTGGATGCCACCAGTGCCAGAGGCAAGACGGATGTAGGCGTCTGATGTAATCCTCATCCGCTCCGTCGGAGAAGACGCCCCATCCGCCGTGGTGCTGAACAAAAGACGGCCTGGATAGTCACCACTTGAGCTTGGAGCATCACCTTCTGCGGCAATCTGAGCAAAGACTCCACTAGCGTTGTCCGTAAAGTTAATAGTACCGATAGACGTTCCGTTGCCTATGGAGGCTCCTGCTGCTTGACCTCGCTGTAGATATAGATAAGACGGACCTGTTGTTGAGGAACTGCTGCCTTGTGCAAAAATTGTACCTGTGGCAGAAGTAGAAGACAGGCCAGCCAAGAGCCTGCCCGAGCTGTCGATGCGGAGTTTTTCGTTGCCACTAGTCGAGATGGCTACTTGGTCCGCGCCAGGGGAATAGATGCCGTTGTCCGTAGAACCAACGCCAAGCGCCGGTGCTGCCGCTGTTCCGCTAGGCAAAATCAGCGCACCAGTCATGGTGTCGCCAGCCGCATCTACAAATTCACCGGCTTCACTGCGCCATGCGCTACCATCCCAAACCTTGAACACATAGCCGCCACCACTTGTATCCAGCCACTGTTCACCGATTGCATTGCCACTGGACCCGGCAGGGCTGCTATTTGGTGCAGACGTTCCAACGTGAACAGGGCCGACCTTAATCAGCGCACCACCAGCATCCTTGAAAAACAAGCCGGGGCTGGTTGCGTTCGTGTTAATCGCTAACTGGCCGTCTGCCATCGAAGCAGGAGTAGGCCGCTTGCTAGCGGTGTTAGAACGCAGATGCTGCAGAGCCATCCCTTAACGCCAGGATCCTGGCCGGAAATTACCCTCCTATTCTATGCGCTACTATTTCGGTGAGGCAGCATCTTGCAGGATCTGCCCCGCGACCAACTCACTTGGACTGAGCTGATGAGCCACATTGTACGGGATTCGGGAGCCTGGGAGTACTTTTGCCGCAAAGTCAATATCGGCAAACCCGATCAATGCTGGGAATGGAACGCTAGCTGCGGGAGCCCAGGCTACGGAAACTGGTATTACTCTATTCACGGGCTCCCAAAAGCTGGGGCGGCCCACCGCAGAACCTATATGCTTTTTTACGGCTTTGTTGATTCCAGCGTTGTCATATGTCATACATGCAACAATAGAAAATGCTGCAATCCAAAACACCTCTATGCTGGGACACACAAAAGCAATGCCAAAGATAGAAAGACACACGGCACTGCAAAAAACCCGCCCCTGCATAAAGGGTCTAAACAGTGGAATAGCCGGTTGACGGAGTCACAGGTGAAAGAAATAAAGGCGCGGCTTTCAAAAGGAGAGCTGCCGCCGCACTTCGCGCATGAGTACAAAGTGAAGGCGGCAACAATTTACGCCATAAGACAAGGCAAGAATTGGGCTTGGCTTTAGGTGTATGTCCCGTCGTTAAGCTGGCTCGTCAATGCCACCGTTCCAGTGGTATCAGGCAGCGTGATTGTGCGGTCTGCAGTTGGATCGGTCACTGCCAATGTGGTTTCAAAAGCGTTATCCGTAGCACCCTCGAACAACAGGCTGCCGGTATTGCTGATCGTTACTGCACCAGTCAGCGTGCCACCGGCTTTGGGCAGCGCTGCGTCAGCTACATCCTTGGTGACTTTTACCGCATTGGCCGTCGCTGCCAAAGTTGTAGAGGTCGATGTAGTGCTGTCGCTTAGCTGCAGAACACCCGCACCGGATGTAGAACCAGACACGATCTTGCTAGCTGCAATGGCTGCTGATCCGCTGATGTCAGCATTAACGATCGATCCAGCAGTAATCGCCGCCACGCCAGCATTGCTGACGCTGATGTCGCCCGTGATCTGCGTTGCCGTTGCGACGTTAGATGAATTGCCCAGCAAGAAATGAGCGCTGGTCAGAGTGGCGAGTTTGCTGAATGCAATGCCAGCACTTGCGTTGATGTCGGCGTTGACGATGGTGCCGTCAGCAATCATCGTGCTGGTAACCGTGCCGCTATCACCGCTGGTGATGATCGTTCCATCAACATCAGGGAACGTCAGCGTGCGGTCAGCAGTGGGGTCTGCCACTGCCAAAGTGGTTTCAAACAGGTCAGGCGTTGGACCTTCAAAGGTCAGTGAACCTGTAGAACCGATTTCAAGGTTGCCGGTCATTGTGCCGCCAGCCTTACCTAACTTTTCAGTGTCCAGTTCCTGTAGTGCGGTCTGCACATTGTTGGACTGGATCGTGCCATACGGTGTAAAGCTGATGTTGGTTGCTTGCTGTGA
>Ga0208917_1001433_pt1 | contig 11872 bp, 17 predicted proteins | sample DEB08_DNA_10_FD_185500 | JGI IMG/M metagenome (GOLD analysis project Ga0208917, IMG submission 185500) | Aqueous microbial communities from the Delaware River and Bay under freshwater to marine salinity gradient to study organic matter... | ecosystem: Environmental > Aquatic > Marine > Coastal ...
AGGATGCATAAAAAAAGACCCGCCGAAGCGGGCCTTGTGAATTAATTTATATTAGAATGAATAATTTGCACCGATTGTAAACTGCACATCGCTTTCGAGTGCGAAATCACCGGTTGCATCATTATCAAAGTAAGCAACTTCTACATAAGGCTTAATTGCATATTTGTTATAACCAACTTTAGCAGATGCATAATATGCATCAAAGCTATCAAACAAATAAGCACCAAGCTTAGGAGTAACGCTGACATTATCAATCAAAACGTTATCAAAAACTCGGCTTAAGCCAATGTGGAAACCGTTTATATCAAGATCAATATCTTCCATGTAGTAAATAGACAAATCAGCAACTTCACTCAATACAGGAAGTTTAGCAAATGTTGCTCCAACTCCATATTGAAATGAATCCTGAAGAGGACCATTTACCAAGTGATAAACTGCTTGAACGTCAGCGGTAAAAGAAAAAGCACCAAGCTGATTAACGTCATAAGCAAGTCCAACACCGAAGTGATTTTGACTACTTGTTTCAAGAGCATTCTTTACACCATTAACATGCTGATGGCCTGAACCTGCATGCGGTGAATAAGATTTAGAACGTCCGTCATTTGTAGGAAGGAAATAATTAAACCCATAAAGAGTAAAACCTTTACCTAAATCCTTAACCCCCTGTACCCCAATGACAGCAGTGTCCTTAGCTCTTGCTGTACCCATGATAGTAAAATCTGAGGTATAGCCTGCATCAACACTAACCTGCGCATTACCAGCAGAGGTAACGGCAGCCAACATCACAGAAAAAATAAGTTTCTTCATGTACCTATTATTTAATATTTTCTAATATTATCAACTTATCTAGATAAATATTATAAGAACATTAATTAATAGTATGGCAGAATCAAAAAAACAAGAAATTTTGGATTTAGTTGCAAATTACGTTAAAAATGTTGATTTGTATTACGAAAAAAACAACAAGTCTGCATCTACTCGTGCACGAAAAGCACTTGCAGATTTGGTTAAGGTAGTTAGAGATGAGAGAAAAACAATTCTCGAGTCACGAAAAGGAAATGAATAAAACTTTTAAAACTATTTACAGGAACTATTTCTTAAATGAAATAGCCGTGGACGAAGAAGATGTAATTGGTTTAGTTGAACCTATACAAATTCAAGATGTTGGGGAAGTCCAATCTAAAATAGACTCTGGTAACGGAGCTTATAATGTTATTCACGGAGACATTATAGATAAACGTGGAGACTTTATAATTGTTCAAACTGTAAATGGTAAGAAGTTAAAAAAGAAAGTCGTGGATAAAGTTATTATCCACATTGGATCTGGTAATAAAGAGGAACGTCCTGTTGTTTTATTTGATATAGTTTTTGATGATAAACATTATAAAGACGTTCCCTTTTCAATTGCTGATAGATCTGAAAATGAATACCCAGTCTTAATAGGAAAAGATTTTGTATCTAAAATAGATAAGTTAATCGATGTTGATAAAAGCGGTTCATAATCTATTTTATATAAATGTCAAAAATAACAGATAAAGACAACTATAATTGTGTCCCTATATTTCCTACCCCATTAATATATAAAGACCTAGATAAAAATTTTACTAAAAAATTAAAAGAAACAATACTTAAAAATTTCCATTCAATATGTAAAAGTACACATACGTACTTCAATAATTATCATTTAAAAGATTATAGAGATCTAACACCTGTTATACAATATTGTAAAGGTAATGAATTGGTATTTCAATCAAGAGATGATTTATCTTTAAACCCAGACTTTAAATTTGTTTGTGAAGCTATCACTGAATGTTTTAAACATTACTGTTCATTTTGTAATATAGATGTTTCGGGTATAGTTATACATTCTATGTGGTATAACATATATAAAGATAAAGGATTAAACCCAAGACATTGTCACCCTAATAGTTTAGTAAGCGGGGTTTTTATTGTTCAAGATGTTATAGCTGAAACTCACCCAGAATCTGTAGCTTTAAAATTTTACCACCCTAATAATGCAGTAAGTGTACTTCAACCAAAATATAAAGATTATGGAGTAAGTGATCATAATTTTTATATAAATTCTTTTGCAATAAATGCATTACCAGGAACTTTATTAATGTGGCCGTCTTTTTTAGAACATTCTGTATCTAACAGTTTTTATAAAGGTGAAGATTATGTAGAGACTAATGATAATATAAGAATATCATTAGCTTATAATATTATGCTTAAAGGGGAAGCAGGTATGTTTGGTACATATTACCATTTCTAATCTAATACAAATACTTCGACTAATTTATCAACAACAGCAGTATCATTATTCAAATCAATTTTGGATTTTTGAATCTCCTGTTGTTTTTCCATTTCTTTGATACGTTCGTTACCTAAGTCTTCGTAATCACCATATACGTTTTCTTCGTCGATTGTATCAAAATTAATATCTAACTCATCAACTCCTGATTCTCTTAAACCAGGTACATAACTATTAATATCAGAAAAAATAAGGTTTAATAATTGACGTGTTTCGTAATTAGCTTTATTACGACTTCTTGATACAAAGTTTTCAATATCTTCAACGCTTACTTTTCCTTTTAATTGACCAATTGGATCAGTTAAAGAACCGTAACACATGATAAACATATAACGTTTAGCAATAGTAGCACAGTCCTTAATAACGAAAAAGGCCGGCTTTTGTTTAATAACAATGCCGGTCTCTGGGTCATCCGCGGCTTTAGAAGCAGGACCATAAAGATTTTTTTCTCTTAAACTACATACTTTAAGTATAGCTTTTTCAAAACCTAAATCATCTGTACTTTTTTTAGCCACGGAATTATTTATGCTATCTAAATTTCAAATCAAGACTCTGCCATACGGATAAAGTCATAAAACTCTTTACGAGTCTTTACATCATCCATAAAGTCTTTAGATAGTTTAGAAGTAACCATCGAACAACCATCATGCTTAACACCTCTAAGACAAGCACAAGTATGAGTAGCTTTGATAACTACAGCAACACCTTTATTCAATTCACAAACTTCATCAATAGCTTTATGAATTTGCATTGTCATACCTTCCTGGATTTGAGGACGTCTAGCATAATATTCAACAATACGGTTTAGTTTGCTCAGACCAATTACCCGTCCTTCAAGAGAAGGAATATAAGCAACATGCGCTCGACCTGTGAACGCAAGATGATGATGACTGCAGAGGCTCTTAACGGGTATATTAGTCTGAGCAACTATACCATCGTAACCATCAGATGGAAACGAAGTAACTTTTGGAGGTGCATTATAGCAACCAGAAATAAGATCATATACAAATGATTTTGCTACACGGTATGGTGTATTATCACTATTAGGATCAGAACGCCAATCAAAACCTAAGGCGTCTAGGAATTGTTCATATGCTTTAGCAGCATTTTCAATAATATCTTTTTGTTGTTGTTCTGTCAACGCAACTGAACTATTAGCAGTAGGTAACAGAAATTCCTTCACTCTTTGTTCATCAATCATACAATAATATTAGTACATTTACTTTTAGGTTCAACCGTTTAAATACAACTAAATGCCTTTTATATTAGATCATAACTTGTTGTTTGTACATATACCTAAAACTGGTGGGTTTTCTATAGAAAAAAAATTCGGTATTGATAAACAACAAAGAGATGAATGTTTTAATTATACTGAGGAACTTTACAATAATATATTCTTTTCACCTCAGCATTTTACTCCTGATCTAATTGAACAACATTATCCTGATTTATATAAAAGAAGTAAAAAGTTTACTATAGTAAGAAACCCTTACACTAAGATGTTATCAGAATTTACTTATAGGGAAGGTAGTTTTACACCAGATAGATTTCACGACTTTATAGATAGAATACCTTTACAGTTAACAGATCATAATATACCGCAAAAGAGGTATTTTAATAATATAATATATGATGCTGTATTACGTTTTGAAAATTTAAAACATGATTTTCAAGCTTTAGCTAACAAATTTAATTTCTCTCCTAGTTTACCGCATGAGAACAAGAATAGTATTAATACTAATGAACTAGTAGGTAAGATAAGAAGAGATACGTTAGATTTAATTAATAATTACTATAAAGAAGATTTTGAATATTTGAGATACGAAATGATATGAAACCCATTCTAGTTACTTGTGTTTATAATGGAAGATCCGACTGGTTAGTTGGTGGTAAAGATAATGATGAAGGACTTTATATAGGTTCTTTGAAAAATCTTGCTAAGTTAAATATGCCTATGCATTTATACTGCTGGCCTCATATGGTCGAGCAAATGACTGAATGGCTAAAACCTTTTTGGAAAGAATTTAAAGTTATCGGGTGTGATTTATTTGAATGGCCACGTTCATATGAAATATTAGAAACTAAAAATAAGTTTGTATGGCACGATGGTAAACATAATGATCAAGGACCTATTAAAGCATTAATGTATGCCCCTCGTAATGAATTATTATGTCATTGGAAACTAAAATGGTGTAGTATGGCACGTAATAATGAATGGGGTTGTGATAAAGTATTTTGGATTGATGCAGGTGTAAGTGAATGGTGTAAAATTCCATTATCATTAGGTGGTGGTGAATATAGATACCCTCATGAATTAGAACAACACTATCCAGATTCACACTATTGGCCAGAAAATCAAAATAATATTTTCAACGAAAAAATAACAGATGGTATTAAACGTATTTTTGAGGATAAAGAATGGTTCTTTATCACACAAGATCAGCAAAATGATAGACTAGCTGAATTTGATTGGCCTGAGTTTGGAAGTAAAACAAGTAAAATATTTTACGAGTTATATGGATGGAATTCTGGACGTAGAGCAAGAGAAGGAAGTGACGATAAAAAAGCTTTTACTATGTCTAATTGTATAAATGCTCCAGAAAATCATTGGTGTGAATATCCATGTTGGACTGTAGGTACATTCTTTGGAGGTAGTTTTGATGAACTTGATAATGTTATTATGCCATTATACATGGAAGCATTTAATAAGTTTACAGATGATCATGATATAATGCCTTTTACCGAAGAACCCTATTATAGTATAATTTGTCAGTTACATGATTATAATCTATTTTGGTTTGATAATTGGAATCACGGTCATGAAAATGAACCTTGCTATCACGGCGATAGTAAAAAACCTTTCTACACCACCCTATTAGATGTAATTGATTATAAGTCTGCTTAAATATTAATGTTATGAAAGACTTTGACAGTATATTAACCGAATGCTTAAAGAGCAAAGGGTTAAGGTATATTAGGTTCAAAGTAGATCCAACTCTTAATCAGGGCTTTGAAGAAAGCGAAAGTTATGAAGGGTTTGTTTTACATGAACTTTCAAATGAGGCTTGTGGTGGACCCATGGTCGGTGGTATACCTCCTTTGTTAAAAGTTTTAATGCCAGGTGGCTCTAATCCTGGTATATTCGATGTTAAAAAACCAGTTATAACACCTAGTAAACCCGGAGCTATAAAAATGTTTAAGAAGTTTATTGCTAAAAAGTTATCTAAGCAGTTAGATAATAAAGTAATAGAACAAATTAAAAATACAGATAGTATTGACGATATTGAAGTATATCTCAAACAAGGTGGATTATCAGATAAAGATTTAACTACATTATATAAGAAAGTATTAAAAAATGCCGCTTAAGAAAGGTAAAACAGACAAGATTATAGGTGATAACATTAGTGAGCTTATGGGATCCTATAAGAAGAAAGGTAAAATAGGTACTAGTAAACCTTCTTCTAAAAAGAAAGCTCAGAAACAAGCAGTAGCTATAGCTCTTAATAAAGCCGAAGAGGAAGAAAAAAAAGCAACTTATGAGTTTCAAGGTTCTGGAAAAGCTATGGATTACTATGACATAGTAACAGGTAAAGATAAAGAATCTAAAAACAAAAAAAGTAAAATGGATGAAATAGCTTCTCAATATATAAGTAAAGATGCTTTATTAGAAGCTAAAAAAGCTACTTATTGTGGTAGATGTGGTCATACTCATGTAAAAGGTACTGCTTGCCCTAGACCATTTAAAAAGAAGAAAAAGTCTTGATAGTTTCTGATGCATACCTATAATAAGGTATGACTAATTTTCAAAGTACTAAAGTTATTGAGCTCGGTTCGTGTGCTTTTAGACAACCGATGGCAAAATCACATTGTAGGTTTATTCACGGCTACAGGTTAACTGCTAAGTTTTGGTTTGGTTGTAATGAACTAGATGAAAATAATTGGTGTATCGATTTCGGTGGTCTTAAAGGTCTTAAAGAAAAACTTCAACAACACTTCGATCATACTACTATTATTTCCAAGCATGACCCTTTTCTAGATGACTTTAATGACCTAAATCGAAAAGGGGTTATTGATCTTCGTATTGATGATGGAGTTGGTATTGAGATGTTTGCTAAGAAGTGTTTTGATATTGCTAGCATTTATGTATCTGCAATGACTAACGGTAGGTGCGATGTAGAGAAGGTTGAAGTTTGGGAACATGAAAGTAATAGTGCAACATATACTAATAAGCATGTACAAACTATGACTTTTAAAGAAGATGTAGTTGAAGAAAATACTCCTCAACCAGAACCAGAACCAGAACCGGTTAAACACACTGAACCTGGTAAAGATCCTAATAACCCATATGCTGCAGCAGTTGGACCTACTAGAAAAACTCATGATCTTTCAAACCCATTCGGTGGTACATCTTGGGGTGCTTCTCAAGGTGATAGTATGAGACGATAATGGATATCGAAAGAGATCCATCTATTAATAAACTACAACAAGATGTTTTTGCTAAAATGGCAGAAATATCAAAACCCTTACCGGGTGAAAAAAAGCCTCTTCAGAATGATATAAAAACAATATCGCCTGAAGAGGCTATTAAAGAATTACTTGAGCTGGAAAAGAATCAAAGCGATTCTAATACCTGAACAATATGTTTAAGTAATTTGCTTCTTACAATTTCAGATTTTTCAAACTTAAAGGTATGAATACCGTTAACCATACTATTATCGGTATCGAATGCTTGTAAAATAGGTTTAAATCCTGATTTACCGTTAATATCACTCTGGTTAGTATCACCAATAATTACATACTTAGAATCTTCACCAAATCTTGTTAATAAAGTAACAAGCTCTTGCCTTGTGAGATTTTGAGCTTCATCAATTATAACAACTGAGTTATGAAATGTTAAACCTCTTGTAAAATTAACAGGGAGACATTTGATATACTCTTGTTTTACCAATTTATCGCATGTGGTTTTGGAAACTAACTCGTCAAGTTTATCTAACAACGGTAATGAATAAGGTTGGAATTTTTGTTCTAATTCACCAGGCAAATGACCAATCTTTTGCGTAGCTGATTCAACTACGCTTCGCAGGTAGATAATTTGTTCTACCTTCCTAGCTTCTAATAACGTCAATGCTCCATAAACTGACAAATACGTTTTAGCTGTACCTGCAAACCCATCTGCAAATACCATTTTCGTTTTTTCATCTATTAAGGTTTGTATGAACCTTTGATGCTTTTCCGAAAATTTAAACTTCGCTTTAATATTGAAGTTTAGTTCCCAATTATTTTGTTCATAATCATTTGTATTAAATGATTCCGGTTCGAAAATTGCGGCTAACCGCGAGTTTTTTCTTCCCATATACATGTATTTATGCTTGAAGAGTTAGTTGTCTATATTATAATAATGGTATGAGTGAACTGAAAGACGAGACGATATTTCTTAGTGACGATAAAGTATTTTATACTATAGAAGGTGAAGGTGAGTATGTAGGCATGCCATCGGTGTTTATGAGAATGTCGATGTGTAACCTAACGTGTATTGGATTTAAGTCCGAAGATGCACCATATGGTTGTGATAGTTATATTTCATGGAGTATTAAGAATAAGATGTCATTTTATCATATTAAGTGTATGCTAGAAGATAATGGTTATAAAGATCATTTATTTAATGGCGCTATTCTTAAACTAACTGGTGGTGAACCTCTTATTCAGCAAGCTAAACTTCTTAAGTTTATTGATTATTTGAAGCAAGAGTGGGGGTTTGTACCTCGTATCGACTTCGAAACTAATGCAACTATATATCCTTCAGATCGATGGGTAGATGATTTTCAAGCAACGTTTACTACTTCACCTAAATTAAAATCAAATGGTGATCCTAAAGGTAAACGATACATTGAAGAGGTGCTTGACTGGCACACAATGCATAATTCAGGGTTCAAGTTTGTTATTCAAAGTCGTCGTGATATGGATGAAATTATGACTGAATATGTTGATAAGTTTGATATTCCAACTGGTCGTGTTTGGTTAATGCCTTGCGCTGGTAGTCGTGATGAGCATATTAGAGTTGCAGCAGATGTAGCTGAAATAGCTAAGGAATATCACTTTAACTTTAGTCCAAGATTGCATCTACTTCTGTGGGACAGAGCCCTCAAGGTTTAAGCATTGAAAGTCTAAATTAACATCTTAAATTAATTTATGTCAGCCGGATGGAACGTTCCTAATTTTCACAAAGCACCTGAGAATTCTTTATTCGATAAAGAGTTTGACTATTTCGTAAGCTTAGGTCATAGGTGTTGTGTGGGTCAGTCACTTAATTACATGAGAAAATCGTCGTTTCCATTCGACTGGCAAGTTACTAGAATTGACGTATTACCTCAAATCTTTAAAGATGAGTTTAAAGACTTTTACCCTAAAAGTGGTGTAGATTTTGCTCACGTCATTTATTTTAATGATGAAAATGGTCAAGAGACTAATCGGATAAATGAAGAAGCTACTTCTGAGATATATACTCGTAGAAGTAAGCGATTAGTTAAGCTAATTAAAGAGAATAAGCGCAGACTTCTTTTCGTTCGTCATAAGTACGTTTGGTATTGGTCTAAATGGCCTGATCATGATGCTCAATATGACGCTAAACCGGTAGCATATGATTTGGAACAATTAAGTGAAGTTTCAGATATATTAAAAAATCAATACGGTAACGATAAGTTTGAAATTTTATACGTTTATCAAGATATGACTCAATTTTCAGACTTTAAATGGGATGAAAGAGGTTGTATTGATGAGACGGTATTTAAATTACCTGATGGTCAAACTCAGATTGAACAAGCTAAAGATTTCACTTACATAGAACAGTTAGGTTGGAAAGATAAAAATATTACCCCTGTAATTGTTAAGCCTAATAATGTAAGAGTTGAAGGTAATGCAATGTGTAGTTGTATTAATAATTTTATTAATTTAACTGAAGATGTTCAAGATTTTGAACTACCGTATGGTTTTGAGAAAAAAGTTTTGAGCAGAAACATAGATATTGAATGAGCAACAAATATAATTTTAATCTAGAACTACCTGAAATATTTAAATCTAAACAGTATGATTTTATTTTTTCAGGTTTTGAAGATTATAAAAATAATCTTCTTTATAGATTTGATATATTTGATATTCAAAACAATATAAATTGGGAATTTCAATCCAGTGATGTACCTGAAAAATTAGTTTTATGGGGTTATAAAGATGGTTGGACTGATGAAAAGTTAGTAATACCAGTCAATAGTTTATCACAACCAATTGAAAAATTAGAAGTTGAAAAAATTGATAAAAATAAACTAGATATTTTTAACAATAAAGTTACTTGTGTTTTTATTGATGAATATAAAGATGAATATATTACCAAAATTATTTCAGACTATAAAAAAATAGGCATTAAAAATATACTTCATATAAATTCTAAAAATTTTAATATACCTGAAATTTCTAGTATAAAAAAATATTCTGAATTTATAATAAAAGAACTTTACAAATATATTGACACTGATTATTGTTTAATAAATCAATGGGATGGGTTTATTTTAAATTTTAATTCATTTGATGAAATATTTTTTAATTACGATTATATTGGTGCAGACTGGTGGTGGAAAGAAAATACGTTAGTAGGTAACGGTGGCTTTAGTTTAAGAAGTAAAAATTTTTTAAATGTATGTTCTAAAATTTTTAATAATTCAGATATAGATAAAGACGAAGATGAATTTTTTGAAGATAATATTTCTTTGTTAGTACAGCGTGGTATAAAGTTTGCCCCTATTGAAATTAAAAATAAATTTAGTATTGAAAACGATTTATATAACAATCAGTTCGGCTTTCATAATTATATATCTCAAAATTTACCTAATAAATGTAAACAATTTTACAAAAATAAATTTTATCATTCCGGTGACTTAGGGGATATTATTTACTCATTACCAACTATAAAAGCATTAGGTGGTGGTTTGTTAGTATTATCGAGTGATTATGATAAAATGGATGTACGCAATAAACTGAGTCTTGATACTATAAATGAATTAAAAAGCATTTTAAATTTACAAGAATATATTGTAGATACTAGAGCTGCTCATAAAAAACCTGCAGATATTGATTTTGATTTAAATGATATGAGGCAACCCTTTATTGATTGGGGAGCTGGTAAATTTAATGAAAAAGAGGTACAAATTTTAAGAAATAAAAGTTTAACTCATCATTATTTTGATTTATATAATTTGAATCATTATAATGAATGTAATGAGTGGTTGTATACTGATATATCTAAAGTTTATAATGAATACCCTATTGTTATTAATAGAACTGAAAGATACAATAATGTAAATTTTCCTTGGCAAGAAATAGTTGATACATATTTTAATAAAATAATTTTTGTAGGGTTACCTAATGAATATAATCGATTTAAAAATAGTTATGGAAAAGTAAAATATATTGAAAGTAAAACCCTGCTAGATCTATTTCAAATAATAAGTGGTTGTAAAATTTTTATAGGCAATCAATCTTTTCCATATTCGTTAGCTGAAGGTTTAAAGAAAAATTGTGTTCAAGAAACAGATACTTGGGTAGGTAACTGTCAATATTTTAGACATAATTCTTATATAATTAAAGACGGTAAAGAATATAGTTTTGAAAAAATAGATAAATTTATTAACAAATATATTTAAATTTCTTTTCTAGTAGTTCATGATATAATTTATAGTCTTCTTTAAATTTTTCCTTATATAATTTTTCGGTTAAATTAAAGTAAGACTCTTTATCATATAACGGGTTTTTATTAGTTCTAAAAATATCATCTTCTTTTTTATAGTTATCTAATAAGTTATATTTACCTTTTAAATGTTTTATAAATTCTAGCGTATCTTCTGCTTCAACAAAATACTTAATATTATCATTATATACTAACTCGTTAAGCTCTCTACACATTTCTGAATAAACTCCACGGGTAGTGTTATCAAAATAATAAATTGAACCGAAAAGATATTTTCCATATTGAGTTAAAAAATTATTCAAATTGTTTTCACATCTTGAAAAACATTCCCCTCTTAAAATTTCACCGATCTTTTGATAATATAAACTTTTAAATATTTTAAAAGGGTTTCTAAAATTTGTAATTATAGTATAATTTTTTATAATTTCTGAGTTATATAGTAATTGAGAAATATCATGACCGCAAATAAGATCATATTTTAATGTATCTATATTGTTATAATAATTTGTATCATTATATCTTGAATGAAATAAGTTATCAAAATTTTTATATACTTTTTGATTTTCAGGCTTAAAATGATTATAGTAGCAAAATAAAATTTTCTCAGAAGGGTAACATTGTTCCAAGTATGAAAAAATTGTTGTACCTCCGCATTTAGGTTGGTGTAAAAATAAAATCTTTTCCATTGATTTATAGTACCTAATTTTAAATAATTAATTAATGAATGTTCTTATTCAAGCCCCGTATTATAATGAGGAAAAATTATTACCCTTTTTTCTTCATTATTACACAGATTTAATAAAAAAAATAGGAACCGGTAGAATAGT
>Ga0208917_1001434_pt1 | contig 11858 bp, 18 predicted proteins | sample DEB08_DNA_10_FD_185500 | JGI IMG/M metagenome (GOLD analysis project Ga0208917, IMG submission 185500) | Aqueous microbial communities from the Delaware River and Bay under freshwater to marine salinity gradient to study organic matter... | ecosystem: Environmental > Aquatic > Marine > Coastal ...
GCCCCCGACATCTCCCCAGACAGTGCCCCCGACACTGCCCCCGACACCGCCGATACCGGCACCGCCCCCGACATCGCCCCCGACACTTCCGGGCAGGTCACCGACGATATTGAAGCCGTCCTCTGTGAACTCGATTTTCTCTTCCAACAGCGCAAGCTGCTCTGGTGTAAATTTAGTCATCGCTGTGTCTCCTCTTTAATTTGGGATGCCCTATCCCCGCCGCATACGTAGAAGGGATTTGATATATCGCCCTATGCCGACATCCAACATAGGGATAGCTGCCGTTTCTATGCGGGTACCTCCCGCTCAGACATGACGACCCTACGCAGCATAGTCAGTCATGCCCTATCGCCCATTACACATGGACGATAATCCTGCTGGTCTAGTACCCACTAAACCCCTCGACTAGAATTATGGAGCATGATTGTCCAGTCGCTGTCTTCTCTAAACACAGCCTTATACACAGTCACGCCGCCCTTAGCTTCCTCAACCAACATCTGTATTGCATCTTTTGGCACATGTAAACCTTTATCTCGCATTTCAATCAGGTACTCAGCCATCTCTCCCGGTGTATCAAACCTTTCGTCTTGGATTTCTTCATCAACCCAATGACAAACAAATCCGGTTTCAGCTTCATAGACATAGGCATCGGACCTAATCACCTTGTTATCTTCAAGGTACTTTGCCCATAGTTTGTAACCGCCAGCCTCATAGAGTTCCATCATCTTGTCAAAGGAAACATCCACATCGGGTGTCAGTTCAGGGACTGGGGTACTCCATCTACAATAACTCATTTGTTTTCTCCTCCGTTCATTCTGGTTGAACTATCCGGGATTGCCGGATGGTTGACTTTACCACCTTTCAGTTTACAGTGACCGACCGCTTTCTTTGCAAGTCTCCCGAACAGGCAGCACCACTTACCCTTAGTACCGCCTGTCCAGAGATGCTTACAGCCCTTGCAATGGTCAGGCTGCATTCAAGTCTACGACCTCACACACTCCTGCCGTACAAGCGAGTTCGCGGGAACCGGAGGTGTTGTCCTCCCGTTCGTACTCCGACAGGGCTTGCCAGTCAATCTCCAAGCCACCATACGCCAGTTGCCACTCAGCGTAGTCGTCAGCTTCGATGTCTTGATACGGAGCCTGTTGATACGTGTGGTCCGAGTGCGGAAGGAACGATACGCCAGACGCAACGTCGAAGTTTTCGAACACCCACGAACCCACATCCATCCACTCGTGTTCTTTCACGGTGATGGTCACGGATGGTTTGTGTTCGCACCAGTGGATTGCGTAAACTTTCCACAGTTCGAGTTGCTCGACGGCTGTCATGTCGTCGCGAGTAACCGCACCCTCCGGAGATTTCATAGCGAACGAGAACACCGTGGTTGAATCTGGTTTCATCACACACGCCTCGTTGTAGACGCCCCGGTCCTTGAGGAACTGTGTCAGGGGGTCTTTGTTATCGCCACGAACCGTGCGGATGTAGTAGTCGTTGTGCCTAGCGTGAATGCCGCTTGCAGCGTCCACCAGTTGCGATACAGTACCCGACGGCTTTACACAGGTGATGGCAGCCGACTGTGGAATACCAAGCTTCTCCGCGAACTCCTCGTTCGTGTCTACGGCTACTTGCCGCATCTCTTCGAGCCATCTTTTGGAGTCTACGGGCTTTGAAAGCACGGGATGGTCCATGATACCAGTCAAGGATACGCCCAACAAGCGTTCTTCTTCTGTGTTTGTCTTCCATATCTTCCTCAAATATTTGAAGTCAGTCAGGGTTGACTGGAGAGTTCCGAGGATGGTTGCAAGGCGCACCTTCTTCTTCAAGGAGTCGAGGGTATCGGACTCGCGCACGACAACCTCCGACAGGTTGCAAAACTGATACGGACGCAGGATAATCTCGGAGCAGGGGTTCGTGCCCCACATGTGACCAACCTCCCGGCGGTCGTTCCGAGCAACCTGCTTGTCTGCCGCTTCACGGTTGAAGATACCCCGCTCACCCGACTTGGAATCGTAGAGGGAAAGCCACTCGCGCATAAAGGTACCCATCTCTGGCTTACCCTTGTACGCAACCGAATTGTTCGCAAGGGCACGTTGACCCTCGTGTTCCCACCACATGCCGGACTTGGCGTGTGCCATCTGGTCATCATTCAGGTTGCTGAGTGAGATGAGGGCCGAGCGGCGGACCCCGCCAACCACGACAATCTCCCCAATCTTGCACATCAGGTCGTGACACTCGATAGGAAATAGCTTGCGACCCTGTGCCTTCTTGAACAGGGCAACGGTAAACTTGAACAGGTCGTCGAGTGGTCCCGGCCCGGAGGCACGGCCACCCATAGTCTTGAGGCGTTCACCGGACGCGCGTACCCCCGACAAGTCCCACGTAGGGATTTGTCCAACGTACAAAAGACCGATGAGTTCGCGCAGGGACTTGGCCCATCCGGGCTTCGAGTCTCCGACTTTAATCACGGTGTCCGAGTCGTGCATCGCATCGCTGACAACCGGAAGCTTGTCCACGTTTTCACGCTCCACAGAAAAGCCCACACCCGTTCCGCACATCAGGATATACATACACTCGTCGAACGAACGAGGGCTGTCCACCGGGATGTACGAGCAGTTGTAGCCGCAGATGTTGTCACGGGCTAGGGCGGGTCCGGATGTCATCATCGCCCGCATCGACGGCATAACCGCAAGCGACATGATACCGTCCGTGACCTCACTTCTCAGTGAATCAGAAAGCTTATAGCCGTGGTTATCACGCACATGGTCAGCCATAAAAGAAACATATCGAGATACAGTCTCATCCCAGTTCTCCCTGCGCTGTTCGTCATCGAGCCAACGAGCATATCGCGACTTGTGGATAAACTGTTGGTATGGTGTTGGTAGCATATTATTCATTGGTTGTTTCCTCTATTAGTTTGTCCAAGTACCAGCGGGCTTTCTTTAGGTCTTCTGCACCGTTCTTGTAGCGGTATCGCCACACGTACTTCATAATGTTTCCTTGCAGGTAATACTCGTAGCCGTCACCTGTGGCAGCTTCGATAGCATCGATGCACTCAATCCCTGCTTGATTGTAGTGCGGCGGACTGTTCACCATGTCGGCTCGTTCCGCGTAAAACTCGTTCAATAGCTTCTCTTCGTCTTCTTCCGTTGCCTTCATTTTCATGTATGCCTCGTGTCTCATCGAATTAGGACTTATCATCTGTTGTCACCACTGCCAACGATGTTACCAGCAGACTTGCGCTGTTGCAACTTGTAAATGTTCATCTCAGCAACCTGTTGCAGGGAGAAGCCCAAGTCATCTGCGAGGGTGGCACAATACCAAAGCACGTCACCAATCTCCTTGGCAATCTCCCCTTTGAACTGCGCGTCATCCCGACCATCCCGGATAATCTTCTTCACCTTGTCAGCAACCTCCCCGGCTTCCCCAGCGAGTCCGAGGGCCGGGTACGTTACCTTGGAATGCTCCGGATAGATGGCAAACTTACGGGCTTGCATCTGATAGTTATTCAAATTCCAGTTTTCACGAATCATTGTTTCTTTCCAAATTTTACGTGGAAGACATTGCCCTCTTGCTCTGCACGGGCGATACGACCGATGTCCGAATCCGCATCTACGCTGTCGCTGATAGCCTCGGCGAGTTCGCGGTGCTTCAAAGCCTCGATGCCTTTGTCGAAGATGAAGTCCAAGTTATCTGTGAGGGCGGCTATCAAGCCCTCCTGTGCAACGGCAGCGGCATCGAAGTATTCACCCTCTTCTACCTCGTTTACAGTTGCGTACGCCGAAAGCGCAAAGTTCTCATTTCCGGTAGGCCGCAATATGATGTAATACCGCCCTTCCAAAAGAGACATCTTTTCTATTTCGGATTCAATGTCAAAACTGTCTGTCATTTCTTACACCAATCATCTGGAATGGAACCCTCGGCCCAGCGGAACCCGTGCTTCGTAGCCCAGTCAGCATACGTAGTCTTGGACCCTTTGTAAATCTTATTCGACGCCCGGAGGAAAACAAACCGGATATCGAGTTCCGGATTTTGTTCCTTTACAAGAAGCATCTTCACACGGTCACCTTTGTCGAGGTGGCCTTTTGTTTCTACGTACACGTCCGTCTCCGGGAAGTAGAAGTCCGGAGTGTAGGTTCGCGGCTTGGGAACGTAGGTTACCTTCGTCTTTTCATATTCGAATGCGATACCCTTTTCAATCAAGAGTCGGGCAATGTTGGATTCGAATTGTGAACGGAAGCGGATACTTCTCATAAGTCTTGCAGAGGAAATGCTTGCTTCATCATTTCCAGCCTTTTTAACAGATACTGTTCGACTTTTGGGGTATACTTTTTTAGACGAGATAATTCCTCGTTCACGTGGATTGTCGGGAGACACACTGTTGCCCCCATTCTTAGCGCGTGACTTAATTGCTGTATCTCCTCTTCAATACGCACGATATCTCTGGCTTCCGTATCAGAAACCAAGTAACCAGATTCGGAGTAGTTGTTACGCAGGGTGAGAGGCAAGGAGCGGTCATTGTTCCGTATCTTGACCAGAGCGGGTTCGCCGCCCTTGCTCTCGTGAGAATCCACGAACACGTGCCGGAGTTGTGGATTTAACTCCAGCAGCTTGAGTTCGTAGCGGTCGGTGTAAAGGATAGGCATATCATAGTTCCCTTTTCACCAACTTCGTGTACCACGCCATCGGCTTCGACTTTGCCTTGGACGTGACTTTCGGATGATACTCTGCACTCTTCCAGCAGTGTTCCTTGAACGAACAGAAGGTGCAGGTCTTTGGCATGAGCCGGTTGCCGGTCTCGTACTTGACGCCCTTCTCCGTATACATCTCAGGGACAGATGTGAAAGGTACCTTGAACTTCTCATCGTTGAGGATGGCCTCGACACGGCGGGCTGCTTCTTTCAAGTAAGCTTCCCGGTCTTCTGTCTGGTCGTCAGGAGCCTCTACAAAGTCCCATTCCCCGCTCGACTTGTTGATGGCAATCCACCCTCCGAACGGCATCCCCTTCGACTCAGCATAGAGGTAGCCCTGCATGATGTAACCGAATGGGTCGTCCTCCTTGATGGCGTCGTAGCCACCCCGCCCTGAGAACTTGTTGTCGAAGGACCACGGACTTGTAGATTTGATATCCCAAACTTTCTCAACACCATTCTCTTCGAGTATGATATCGAGTGTGCCATTGACAGTCGTCCCGGCAACCTCAAGAGAACACTTGTCCTGTTCCGAAACGACGTTCAAGCCAGCAGCCTTCATCGTGAAGACAGCAAAAGCCTCGACTAAATCACCAATAAGAAAACGCACAATATCGTTATAGGCGACATCCTGCTGCATTCCTTTCTTTTCTAATTGTTGCTGGCACAACGGGCGACCGAGACCGGACATCCGAAGGTTGTAGCCCGAACGCCTTGTCATCTGCTTACGGATAGCCGTCTTGCAATCCTCACCGAACTGCTCCACAAGAGAGTCGAGACGGGAGGAGTCTATCTCCCCCCGCCCCGCCTTTTGCAGGAAGTCCTGAACTTCCAGAAGCTGTAACATCCTAGCTTGCGAACCTCTGTGAGAGGTCGATGTCATCATCGCTCATGCTCATCTTGGCAGCCTCACGATACTCCTGCATAACAGAATCGTTGTGGCCTTTAACAGTTTCTGCAAACTGCTTGATGAGTTCCTTGTCAGCATCCGAGATGGACACTTCCTTGACGAGGCTGAGTTTCGGAGTCCAGTAGACAACGCCGCCATTCTTCTGCTTGTCCGTACCCATTTCGATTACGGCCTTTTGCATCAGAATCTTCTTGCGTGTCAGTTGCTGGTCGATGAACTCGCGAACCGGACGGAAGCCCGAACGCTTGAAGTACGCAACGAACGGCAGTTCTTCGACAGGTGCCGGAGTGCCGTCTGCGAGGGTTGCATCAGCCGCGCTGAGAACACCGTAAATCACTTGGTTGCAATTCACGGAACGGCTCAACAGGACGCGAGGGTCATCCGACGGAAGCTGCTCCTCTTCTTGACGAGAGAGGCGACCACACTTGTTGCCCCCGGCAGTATCCGGGAACTCACCAGAAAGACCGGTCCGCTGCACAGACTTGCAGGAGAACTTGCCTTCCTCTTGGTTCCACACCGACCACTCGTACGTACGCATCAAGGGACGGAACTGTACCTTGTCAGCGTAGACCACAGCAGAACCATTCCAGATTCGCCACGCACCACGCTTGAGGGACAAGCCCTCTTCGGTCTCAGCTTCGTAGTTGATGGTCAGGCGAGGCAGTCCCAAGCGGGGACCACTGTCCTGTTCGGACTGACCTGACATCTTCATCAGGGCTTCTTCGTCGCCCGAATCGAATGCGGTCAGGAAGTTATTCAGTTCGTCGTTCATAGTTTGGATTTCTGTACCCATGTCTTTATACCTCATTGGGTTTGGTTAGAAGGTGAAGGTATTATACAACCAACACTTCCTGCAAGTCAAGCCAGTTTTTTCCCATTTTTAGTTCGATACCAACTGGCATATCGTATCGAATTCCGTAACGCCTTTCCGTCTCGTCCGGTATGGATAGCATACTTTGTGACATGATATCAATACACTGCTGCTCCTCTCCCGGATAGACATCCATGACAATCGAGTCGTGAACCGTGTTGCAAATGACGGAGCGTAACCCACTGTCTTTTAACGCTTTGTGCAGCGCAACCAGAGCGATAGGCAAAAGGTCTGCCGTTGCAAAACCTTGAACAGGATAATTGCAAATTGCTGTCCGGTTCGTGGCTGTGCCCCATTCTGTCCACGTTGTTCCCGGAAAACAATACTGTCTGCCAGATGGAATCGAAATGAATTTCTTGGTCACCGCATCCTTCTGGAGACGGTCGTGCCATTCTGTCACACCGCTATACTTTTCCTTGAACGCTTGGTAGTAACGCTTCTGGTCTTCGGTGCCGCTAACACCGCCGTAGAGCGGCTTGAAGGTGTGGGCTTTGGCTTCTTGCCGGGTACAACCGATGATGCTGGCTGTGTAGTTATGCACATCTGTCCCAGCCTCGACATCTTCTTGTATACCAACGTCACCCGCAAGGAACCCGGCAACCCGAAACTCCAACTGTGCGTAGTCACCTTCCAAGATAGAACCTCCCGCGAACCTGCTTTCGACAGCCTTGCGGATGATGAAGGTGGAGCCTCGCGGCATATTCTGGAAGTTCGGGTTACGAGAAGACAGGCGTCCGGTTGCCGTCACACATTGCATATACTCTGTGTGGATGAACCCCTCGCGGTCCATGTTGTTCTCCATGCCCTCGACAAAGGAACGAAGGTAGGTTCGAACAGCGGAGTAGCGGACGTAAGCCTCGGCAAACTCTCGTGCGTCTCCTCGCAGGGATGTCATGACCTCTTCCAAGGTTGCCTTGTCAGTCTTGAACCCGGCAGCCGCAACATCGTACGGGTCGCGGGGAAGAATCTTGAACCCAGCAACCTCCCCCATATTTTCATAAACGACGCCAGAGCCTCCACAGGGCTTGCAAATGCGGATTGCCTTACCGGGGGTGCCATCTTTGCGTGGAGGCGTGTAGCGGCCCTTTCCAGCGCAATCTAGGCACTGTCTACCACGGGTCTTATACAAAAGGTTTGTTTCATTCAAGACGTGCCGTTTGAATTCACCACGAGCCATGCGGGTTCGCCGCTTCGGCTTCTTGGTCGCGCCGCGAACCTCGTGGCCCAAGTTGAAGAGGGTTGCCCACCTCTTCTTGTCACGAACCTCACAGGAATAGAAAAGCTTGGAGCGGTCGTCCGGACTGTCGAGGTTGATTGGGGTGTCACCCATCGCGTCTGCGGCGAGTTCCTGTAGCCGACGCTCTAGGGTGAACAGTTCTTCCTCATATTGTTTGCGAATCTCTGCAAGGGTCTCGCGATTTATCTTGATACCGTTGCGTTCGATGGTTGCAAGGGCGTCCGTAACCTCAAGCGACAGACGCAAAGTGGGCAAGAGTGCCTGATTGTTCATTAAATAGTTCCTCAAATGTTGTGCCAAAGGCTTCGAGTTGTGCAAGTGCAACTTGCTCGGTTGCAAGGACATCAGCCTTGCCGTACGTTTCGATTATATCCCAAGGGATGTCATAAAATGTTTTACCCTCCTTGAAATACGGTGCAACAAGGTCCGCCTCCTTTTGTATTCCACTATACTTTTCTGCAAGACTAGCAAGTCCCAGAGGCCAACGCCGTGCCCTCGACAAGATGTATTCCGCAACCATCGTATCATAGATGTATCCCTCGTAAGTAAAGCCGCAGTCACGAATCCACGACAGGTCGAACTTGATGTTTTGGCCGACAACCACATCGGCCTTGTCTAGGGCAGCTTGGAACAGGTCCGCTGCGAACTCGTGTGGTTCTCGTACGCTGTGGTAGAAGCAGGGGTAGTGAACGTGTTCCTCACCGAGCCACTTGTACCCGATGGACACGAGCGAGTTGCCGAAGTAGGGCAAGGGTGTCGTAGAGCCGTTCGGCTTCTCAACGTGTGTCGTCTCGATGTCAAAGGTAAGGACGTTCATACCGCCACCTCTTCAAATCGTTTCTCTGCAAGATATGCAGCAATCTTCTCCAGTTGTTCGTGGGAGAGTTTTGGCCACCGCTTCTCTGCGTGTTCGAGTTCCTCTTCGAACAACTGCTCCAAGACCTCTTGGTTCTCGTGGTTACTCATCAGAAGTAAACTCCTCTGTGGATATCAATGTGGCAGTTTATCATACCGTGCCATCCGTTCAACTTGTTTTTGGAGATGCAGATGTGGCGAACCGTGTTCTCTTCTTCGGAAGTACCGGTCTTGCCGATGCCGATGATAACATCAGCTTCACCCGCCTTGCCGGTTCGTGAGCCGTCGAGCATCGAGTAGTCGATGAATTGCCTGTCGTGTGCCTCGTAGCTTGCCTGACTAACCGACCACACAAGAAGCTTGTTACGCTTGGCAATCTCACGGGCAAGGACGTATGTTTCCTTGAGACGCTCGTCGCCCCGGTTGAAATCCCCTGCAACCCGAAACTTGTCTAGCTGGTCACAGAACATCACGTCAGGTTCGTTTAGCTGCGCGTAATCATTCAACTCGTCCATCGACGTGCCGACCGAATCCATGACCGTCAAGTACGGATTGATGTCCTGCAAGTAAATCTGGTCGAGTTCCTCGGAAGCACTCTTCATCTCCTCGCGCGTCTTCGCAAAGTACGACTGGATAATCCGCATCTTGATTTTCTCGGCGGGTTCCTCGTTCGCCCAATAGACGACCTTTTGTTTGTTCCTAATGTAGTTCGCGGCTAGGAAAGAGCAGAAGGTTGTCTTGCCAACCTCCGGACGGGCAAAGATGATGCCGAGGTTTCCCCGGTCGAGTCCCGGCAACATGCTGGACAACACGTCCCACTCGAACGGGAAGTCCGGGTCACCAACCTCCTCTTCCAAGAGTTGGGACAAACCTTTGTCGAGTTCACTGTAGGTTGTCTTGTCGGTCATGCGACCGTCCTCGACCATATCAATCAAGGTCTTGAGTTCACCGAAATGTTCGGATTCCCCGGTGAAGATGGCAATCGCCTTCTCACCAATCTGCCGCGCACGGTCACGCACCCAAAAGTTCTTGACCACATCATATTCGAGGTCACCCGATTCGGACATGCGATGCGGCAACGATTCGATGATTTCGTAAATCTCATACATTGCCGACTTTGGCATAGCCGGGTTTCGGTCGTTGACAACAGCAGCCAACTGATTCGGATGGAGGTCGGTTCCGTACGTCTTATGTGCGTACGCTATCGAATCGAACAGGGTTACGAACCGTCCCTCGAACATGTCGCGAGTGACAATGTTCTTCACGCGGTCGTAGAACCCGTTGTTCAAAAGGTAACTAAGTACCTGTTTTTCAAGTGATATATCTGTGGAATGTTCGCTTCCGTTCATCTTCCGTCATGTCCTTTACGTCTTTATCTAAGATAACTAAACTGGTTGGCCGGATGCCTTGCAGCCTTCGAACCAAACTTATTGCCTTCTGTGTGGCATCTTTGTCAAGGGCCACGACGAGACGGTCGAAGGTTCGCAGGGTTGGGATGTACGATTCGGGGAGGCTCGTTCCAAGTAACGCTAACCCAGTGCTAAAAGCTGCAACACTACAAGCACTAGCACAATCTTCAAGAATAATGCCGCACCGTGAAGGTCCACATACAAAAGGAATTCCTGAATTACCATATCTCCACCATTTCGGTTTTACATTTTTGTCGAGGGCACGTCCCGCCGCATCCACAATTCGTCTGTTTCGTTTAACCAAGTAAACGACACGATTCATCCGGAAGTCGTAGCGTATGTCGGCCAACCCATTACGATAAGCTTCGTAAGCATTGACGCGGCGAACATACGATTCGGCCTCCGGGCTTCGGGACAAGGGGACGAAAGTATCCGGAACTTGGAACTCTCCTACATAAGTGTCCGGTTTTAATTCCGTCTTGGTCTTTGACAACAGCGGGTGGTACGGTGTATCTTTTCGGATACGAAATCCGGACCGGCCTCGCACATCACAATCTGCGTGGAAACAATACCACAAGCGTTCCCCGTTTACTTCGGAAACGCTAAAGGTACTTTTCTTCCCGCACGATGGGCAGTCCATCCGGAGCCGACCGTTCGGACCGAGTGGCAAATCATCGACGAAATCTTTTATCCAAGTAGCCATGCCCCAATCGATACACGATACAGGAAACCCCGTCAACAGGATTTTTTTGGGCTTGACAAGATTGCCACGAACCCTTACTCTCCCCCTATATAATCCCTATTAGGATAACCCTACTATGAAAAAACCTATTAAAATTAACCCTGTAGCTAAATCTCTTAGGGAACCTTCTTATAGGAATAGAACCATTCCGAACAAGAAGAAAAAGAAATTGGGTAAACAGCTAGACAAGGAACTGCGGGATGCCAAGACCACCGAAGATAAATGAACCGACCAAGACGTACAACCTGTTGATGACACAGGTCCAGTACGATAGACTTTCGGCGCATTCAACCCGGATGCAAAAAAGAAGCCTCGAACAGGTGGCGGTTGCTGACCTGATTCGGGACGCCATAGATATTTATTTGGAATTTCTGGATGGGGATGCCACGGATGAGGAAAATTAAACTGTTCAAAGACCGCAGGGGTGATGACCTGCTGCCGTATGTTTCCTCGAAGGGTTCGCGGCACGAGGTTGTTGTCCCGGTATCGTCGGTTCGAATTGGGGAGACAAGCCGCGAACTTGTCAAGTCGAAACATTGCGTAGATTATCCGAAGTGGGTTGCCTTGTATGTCGGAAAAAACGAATTCGAATGCAAAAAGTGGCTTGACAGGCATCTCTCCTCGGTGTTAAAACTATGCACACCTTACGAGGTTGGTTGATTCCTTGTAAGGTTCCTTTCGTTGGTTGAACCTTGGGCGGGGCTGGTTTTCGAACTGGCCCCGTTCTTTTTTTGTTGACGGGCTGTTTTTATACATGTATGGGTAAGTAATCGCAACGCCAACAAATGGAGATTGGCCAAATGGAACTGCCACTCAATCACGAGCCGTGTCTCAATCATTGGGCAAAGTGCATGGCCGACGAGGATGTAGCGTCGGGCTATCACACGAATTGGAATCATGCTTACGAATCTGCATGGCACTATTTGGATATTGCACACAAGCAGGGGGAAAAAGATGCGTACGATTGAGAACCACGTTGAACGCTGGTGGTGCTGGAATTGTGGCGGTCATGGAATGGTGGAGGGGACACGTGCTGTCCCCGACCCCATCCGTGGCGGTGACCTCGAAGAAGCTTGGATTGAGTGTGACGAGTGCCACGGCAGCGGGGAAAAGTATCGCGCAAAGTTTACGCAAACAACAGTCGTC
>Ga0208917_1001435_pt1 | contig 11857 bp, 20 predicted proteins | sample DEB08_DNA_10_FD_185500 | JGI IMG/M metagenome (GOLD analysis project Ga0208917, IMG submission 185500) | Aqueous microbial communities from the Delaware River and Bay under freshwater to marine salinity gradient to study organic matter... | ecosystem: Environmental > Aquatic > Marine > Coastal ...
TGGTGGAAGAGGTGGGAGCAAGACCGTCCGCCGCACTGCGAGTTCGTGATTCAGTCATGGGACACGGCGTTTCTCAAAACCCAACGAGCCGACTACTCGGCCTGCACAACGTGGGGAGTGTTTTATCACCCCGACGACGACGGCATTACACAGCCGAATATCATCCTACTGGATGCATACAAGGAGCGTCTTGAGTTCCCAGAGCTGAAAAGAACGGCTTTTGAGTTCTGGCAGGAGATGCAACCCGACGCCTTCATCGTGGAGGCAAAAGCGGCAGGAATGCCCCTTATTTTTGAACTTCGCGCTATGGGTATCCCGGTATCGGAATACACGCCATCTCGCGGAAATGACAAGATAGCTCGCGTCAACGCTGTAGCTGACTTGTTTGCATCTGGCGTGGTATGGGCGCCAGAGACCCGATTCGCCGAAGAAGTCATAGAAGAGTTCGCCGCGTTCCCCGCCGGGGAGCATGACGACCTTGTTGACTCCTCGACGCAGGCTCTTCTTCGTTACCGACAGGGTGGCTTTGTCGCTCTACGGTCAGACGAAGAGGACGACTTCGATCCCTATTCAAGGGTCGCCAACTACTACTGAGGAGCTTATGGCTTTTCTGCAAAGCAACATCCCACACTTCAAGTGCTGGGTGAGGCGTGAGTACACGCACAATCACAGTAAATACCACGGAGAGTTTTTGCATGCGATGGCAATCGCTGTGACAACTATGCCGTGTAGGTGCTTGAGCTTTCAGATAATTTTTACTGGCGCCGAGACCTACGACACCGACGAGCCGAATGTTCACGGTGGCGCAATGTGGGCCAGAATGCCGATTACCGCGCTGGTCGGGGACACCCCTTTTGCGGAGTGGCCCGAGCCAATGCCGGTCTATGCGGCCCAGCCTTGGGACTGTTCGTCCAGAGAGCACAGCGTCTATGTGCTGGACAGAGCAACCCCATGCCCTTGGATTGCCAAGATAGACGGTAATTTCTATCCAGCGAAGTACATGTTCACGGTGGACTACACCGACAACGAAATCGCAGATGATCCTGCTCAACACAAGCAGAGCCATGTGATGGAGTTGCTAGATGCAGGCCCGTGGACCGGAAACATAGTGGCCTTGCCAAACAACCGCGTCAGGGTGACACACCCAGCGTGGTTCTCGACAGGCGAAGGCGCACCAGATTTTAGGCCGTCTCAGCACATCCACTACTCCAAGTCGGATTTGGACTACACGCTGGACGTAAACAGAGTATTTGACAACTTATATTCAGGTGATCGCGATGATGACTAAGCAGTCCAAGATGTATGCCGCTGGCGGCAAGCTAAAGATGGTTAAAGACAAGAGTGGCGAAGAAGTGCCGTTTTTTGCCGCTGACGGCGCAGGCAAGATGCAGGCAGGCGGAATGGTCCCCAAAACCAAGGGCTACTTCAAAGGCGGCAAGGTCATGGAGGGGGCATATGGCTCGCTGACTGGAACGCCAGTTCCATACAGCCCAAAACCCGGTGGCGGGCGCGGCAGGGGCGGCAAGCGGCGAGGCGGAAAAGGCTAAATGGCTATTGACCGGCTTGCCCAGCCCTTTGAGGCAACAGAGGGCGAAGAGCTAGAGATTGTGATTGAAAACCCCGAATCGGTAGGGGTATTCGACGAAGAAGGCGGCATGGTCATCGATTTTGACCCCAATGCCCCTGAGCTGATGGGAGTCCAGCACGACTCCAATTTGGCTGAATTCATGGGCGACGGCGATCTCGACGCTCTGGCAAGCGAGCTTGTGGCTCAATTTGAGTCAGACCGGCAAAGCCGAGCGGACTGGGAAGATTCCTATATTCGCGGTCTGGACTTGTTAGGATTAAAGTTTGAGGACCGATCAACCCCTTGGGAAGGCGCTTGCGGTGTATTCCACCCTATGCTGTCAGAGGCGGTTATCCGGTTCCAAGCCCAGACAATACAGGAGATTTATCCTGCCAGCGGGCCTGTAAAAACGTCCATCGTCGGGAAAATCACCGACGAAAAGACCAAGCAGGCGCACAGGGTTGAGAATTACCTCAACTATTTAATCACACAGCGCATGACCGAGTACCGCACAGAGACAGAGAAAATGCTGTTTTCTCTGCCGATTGCCGGCTCTGCGTTCCGCAAGGTGTATTTTGACCCCAATATGGGTCGCCCCTGCGCAATGTTTGTCCCCGCAGAAGATTTTGTTGTCAGCTACGGCGCATCAGATTTATCGACATGCGAGCGCGCAACGCATGTAATGAAGAAAACTTCCAACGAAATCAGGAAGTTGCAGGTTGCTGGGTTCTATAGCGATATTGACCTGCCGCCCCCTGCTCCAGACATTTCAGAGATACAGCAGAAATACAACCGGCTGACAGGCGATTCAGAAAACTACGAGTTTGACAACCGGCACACTCTGCTGGAAATGCACGTTGACATTGACCTGATCGGGTTTGAGGACACAGACCGCGGCGCTCCTACAGGGATTGCGTTGCCCTATGTCGTTACCATTGACAAGTCATCAAGAACAATACTCGCCATCCGGCGCAACTGGTACGAGGAAGACCCCAAGAAACTGAAGCGGGATCACTACGTCCACTACCAGTATCTGCCCGGACTTGGCTTCTATGGCTTTGGCCTAGTACATATGATCGGCGGACTGTCTAAATCGGCAACATCGTTGCTGAGGCAGTTGGTAGACGCCGGAACGCTTGCCAACCTACCGGGAGGATTGAAATCTCGGGGACTCAGAATCAAGGGCGATGATACTCCCATCATGCCCGGAGAGTTCCGAGACGTAGACGTTCCGGGTGGCGCAATCCGCGACAACATCTCGTTCCTGCCTTACAAGGAACCCAGCAACGTCCTATACCAGTTGCTCGGGGATATCGTGCAAGAAGGACGGAGATTCGCATCAGCGGCGGATGTAAAAGCCTCAGACATTAACGGCGAAGCGCCGGTTGGCACCACGCTTGCTGTGCTTGAGCGAGAAATGAAGGTGATGAGCGCGGTCCAAGCCCGCATCCACGCCGCTGTCTCGCGTGAGCTAAAAATCCTGTCAGAAATCGTCAGGGACTACGGGCCAGAGGAATACCCGTATGACACCGATAACGGGCAGGTTCTGATTGAAGATTTTGATGATCGCGTCGATATTATACCCGTTAGCGATCCTAACGCGGGCACTATGGCCCAGCGCATTATGCAATACCAAGCGGCACTGCAATTAGCCGCGCAAGCTCCGCAGATGTACGACATGCCCCTCTTGCATCGCCAGATGCTGGATGTGCTGGGCATTCAGGACGCGGACAAGATCGTTCCGACAGAGGACGATATCAAGCCAACCGATCCTGTTACTGAAAATATGAACATCTTGAACGGCGACCCCGTCAAGGCGTTTATTTATCAGGACCATGAAGCGCACATCCAAGTGCATATGGCGGCGACAGAAAACCCAGAAATGCAAAAACTTATCGCCAAGGCGCCAAATGCCAAGGCTATGCAGGCGGCAATGGCCGCGCATATCGCGGAGCACGTTGCATTCGCCTATCGCGCCAAGATCGAACAGCAACTGGGAGTGGCGCTTCCCGGCCCAGACGAAAAGCTACCGGAGGATATCGAACTCCGCATCTCCAGACTGGTTGCCCCTGCGGCAGAACAGATTACCGGCAAAGCCAAGATGATGGCTCAGGCCGAGCAAAACGCCAAGCAACAGCAAGACCCGATTGTTCAGATGCAACAGAAAGAGTTGGCTATCAAAGAACAGCAGGCTATGGCTAAGGCGCAGACCGAGATGGCCAAGATACAGGTCGATCTTGAAAAGTCCCGAAACAAATCAATGGTTGATCTCCAGAAGATGGAGCAACAAGAGCGCATAGAAAGCGCACGACTCGCCTCCAAGATGGCTACCCAGCGAAGCCGAGATGAGTCGCAGAAAGAAATCGAGGGCTTCAAAGCCGGTTTCAACGTAGTCAGGGACTTAATTGATGAGTAAAAAAGCAAGCAACAACATGTTGCAGGCGCTCCAAAACGAATACCGCGACCACATGAACGAAATTACCGACCATATAGCGGTCGGGGGATGCAAGGACATGGAGGAATACTCGCGCTGTGTAGGGATCATTCAGGGATTAGCCTACGCGGAACGCGCACTTCTTGATCTGAACGACAGGATAGAGCGCGACTAATTCGCTACGCGGTGTAGCGCATGGTGACACCAGACGCCTAACTCTGGTGCAGGAAAAGGAATCATGACTGAAGAGCAAAAAACTGCTAGTCAATTACCCGATCCCAAGGGGTACAAACTGCTTATAGCCCTTCCGGAACCCGATGAAAAAACGGAGGGCGGCATACTCAAGGCAAAACAGACGATGGATATCGAGGAAATCGGTTCCATTTGTGGTTTTGTGTTGAAGATGGGTGCGGACGCTTACAACGATGAAAAGCGATTCCCGAATGGCCCGTATTGCAATGAAGGCGACTGGGTACTGATGCGCTCCTATAGCGGGACGCGCTTCAAGATCCACGGTAAAGAGTTTCGCCTGATTAACGACGATAGCGTCGAGGCAGTTGTACAAGACCCAAGGGGGATTGAAAAGGTATGAGTGAAGAGCAAATGGAACAGCAGGAGCATTCTGCTGAAGAAAAGTTTTTTGGCGTTAAGACCGTTATTGGTAAGAAGTCAGAAAAAGAGAGTCAGGATTCCGACATTGATATTGAGGTGATCGATGACCGACCTCCGGAAGATAGGCGACCCCCAGCAAAAGATGCCAAGCCAGAAGCCAGTTCAGATGACGGCGACGAAGAGCTGGAGGGTTACTCCGAGAAGGTTAAGAAGCGAATTAACAAGCTCCGCTATCAACAGCATGAGGAGCGCCGTCAACGCGAGGAGGCAGAGCGTCTTCGTGAAGAGGCTATCCGGGTTGCTCAAAAGTATGCGGAGCAGAGCAAGCAGTATCACAAAGTCATTCAAGAGGGCGAGCAGTATCTGGTACATCAGATACGAGAGCGAGCGGCTATGGCTGTCGATCAGGCTAAGAATAGCTATCGACAGGCTTACGAAGAGGGTAATACCGACAAGATTATTGAGGCTCAAGAGGCGCTTATCAATGCGCAGTCAGAGTTCAAGTCTGCCGATTACCAGCTAAATGAAATTAAGCGTCGTCCCAAGCAGGAGCCGGAACAGTTTAAGCCGGCCCAGCAAAAGCAACCAGAGGTTCAACAGCCCCCAAAGCCATCCCCCAAGGCGGTGATGTGGGCAGAGCAAAATCCTTGGTTTGGCCAAGAAAAAGATATGACCGCGCTGGCTTACGGCGTGCATGAAAAACTCATCAGGGACGAGGGCTATGACCCTAACTCGGATGAATACTTTGAAGCCATTGACCGCACCATGCGGTCACGGTTTCCAGACTACTTCGGCGAAGGAGATAGTGGCTCAGACGTACCGTCTTCCTCGACTTCCCGAAGCCCTTCCGTGGTAGTGGCGCCTTCCTCTAGGAATAACGGCGCGAAACCACGCAAAGTGAGGTTGAGCCGCACCCAACTCGCTCTCGCAAAGCGACTAGGGTTAACCCCAGAACAGTATGCCAACCAGCTCATTAAGGAGTCCTAAAATGGCAGAACAGCGCAAGAAAAGGGACGCTGAGTCCAGAGAAGTTGAACAACGACCATCCGATTCGTGGATGCCGGCCTCCGTATTACCAACGCCTGACCCGCAAGACGGGTGGGTATTCCGTTGGGTACGCACCAGCACATTAGGCAAAGCGGACAACACGAACGTCTCTCAAAAATTTAGAGAGGGATGGGTTCCAGTGAAAGCTGAAGATCATCCAGAGCTAGAAGTCATGTCTGATATCGGTTCCCGGTTTGAAGGGAACATCGAAATCGGCGGCTTGTTGTTGTGCAAAGCCCCGGAGGGCAAGGTACAGCAACGAGAGGAGTACTTCCAGCGCATGGCTGAGAGTCAGATGGAATCTGTGGACAACAACTTCCTCAAGCAAAACGACCCCCGAATGCCCGTTCTGAATCCTGAGCGGTCAACTCGGACTACCTTTGGTCGGAGCTGACTTCGGTAACACGGAGAGCGCCGGCCTTAACTCTCGTAATGGAGATTAAAGATGGCTACATCAGCTACTCCGATGGGTGCAGAACCCGTAGGCACGCTTAGTGCCTCTGGTTCCTTCACCGGAAAAGTACGCCATATTAAGATTGCTTCAGGCTATGCCACTAGCATCTTTTATGGTGATTTCGCCAAGCTGGTTTCCAGTGGTACGGTAGAAAAAGCGGCAGTTACGACTGCGGCTGTGGCAGGCACTGTCGGCATTTTTGTCGGCTGTTCCTACACCGATCCCGGCACTGGTCAGCTTACTTTCAGCCAGTACTGGCCTACCGGCACGGTAGCGTCAGACGCTATGGCTTACATCGTTGACGATCCCAAGCTCCTGTTCCAAATGCAGGGTGACGGCTCTATCGCTCAGACTGGTCTGGGCAACAACGTACAAGCTATCAGCACTGCTGGCTCAACCGCTATTGGCCGAAGCAAGAACGCTTTGGACGCTAGCACTGTCGCAACTACCAACACGTTCCCGCTTCGTATCATCGACTTTGTGGACGGTCCCAACAGTGCGGTAGGTGATTCGTTCACCGACTGCGTTGTAACGTACCTCCCCTTGAGTCATGCCTACGAAACGGCACTTGGCGTTTAAGGAGAACTAGGTAATGGCTATTTCACGCGCACAAATGCTGAAAGAACTGCTCCCCGGTCTGAACGCCTTGTTCGGTTTGGAGTATGAGCGGTATGACGATGAGCACACGATGATTTATGACACTGAATCATCTGAGCGCTCATTTGAAGAAGAAGTGAAGTTGTCCGGCTTTGGTGCCGCACCAGTTAAAGCTGAAGGCGCGGCCATCAGCTATGACTCGGCGCAAGAGTCGTTCACTGCTCGCTATAACCACGAAACCATCGCCCTTGGCTTCTCCATCACTGAAGAAGCTATGGAAGATAACCTGTATGACTCTCTGTCTGCTCGTTATACCAAGGCGCTGGCTCGGGCTATGGCTCACACCAAGCAGGTTAAGGCGGCTAACCCCCTTAACAACGGCTTCACGTCTTACCAGTCTGGTGACGGCGTAACGCTGTTCAGCACATCTCACCCGCTGGTGAACGGTGGCACTAACGCCAACCGTCCTACCGTTGCGGCTGATTTGAACGAGACCTCGCTGGAAGATGCTGTGATTAACATCGCCGCATTTACCGATGAGCGTGGTCTGCTGATCGCGGCCCGACCCCGTCGTTTGATCGTTCCGCCCGCGCTTCAGTTTGTAGCAACTCGTTTGCTTGAGACTGAAGGTCGAGTTGGCACGGCTGACAACGACATCAACGCCCTTCGCAACAACGGTTCGATTCCGGAAGGCTACTCTGTCAACCACTTCCTGACAGACACCAATGCTTTCTTCATCATTACCGATGTACCGAACGGCATGAAGCACTTCCAGCGCACAGCTCTGGAAACTTCAATGGACGGCGACTTTGACACCGGCAACGTCCGGTACAAGGCTCGCGAGCGATACAGCTTCGGCGTATCCGATCCTCTGGGAATCTACGGCTCGCCCGGAACTTCCTAAATAACAGGGGGCTTCGGCCCCCTTTTCTTTCCTGACTGATTGTTCCATGTGGAACATCAGACACTAGCCAAGACAGGAGAACCTCATGGCCAACACTACTTTCAACGGACCCGTCCGCTCAGAGGGCGGCTTCAAAGAAATCACCAAGAATGCCACGACTGGCGCTGTTACTGAAAACATCTCCATCACTCACGATGGAACCAACAGCGTGGTCATTATCAAAGACCTGCCGACCTCAGACCCGACCGTCGCCGGTCAGCTCTGGAGCAATTCTGGCGTAGTCACCGTATCTGCCGGTTAATGAATAGGGGGCTAGTGCCCCCGTTATCTGGAGGAGAATATGGCTGACACAGTTACCAGTCAGACTATTGAAGACGGTCCCCGCACTGCAATCCTAGCATTCACAAACGTCAGCGATGGAACCGGCGAGTCCGCCGTGACCAAAATCGACGTGTCCGCCCTTTCTAACAATCCCGTTGATGATGGCGCATGTACCAGCGTAAACATTGAGCGCGTTTGGTATTCGACCATTGGTATGGGGGTAGAAATTCTGTTTGACGCAACGGCTGACGTTTTGGCGTGGGAGCTTCCTGCTGACTATTCAGATTCACTGGACTTTTCCTCTTTTACAGGCATCCGCAACAATGCCGGCGCCGGTAAGACAGGGGACATCAAGTTCACCACTGTAGGTCACACGCTGGGCGACTCTTACACAATCGTCCTGCAAGTGAAAAAAAACTACGGCTAATGCGCCTCTACTACAAAAAAGGCGGCAAGACGGAGTCGAAGGTCAATGAAGCTGGGAACTATACCAAGCCATCCCTGCGTAAGCGCCTGTTCAATAAAATCAAGGCAGGCGGCAAGGGCGGTAAGCCCGGACAGTGGTCTGCTAGAAAAGCACAGATGCTCGCCAAACAATACAAAGATGCGGGCGGAGGCTACAAAGACTGATGGCGCTCAAAAAGCCGCAAAAGTCCCTCAAGAAGTGGACAAAGCAGAAATGGCGCACCAAGTCGGGCAAGCCCAGCACCCAAGGCTCGAAGGCGACGGGAGAAAGGTATTTGCCTGAAAAGGCGATTAAATCGCTATCCGACAAGGAATATGCCGCTACCACCCGCAAGAAGCGGGCGGATACCAAAAAGGGCAAACAGCATTCCAGCCAGCCTAAGAAGGTGGCTAAAAAGACAGCGAGGCACCGCAAGTAATGCGACTTTACTACAAGAAAGGCGGTCGCGTTGACAAGGGCGCGATGGCATGCAACAAGCCAAAGCGGACTCCGGGCCACTCCAAGAAATCGCACATCGTTAAGGCGTGCGAAGGCGGCAAGGAAAAGATTATTCGCTTTGGACAGCAAGGCGTAAAAACCAACCAGACCGTTGGTCAGCGCAAGGCGTTTAAGTCGCGCCATGCAAAGAATATTAAGCGGGGGAAGATGTCTGCGGGTTACTGGGCGGACAAGGTCAAGTGGAGCCCGAGCAAGACTAAATCCAAGTCCACCAAGTGGAAGAAGGGTAGCTAGATGGCCATCAGCAGGGCGCAAGCCGGAAAGCAGACCAAAAACGCTCCCGGCAAGGTCAGAAAGGTCATGAAGGAATTTAAGTCAGGCACGCTAAAGTCTGGCGGTTCTGGGAAAAAGGTGACCAACAAAAAGCAGGCAGTTGCCATTGCTTTGTCAGAGGCAGGCTTGAGCAAGAAAAAAGCGGCTCAAGGCGGGCAAATGCCCAAGGCCAAATGTAGAAATGGCATTGCCATGCGGGGCAAAACGAGAGGAGTGGTTGTTTAAATGGCGACTAGCGGAACAACCAGCTTTACTCTGGACTTGGCAGATATTATGGAGGAGGCGTTTGAGCGTGCTGGCTCCGAACTGCGTAGCGGATATGACTACAAAACTGCCCGCCGGAGTCTTGATCTGCTCATGCTTGAGTGGCAAAACCGGGGGCTAAACCTCTGGACGGTCAGGGATGCATCGCTCTCCCTTGTGGCGGGCACATCGTCATACGACCTTACTGCTGAAAAGTTAGACATAATAGAAGGGCTGTTACGCACAGACGCTGGCAACACTTCCAAGCAGTCTGACCTGACTATGCAGAGGATCTCTGTCAGCCAGTATGCGCACCAGACAAACAAGCTGACGCAAGGGCGCCCTCTTCAGTATTACGTTGAGCGTAAGCCAACTGGCATCACGGTCCATTTCTGGCCCGTACCTGACGCCACAACTAGCTACACGTTCGCGTACTACTACCTAGACCGCATCGAGGATAGCGGCAAGCCGGCATCCAACAACATGGATGTGCCTGCGCGCTATCTTCCGTGCCTTGTTGCGGGTCTGGCCTACCAGATAGCCAGCAAAAAACCAGAATCAATGAGCATCGCGCCTGCGCTCAAGCAGGTGTATGAGGAGCAGTGGAATCTCGCGGCGGATGCGTCACGCGAGAAGGCGGCTCTGTATATGGCGCCGGGGGGCTACAACGACCTATGAGCAGTTATGCCAAGGGTAAGCATGCTTTCGGCTTTTGTGATCGGACTGGATTCCGTTACCCACTGCGCGACCTTGTTCGTCAAATCGAGGATGGACGCTGGAATGGACTGCTGGTTGGTCGAGACGTAGTCGATCAGGACCAGCCCCAGCTTAAATTGGGGGATGTAAATGCGAATGACCCACAGGCTCTTAGGTTTCCTAGACCTGACAATTCACTTGACGAAAGCCGCGCTTTGTCTGCCTTTGATCCCGTTGGTGGTGGCAATACAGCTCTTGGGAGCCGCACTGTGGGCCTTGACATGGCAGGTGTGGTTGGGCGCGTAACAGTAGAGATTTCCTGATGGCGTTTACTTACACCACATTGAAGCAGGCCATACAGGACTACATGGAGTCCAATGAGACCAGCTTTGTCAATAACCTGCCTACAATTATTCAGCAGGCAGAAGACAAGATTCTCAAGACGGTGCAGTTACCTGACTTTCGCAAGAATGTGGAAGGATCTGTAGCCGCAGGCAGTCAATATCTGGTCATGCCATCGGATTTTTTGACGCCTTATTCGTTAGCGATTGATAATTCCGGATATGACTACCTTATTTTTAAGGATGTAAACTTCATCCGACAGGCGTACCCAGTGGCCGGAACCACTGGCGCTCCCAAGTATTACGGCATTTTTAGCCGCACAGCATTTATTCTCGGCCCCACCCCAGACGCGGCATACGACGCAGAACTGCACTACTTCCACAAGCCTACCTCCATCACCACCTCTACGGACGGCACTAGCTGGCTCGGCACCAATGCCGAATCCACGTTGCTTTATGGCTGTCTTGTTGAGGCGTACACCTACTTAAAGGGCGACCCCGACCTGATGCAGTTGTACACCCAGCGGTACATGGAAGCGCTGGCCAAGCTGGAGGAGCTGGGTGAGGGCTACAGCACAACAGACAGTTACCGCGGCGGAGAGGTAAGGAAGCCTAGAACGTGATTGATACCGCCGTTGGCAATGTATTTGTACAGACGACTTCCAACAGGGGTTTTACCCCGGAAGAGGTTGCCGAAAGATGCCTAGACAGGATCGTTTCGGTTGCTGAGGACGCCACTCCCGAAGTTCGGGCGCAGGCGCAGGCATTCAAGGAGAACATCAGGAAGCTCCTTGTTTACTACATGAAGGAAGCGATTAAAAGCGACCGAACTACTGTTTATAACGCCCTGTGCGATGCGGGGCAAAAAGACCTAGCCGAACTTATCAGGAGACTTTGATATGGCTTTTTCCGGTAATTACATGTGTACCAGTTTTAAGCAGGGACTGCTTCAGGCCCAGCATGACTTCACCGCCAGCACAGGTCACACTTTCAAGCTGGCAATGTATACCAACAGCGCAAGTTTTGATGCGTCTACTACCGACTATACCGCTACTAACGAAGTTAGCGGCACGGGTTATTCTGCTGGCGGCGGCACGCTTACCAATGTTACTCCTACCACGTCAGGAACAACGGCGCTGACTGACTTCGCCGACTTGACGTTTAGCTCGTCAACGATCACTGCTCGCGGTGCGTTGATTTACAACACCACCACGGCTGGCGGCACAGGTACTACGGACACGGTTGTCGTTCTGGACTTTGGTTCTGACAAGTCATCCAGTGCGGGCGACTTCACCATTGTGTTCCCAACTGCTGACGCATCTAACGCTATTATTCGGATTGCATAATCATGGCTCTGGTCGTTGCTGATCGCGTAAAAGAAACCACCACCACGACAGGCACGGG
>Ga0208917_1001438_pt1 | contig 11843 bp, 14 predicted proteins | sample DEB08_DNA_10_FD_185500 | JGI IMG/M metagenome (GOLD analysis project Ga0208917, IMG submission 185500) | Aqueous microbial communities from the Delaware River and Bay under freshwater to marine salinity gradient to study organic matter... | ecosystem: Environmental > Aquatic > Marine > Coastal ...
TGTTGCAAAAGATAAATGTTTTTACTTTGCACACAATGAAGATTTAGACGACGAGGGCGAAACAAAAGAAACTAAATCACATTTTGATTTTGGTTTGTTTGGTAATCTAAATGGTAGTGAGTATAGTGGCGACGAGGGTAAGGAATTTGCAGTTGCATATTTTAGAGAAGATTTAAAAGCAATGGATTGCAACCCAGATATCTTTGCACAACAATCAGAAAACAAGGACAACCCACATAAAACAAAACATGTTGAGGCTTGTATGAAAGCACTTGGATATAGTGGCAATAGTTATTCTAGTAGTAATAATGATACAGGCATGACTAAAACTTTTAATGACCAATACTATCTTGATGTCATTGGAACTAGCTACTGTCGTTCAAGAGCAATCGCATGTACCAAAGATGAGTACACAATGTTTGAACAATGGCGAGTTGCAAAAGGTAATCTAGTATCTAAACATAAAACATGGATTGATAGTATTACCAAACAATGCGACCAATTAAAAATTGGATTGAAAGCATACAGATATCTAAGCGAGGGGATTGAACTTGCAACAGAACTTGGAATACAAGTTGATGAGGCAGAACTAATCCGAACTAACTCAACAGGCTTAACTATCTATAATCCTAGTAATCTAGCAAGTATGATTAAAGGGTTAAAAAATAAACATCAATCAAGAGAGGCTAAAATATTGGCAAGAAAAAAATACGAAGAAAGTCTAAATTAAGTTTGACAATCATGGGACTATCCTATAAGATAGTCCCATAACAGAAAGGTAAATATGATAAAAGATAAAACATTTAGAATAACATTCACAAAAGCCAATGGCGAAGAAGTAACTAGATTTGGTAAGTTTGATGACAAGTGCAGATATTGGACTAGCAAAATGGGAACTGCATTAATCACTTATTTTGATTTAGATAAAAAAGGATATAGAACTGCAAGTGGCAGTTGGAAAGTGAGGTACTAATGGAGTGGTTTTTATTAGGAACAATTTTTAGTTTAATAGCATTAAGAATATGGAGTGATATATAATGGCTGAATTAAAAGAAGAACATTTTGAAGTGATTGATAATAACAAAGCGAAAGCACATGAAGAACAAAAAGAAATGCGTGAGGAATTAATTAATTGGATTAAGTCTTGCGATAAGTTTCACATGTTAGAATTATATTCTGAGATGAGAAGAATGAAAAGGAGTTGGAATGACTAATAAACATTTTTGCCAAGGACCTCTTTGCCATACTAGAACCACACAAGACAGATTTCTAAAATCGCGTGGTGTGGTCCGAGGTCGTTATGCAAGTTTAAATTTAGATTATAATACTCAGCCTAGTAGTTACTATGATTGCAGACGAAGTAAATATTTCTGTAGTACTGCATGCGAGAGCGAGTGGTTAAATGAACACATGGCAAACATTGAACAAGGTCGACCGATTGAATTCATCAGACACAGACGAGAGTCTGGTGGATATGCCAAAGTTAAGAATGAAGATAATTATTATGGTGCAAGTTATTCTATTCAAAGGGTTGACAATGGACAGTTAATAGACTAGGATAATCCTATTAACAGAAAGGAAAACATGAACACACAAACTAAACAAGACGAGAGAACAGAGGAAAGAAAGAATAGATTTAGTGGCGAGTCTATTATGTTGACACCTGCTGAGGCTATCAAGCATGACAGAATATTCATGAATGAATTAGCCGCAACACTCGAAGATAAACAACTTGGAACAGGCGGTTCTAAACTATGGGAGAAAGTCAGAGAGGACATTAATTGGTTTAGACAACACAACGCCAAAGCTTACATGGTTCTGTTAGACTAGGCATCATGGACCCGGGGACAGGCGCCCCGGGTTCACTAGTTATACGATAGTGGTACCAGACCCATTTCAAAATTTGAACTTTTTTTATTATTAATATATAGGTATGTATATAAAGGGATCCTAATGCTAGGCATATTTGCTAAGTTTTATACATAGATAGCCTTAAAATACTTTTGGACTTTTTAAATTAAAGATGTAAAAATTTTTTAGAAAATTTTTTAGAATAATTTATGGATATAGATAAGTTAAAAACAATTCCTCTTGAAAATATATATAGTGACATTATTCCTAATGTTTATATTATTCATCCAACAGGTGGATATCATTATTTTAGTAAATGCAGTTTAAATAAAAATATTAAAAATATATATAGAGAAGCTGTGTGGCCTTGGATAGAAACATTAAAAAATAAAAATAATATTTTAGAAAAAAATAGATTTCCAAGACCTACTATAAGAGATCCTTATCCAAAATTAAATATTAGAGTATTAGGACCTAAAGTAAAACATAAAACTCAATTACAATATCCTACGAAAACTTTCTATGCACATATATTGATAGCTAAAGCATTTTTAAAAAATATTAATAATTTCCCTGTGGTAAATCATATAAATTCTATAACTTGTGACTATAGAATAAATAATTTAGAATGGTGTAGTTATTCAAAAAATAATAGTGGAAAAAGACCTACGATTGGCCCAGATAAAATGTATGACATACAAGAATACAGAAAATCTTTGTAATTATGAAGATAGACATAGAAAAGTTAAAAAAGTTTGAAAAGCTACCACCTGATGTAAAAAGAGAATTATCTCTTGTGATGGCTAAGTGGAAAGAAAAGAAAAAACAAGCTGACATTAAAAATGATTTCATGGCATTTGTTAAACATGTATGGCCAGATTTTATTGAAGGCACACACCACAAACAAGTTGCTAAGAAATTTAATGATATTGCAACTGGTAAAGTTAAACGTGTTATAATTAACATGGCACCTAGACATACTAAGTCTGAGTTTGCATCTTATTTGTTACCTGCGTGGATGGTAGGTCGTAATCCTAAATTAAAAATTATTCAATCAACTAACACAACTGAATTATCTGTGAGGTTTGGTCGTAAAGCAAAACAACTTATGGATTCTCCAGAATACAAAGAAGTATTTCAAACAAGATTAAAAGAAGATAGTCAAGCTGCTGGTAAATGGGAAACTCAACAAGGTGGTGAGTATTATGCTGCTGGTGTTGGATCTGCAATTACTGGTCGTGGTGCTGATCTTTTAATTATTGATGACCCACACACTGAACAAGATGCAATGAATGCACAAGCTCTTGAGAGAACTTACGAATGGTATACATCTGGTCCACGTCAACGTCTTCAACCTGGTGGAACGATTGTAATTGTAATGACTAGATGGAATGAAAAAGATTTAGCAGGACGATTAATTAAAGCACAAAAAGAAGCTAAAGCAGATCAATGGGAAGTCATAGAATTTCCTGCAATTCTTCCAAACAAAAAACCCCTGTGGCCTGAATACTGGAACCTGAAGGATTTAGAAGCGGTCAAGGCATCTATTCCTCTTTCAAAATGGAATGCACAGTACATGCAGAATCCAACTGGAGAAGAAGGAGCATTAATTAAACGTGAATGGTGGCAGGATTGGGAGAAAGATTTACCACCTCTACAACATGTTATTCAATCTTATGATACAGCTTTTATGAAAAAACAAACGTCAGATTATAGTGCAATTACTACTTGGGGTGTATTTACACCATCTGAAGACAGTGGGCAGTGTTTAATATTATTAGATGCAGTTAAAGATCGTTTTGAGTTTCCTGAATTACGTCGCGTTGCTATGGAGCAATACGGCTACTGGAATCCGGAGACAGTAATTGTTGAGGCAAAAGCATCTGGACTGCCTCTAACTTATGAGTTGCGGAAAATGGGGATACCTGTTATAAACTTCACACCCTCTAAAGGTAACGATAAACATACGAGGGTTAACAGTGTCTCTCCGCTGTTTGAGTCAGGGAGAATATGGGCGCCCAAAGATATGGACTTTGCACAGGAAGTTATCGAAGAATGTGCAGCATTTCCGTATGGAGATCACGATGATTTAGTGGATTCCATGACCCAAGCTGTTATGAGATTTAGACAAGGTGGTTTAATTCAACATCCTGAAGACTACGAGGATGAAGAGATGCCACAACAACAAAGGACGTATTATTAGGTATGGCTAATCCTATCAAAATTTATAAAACACTTGAAGAAGCATATAATGCTTTACTAAAAGGTTTTAGATCTATTAAAAACAGAGATCCAGATATAGTTGAAAACCAAATGCTTAAAGCAGAAGCTCAAGGTAAAATTAAATCTCAAGGTGATAACATTTCTATTTTTCCAGAAGACAAACCTGAAGGCATCATGAGTCAGGCCCCAGGGATTAAATCTGGTGAAGTATTAGATGTATCGTTTAAACCTGGAATGGACAAAAGAGGTAAGATGGTAAAAGAATCACCGAGTCAAAGACAAGCTGATTTGGATAGACCATTTGTAACTGAAGACGAAATGTCTGCATTTACATTAGAAGACAATGCAAAAAAATTAAATAAGGCTAAAGGTTATATTGATAAGTTGGGTGCTAAAACTTCTAAACAAAAATTATTTATAGCAGATTTAGTTGAAGATGCAGGCACCGGTGTATTTCAAGATGTAGATATGGGTGCAGTTGTTAGATCTAATATGTTTGATGACTTGATTGAACAAGGCATTGACGATGATCTACTTACAAACATTATGTACTCAGGAACTAAATCAGATGATTTTACAACTACACTTGCAAAGATAAAATCAAACGCTAGAGATGAAGGTGTTGATATAGATGAGACTGTAGATTTCTATGAAAGAGTTTTTGATGAAGTAGCTAGAGTTAAAAAAGCTATGGGTGGTAGAATAGGTTATGCAGTAGGTAGTTTACCAAAAGGAATTCAAAAGTTAGTACAAGCTTTAAATAAAAAATTTGGTAAAGGCACTATGAAAACTGCTGATGAAATGGATAGACCAAAAAACGTACAAGCGTTTGAAGACTTTGAAACAAGAAACCCTGATCCAAAAAGACAATTAACCGATGATGAAATTGAATTCTATGAAGAAGAGTTAGGTGACAGTGAAACTTGGATGAATGATGGCACTGTTGGTGAAGCTGAAAAAGCTTTGAAAGATCGTAGAGAATATATAGCTGATATGGAATTAGAATATAAAAAAGGTAATTTAAATCCAGGACCAGGTGAAAAAGGTAGAAAAGAATTTTTAGAGAGTAAACTTGAAGAGATGGAAATGTCTGGTGATAAAAAATTAATGACGGTAGATGAGATTGAAGAGCTATCTACATTTGATATGGGTACAGAGTTAGAAGGACTAAGATCTTTAGGTGCACCAAAACTTGCAGAACGATTTGAACTTAAACAAAGGTTTCCAGGATTAGATGATGCATTAATAGATAGAATTTTAGTTGATGATAATCCACAAAGAAAAGCTGAAGTACTAGCAACTATAGAAGAGTCTTATAAGATGCTAGAAAAAGGAATGGATCCAGGAGATATTATTGAAACATTTAAAAATACATCTAGACGTAAAAATGCACAAGGCGGCCTAAACTACTTGATGGGACTTTAATGTCTGAAGTAAATAAAATAGCGAACTACAATCAAATGATGTCTTGGTTAACAAGACCATCTACACCTCAAACAGAAACTAGAGAAAACTTTGCCGAAGCAGGATCTGCTAAAGTAGATGGTAGAACGACTAGAGGTATAAATGTAGAAAGAAGAAATGTAATTAAAAATATTCTAGAGCAAGACATAGAAAATTTTAATAAAAATAAAAAATTATATCCAGATCAAAAATATCCTTTAAATGTAGATAATATTCAAAAACTTGTTAAAGAAAAAACTGGAACTTTACCTGATGCTTATATTATAAATGAATCTTTAGAAAAATTAGATCCAGAAATAAAATCGAATGTAGTTAAAGTAGAAAAAGGTGGCACTACAAGTTTAACACCAAAAGAAGAAAAATTATTTGCTAATAACTACAATAAAAAAACTATATCACAAATGGCTACTGAGATTACTGGTCTTCCCTACGATAATAAAATAACTAAAGCTAAAAATGCGCAGCTATATAGATACTATTTAACTCAGAAAAAATTAGGAAATATTGAAGAAGTAGTAAAAGGAACTAGACCAAAAGGTTCCACACCTCAAACTGAAAAAGGTTTTGGAGCATATAAAAAAGCACAAAAAGATTTAATGAATTTAGATCCTGATACCTATAAAGATTTAACACCTGCTCAAGTTGATGCAAGATTAAAAAAAGCAATACAGTTTTCAAAAGTAAGAGGAGCATTTGATGTACCTACATCATTGACTCCAAGCTTCGAACATTTTCAAGGAATTACTCCTGGAACAATTACTCAAGATCCAGATGCTTTAAGAAAAGTAGGTATTACTACACAAGATTTTAATTTTAATGTTTTAGGAGCTAAAGCAAAAAATAATATTTATAAAACAATTAAAAATGAATTACGAACAGCTAAAGAAGCTGCTAAGTTAGGTGATAATAAAGCAGCTAAAGAATCTTTAAATACTATTAATGAAATATATGACGATGTAGCTAAAAAATTAAAAACAATTAAAAGAGATACATTACCTAAATATAATTTAAGTAAAAATTTAATTAAAGAAACAAACTTAAAAGCTGTAGATTTTGATATTGAAAAAAGATTAGGAAATACAATTGACAATTATGTTAGATTTGTAGCAGCAGGTCCTAAAAAAGATGTTGCTAAAATTAAACAACCTAATTTAAAAAAGGCTGTGCAATTAGTTAAAAAGGGAGATGACCAAGCAGTTAAAGATTTAATTGATTCAAGATTACCTGCGGTAAGATCAGGACAACTTTTTTCAAAGTTACTTCCAGGTCTAGAACAAATAGCACAAGGAATAAAAAACATTCCTGATGATATTGCAAAGAAAAAATATTTTACATTAGGTTTAAAAGCATTAGGTCCAATTGGTACTTATATTGCAGTTGACGATACTTACGAAGCATTGAAAGCAGGGAGACCTGTTGCCGAAGCCCTGGAGTATGGTTTGATTGGAACTAATTTAATTGGTTCTGCAAAAGATTTAATGGCTCTATCTCCTGAAGAAAGAGAAGCAAGATCTGTTGTTAAACAAGCAGAGATGGCTGATCAAATTGCTCAAGACGAATCAATGTTAGATACAGACTTTGAAACTCCAAAAGTTAAATCAGATTTAACTAGAGAAGAAGCAGAAGAAAAATTTGAAGCTGCTAAAGCTAGAAGAAAACTTGAAAACAAAGCGAATGAAGCAAAAATTGCTAAAGCACGATCTATTAGCATAAAAAGTTTAAAAGATTTAATAACAGGTAAAAGATTTCAACCAATAGAAATGCCAACACAAGCTATGGCTGAAGGTGGTATAATGAGACAAGGTTTTGCAGACGGACCAGATGATCCTTCAAGAAGAAAGTTTATGAAGATAGCTGGAGGTATTGCATCTATACCAATCGTAGGTAAGTTTTTAAAACCTGCAATAGTTGCAGCACCCAAAGTTGCAGAAGTAGTTAAAAGAAGCGCTGATGGTATTCCTGAATTTATTGGAGACCTGGTTACTAAAGTTGTAACCTTTGGAAAGAAAAACTTCACGGGTAATAGAGCAGATGAATTTGCTGATCAATATAGATTAGATGATTATGTTGTTACACAACAAGGTAATAAAACAACAATTCAAAAATTTGATGATCCTGATAATCCTAACTATAAAGAAATTGAAATAGAATTAGAAACTGACCCTGAGACCGGAGGCGTGACTTATAATGAAGCTAGCGTGAGACCTGATGCAGAAGGCAAGCTTAAAGATGTTGAAGAATATATTGATGACCTAGATTTAGAAAATATGAAGAAATACACTTATGACGAATAAGTACCAAAAGAAACACCTATTACCCCCTGAGTCCGGACCCCTGCCTCAGGGCTTGAATATTAACTATAATACTGTTAAAACAGTCAAACAATCTGGAGAAAAAATAAATGGCGGATATAGACAAAGCACTTCCCAACGAAGTCAGAAAAGAATTCGAACTTCCTAGTGGAGAAGAAGTTCAAGAACAAGTAATTGAAGAAACTGAAGCACAAGAAGAATCTCTTGGTCCAGTTGATATTCAAGAAAATGAAGATGGATCCGTTGATATAAATTTAGATCCAGCTGCCGCAACTCCTGAAGGCGGTGATGAGCATTATGCAAATCTTGCAGACTTTTTACCAGATGATGTATTAGGTAGATTAGGTTCAGATTTAAATTCTAAATACATGGATTACACTTCTTCTAGAAAAGAATGGGAGAGAACTTATATTCAAGGTCTAGATCTTTTAGGTTTTAAATACAATCAAAGAACAGAACCTTTCCAAGGAGCTTCAGGTGTAACTCACCCAGTTCTTGCTGAAGCAGTTACTCAATTTCAAGCATTAGCTTATAAAGAATTATTACCATCAGATGGTCCGGTTAGAACACAAGTAATTGGTTTATCTACACCGGAGAAAACACAACAAGCACAACGTGTTAAAGATTTTATGAATTATGAAATCATGGAAAAGATGAAAGAGTATGAACCAGAGTTTGATCAAATGTTATTTAATTTGCCATTAGCAGGTTCTGCTTTTAAAAAAGTTTACTATGATGACATGGAACAAAGAGCAGTATCAAAATTTGTTCCGGCAGATGATTTAATTGTTCCGTACACAGCTACCTCATTAGATGATGCGGAAGCAATTATTCATCGTGTAAAAGTTTCAGAAAATGATTTAAGAAAACAACAAGTAGCAGGTTTTTATAGAGACATAGACTTAGCCAAACCTGATAGCAAAGAATCTGATATTGAAAAAAAAGAACGAGAGTTAGAAGGTACATCTAAAACTAAAGATGAAGATGTATATACATTATTAGAATGTCATGTGGATTTAGATCTAGAAGGTTTTGAAGATGCAGATCCAGAGACTGGTGAGCCCTCAGGAATTAAAATACCTTACATCGTAACTTTAGAAGAAGGGTCACGAGAGATTCTTTCTATTAAAAGAAACTATGAAGTAGGAGATCCATTAAAAAAGAAAATACAATATTTTGTACATTTTAAATTTTTACCTGGTTTAGGTTTTTATGGTTTTGGTTTAATTCATATGATCGGTGGACTAAGTAGAACTGCAACAAGTGCACTTAGACAATTATTAGATGCTGGAACTTTATCTAATTTACCTGCTGGATTTAAACAACGTGGTATTAGAATTAGAGATGATGCACAATCAATTCAACCCGGTGAGTTCAGAGATGTAGATGCACCAGGTGGAAATTTAAGAGATTCGTTCATGATGTTACCATTTAAAGAACCATCACAGACTTTATTAAGTTTGATGGGTGTTGTAGTAAACGCTGGTCAAAGATTTGCATCGATTGCAGATCTACAAGTTGGTGATGGCAATCAACAAGCGGCGGTAGGAACAACAGTTGCTCTTTTAGAGCGAGGAAGTAGAACCATGTCTGCGATTCACAAAAGAATTTACTCAGCTCTTAAAAATGAATTTAGAATTATGGCTAGAGTATTCAAGTTATATCTACCACAAGAATATCCGTATGATGTAGTTGGGGGTCAAAGAATGATTAAACAACAAGACTTTGATGATAGGGTAGATATATTGCCAGTTGCTGACCCTAACATTTTTTCTCAAACACAGCGTATTTCCCTCGCGCAAACGGAACTCCAACTGGCACAATCAAATCCGCAAATGCATAATCTATATCAAGCATATAGAAACATGTATGAAGCCTTGGGTGTAAAGAATATTGATTCAGTTTTAATTAAACCAATGCAACCAATGCCAAAAGATCCGGCGTTAGAGCACATTGATGCTTTAGGTGGTAAACAGTTTCAAGCTTTTCCAGGTCAAGATCATAGATCACACATTACTTCACACTTAAATTTTATGGCAACGAACATGGCTAGAAATAATCCAATGGTTATGGCAAGTTTAGAGAAAAATGTTTTTGAACATATTAGTCTAATGGCGCAAGAACAAGTTGAATTAGAGTACAGAGATGAAATGCAACAACTTCAACAGATGCAAATGCAGGCACAACAGAATCCAGCAATGGCTCAACAGATTCAAATGCAAATTATGCAGATGACTCAGAAGATTGAAGCAAGAAAAGCTCAACTAATTGCAGACATGATGGAAGAATTTATGAAGGAAGAGCAAAAAATTACTTCACAATTTGACAATGATCCAATTGCTAAACTAAGATCAAGAGAGTTAGACCTTAGAGCACAAGAAAATGCTCGAAAAGAGAAGGAAGCTAACGAGAGAATGGACCTTGATAAGATGAAAGCAATGATGAATCAACAAAATCAGGACGAAAAACTAAAACAAAACGAAGAATTAGCAAAATTACGTGCTGACACATCAATTGAAAAGACTGTTTTGTCAAAAACACTACCAAGTTCTGATTCAATGATGCCAAATATTGCAATCATGCGTAAAGGATAGTGACAAAAACTAAAAAAACAGTTAAAATAAAACACATAAGGAGAAAATATGGAAAAATTAGATAAAATTGTTGAAATCAAGTCAGAAGACAAGATGAATCTTGAAATTGACCCTAGATCTAAGACTACAGCAGATGGTTCTTACAACTACATCGCAAAAGGTGAAGAAGTTGAAGTAAGAGGAACTAAAAGAATGCTGAAAGAAAAGTCTAAAAAAGCTAAATGGATCTAATATGTGGTTATCGGCAATTAAATTAGCCGCACAAGCAGGCACTCACATTTTTAAAAAGCGTCAAGAGACGAAAATGCTCATGGCGGATGCACAAATGATGCATGCAAGAAAGATGGCCCAGGGTGAGGAAGCTTACCAAGGCAAATTGTTAGAAGCAAGGCAATCGGACTGGAAGGACGAGGCGGTCCTCATAATATTAAGTTTGCCCGTGTTGGTGCTCGCGTGGGCAGTGATATCGGATGACCCAACAGCAATGGACAAGGTAAAATTATTTTTCGATATGTTCTCACAGCTTCCCAGCTGGTTCACTAATTTATGGATTCTTGTCGTGGCGAGTATTTATGGTATAAAGGGTACACAAATATTTAGAAACGGAGGAAAAAAATAATGTCAAATCCAAGATATAATAAACAAACAGCAAACACTAGAGTTTGTAGAGGTAGTGGTTCACCAAAATCTGGTGAAAAATCTATGAAGAAAAAATATAAAGGTTTTTCAAAATTACCAGAAGCAGTTCAAGTTAAAATAGATAAAAAACTAGCAAAGAAAGTATAATGGCTAAACTTTGTGCAAAAGGAAAAGCTGCGGCTAAAAGAAAATTCAAAGTATATCCTTCTGCATATGCAAACATGTACGCTTCAGGAGTTTGCTCTGGTAAGATAACACCTGGCGGTAAAAAAGGTAGTCGTAAGAAAGCTGCTACAGGGGGTTTAATGACAATGGATAATTATTATAAAGGTCTTGTTTAATGTCTTTAAGAAAATGGGTGAAAGAAAAATGGGTAGACATTGGAGCACCAAAGAAGGATGGGAAGTATCAGCCATGCGGGCGCTCAAAAGGTTCGAAGAGAAAGTATCCAAAGTGCGTACCACTTGCAAAAGCCACACGAATGACAAAGTCGCAAAAGGCATCTGCTGTCAAACGAAAAAGAGCAGCGGGTAATAAAGGACCAAAACCAACTAACGTTAAAACATATGTTTAGAAAAAGATTTCAAAAAGGAACTGAAAAAATATTCGATCAATTAGAATCAAATGTACCTTATCCAACAGGTCATTCAACACAAAGAAGAAATTTTAGATCAGGAAGTAAATCGCCAGCATGGCAAAGAAAAGAAGGTAAGTCCGAGTCCGGAGGCCTGAACCGTAAAGGCGTTGCATCTTATAGAGC
>Ga0208917_1001445_pt1 | contig 11821 bp, 14 predicted proteins | sample DEB08_DNA_10_FD_185500 | JGI IMG/M metagenome (GOLD analysis project Ga0208917, IMG submission 185500) | Aqueous microbial communities from the Delaware River and Bay under freshwater to marine salinity gradient to study organic matter... | ecosystem: Environmental > Aquatic > Marine > Coastal ...
AGGTTTCACGGCGGTGGACATGTACAACCCGTTCTTTGAGTAACAGCATCTTGACTATCTTTGCCCCATGGCCACATTAAGTGTACAGATTGACGAGAAGGTTACGATCAACTCTCGTGACTTCAGTCAGGAAAGGAGCACCACAATCTCAGGTGTAAACAACGTGGACGCCAGAGTCTTTGTCGCCACCTCAACCGAGATGGATCTCATCAAGTTCGGTGCTGCAGACGGTGCTGGTCAGTTCACTGACGGTGCCATCAAGTACCTGCGTATCACGCACCTCGGATCTTCAGACAACTTGGAGGTTCGTATTGTGGGGACTGACGAAGAGTACGCTGTTCAGGTTCCAGGTGGGGGCAGCTACGTGTTGTTCAATCAAGAGGTGGATGCCACTCAGACGTCAACCACACCAGCTGTCACAGCCGACGGTACTGTGGCGATCGCATTCAACGACATCAACAAGATCTCTATCGCGTCCGACAACGCGGACATCACAGCAGAATACTTCATCGCTACAACATGAACATCGTAAAGGCAAAGGAATACGGACGCGGAGGCGCCATGGAATACGGGAAGGGTGGTAAGATGCCCAAGGAACTTCTCGACTACTTCAAGAAGAAGCAGGGGAAGGAGTACCAAGACGGCGGCATGGCCCCACGTCTTAAGAAAAACGCTTACCCCTACGACACCCCAGGTTGGGCCAGCCCTTACACTGGTGAGTTCCATGACGCAAGCTTGCAGGGCAGGGTTGACCGCATGATGGGGGACTACAGACCTGGCGATGAGGTTTACTACAACGAGGAGGGTGTCCCTTACTCTCTCGCCGAACTTGACAAAGGAATTGACTTCAGAGCGATGCAAGCTGGAGACAAGGACAAAGCTCGCTCTTCTTGGGCCCTGTCTTCCCGCTACGGCACCGAGCCCATGGAAAAGAGAGATCTCATGGATCATGCAAAGAACAGACTCAGACCAGAGTACGCTGCCATGAGGGAGGAGTTGATTGAAAAGATCAACCGAGGAGATAAGACAGAGAGTGGTCGTCGCTTCGATGCCAGAGACCTCATTGACCTTGATCGTCAGTTCGAAGACGCGGCAGCTCAAAGCTTGGCTATCCCCAACGAAGCAGCCGACAGAATCAGCGGCATGAGAGTGTTGAAGTATCAAGATGGTGGTAAGGCCCCAAGTGCTTACCTCATCCCTGGCTATGAGAACATCCCTGACGAACAGGGCATGGTGTCTGGACGTGAGCGTATGTATGTCGCTATCCCAGGCGGGGAAGGTTCTGACCCACGGGTGTTGGACATGCGGGCTGCGATGAAGGAGCTCGGTTACGACAGCCCAATGGAGATGGCCAGAGCTCTCGGGGTGCAGTCTTCAAGAGGTGACCGCGGGTTTACTTTCGAAGGCGCTCAGGATCCAGCCTACAGAAGACGCATGCTCGCTGCCTTGGGTGCAGACTCCATGGAGGGGTTGCAGGATAGACTCGGGATTGGCCGTGTTGACTACGAGCGCAAGCGCGACCTCCCTAACATCATGAGAGCCTCTCAAGGGGGTATGTAAAAAAAAGCCCCTTGCGGGGCTTTTCTTAGTTGAAGCAAACAAACTCTGATTGGTCTCGTCCAATCCGAAGCGGTCTGATCGAAGAGGTTAGGCCGCTTTGCCGTTCGTAGTATCCTGTCTCTTCACCGTTGATGATGAAGTTCTCGTTGAGCATGATCATGGTGTCCTCCCCCATGCGCTCTCCGTTGTCGTCGAGGCAGATGATCAAGTACGCCCCCTCCTCGAAGAAGAGGCACTCGACAGTGTCAGAAGGTGCTGGGTAGAAGGCGTACATGACAGGCAGTGCTTCGTCAGGAGTCATGGACGGGAACGCACCCCAGAAGCAGTTGGGGTCGTTGTGATCCACGCCCTCGAGTCTCCACACGACCACCTCAGATGGTGTTCCGTTCTGCGGGGTCATGGTTTGAAGGAGGGGTGTATTGAGCGCCTGCTCTTGATTGACTTCGATGACACCGTCAAGGATGTCGTTGAGGGTCTGACCGAAAGAGGCGAGGCTGATGACAGCCATAAGGGTGGTAAGGGTGTAGCGCATAGTGTTGAATTGTTTATCTTTGAACTCTGTTACGATGATAGAGCGAACATGCGTGAATTCCAAATTTCGAGTGTTAACGAGTGTGAATGAATAAGCACTACTTCAACCCGAAGAAGAAACGCAAGGATCCTCTCATCGAAAACGAAAGGAGAAGACTACAGAATGAATCTGTCAAAAAATTTGTCACTCGCGGAGTGCACCAAAAGCCTAACAGCAAAGAGGTTAGGGATAGATAACACACCAGATGACTGGACGATCGAAAATCTCAAGGCTATTGCAGAGGAAGTATTTCAGCCTCTTAGGAACGCTTTCGGGTGCCCTATATACGTGTCGAGCGGCTTTCGCTCCGAGCTTCTCAACGAGGCTATCGGCGGCTCGTTACGTAGCCAACATGTCCAAGGACGTGCGCTCGATCTGGATGCCGACGTATTCGGTCTATGCACCAATGCCGATATCTTTCGATATATTCTCAACAACCTCACGTTTGATCAGCTCATTTGGGAGTTTGGTGACGAAGACAATCCTGATTGGGTCCATGTTAGCTATGTTCGCGATGGCCTCAACCGTGGCCGCTGCCTCAAGGCTTGCCGCGACGATCAAGGGAAGGTTTACTACGAACCCATCTTCGGGAAGGGACTCTAAACAAAATCCAGCATGAGCTTTTACGACGACGCAAAATTCATGTTTCTTGCAGGCGGTGCTGCTGGCAAGGACGGGAAGGCTTACAGCTTGAAGCCTACTGACGGATCAGGTGACTTCACCTTTTCTAGAGGCACCAACCTTACAGCCACACGTGTCGGGAAGGACGGGTATATTGAGAAGGGGGGGGAGAATTTGTTTTTGCATAGTAATAACTTTAACAGTTGGATTGTTTCTGGTGGCACCACAGTAACAAGCGGACAAACGGGATACGACGGAAGCAGTGATGCCTACCAAATCACAAAAGACGCGGGTGGCTTTCGGTTTGTAAGGCAGGGGTTGACATCTCCCACAGGAGTCGTGACCTTCAGCGTATACATGAAGGCTGGCACTTTAACTACTGCGACGTTGAGGTTGTTGAGTTCTCCCGATGCGCGAGCAAGTTTCAATTTGAACACGGGAGCCTTGGTAAGCAGCTCTAATGTTTTGGGCACCTCTAGCACAAGCATCGGCAACGGTTGGTGGCGTTATTCTATGACTGCGAATATGACTACAATGGCCGAACAAGTCATATATCCAGATGATATTACAGCGACCAACGCAGGCTACATCTACATCCAAGACGCTCAGCTCGAACAAGGGTTAGTAGCCACAGACTACATCGAAACAGGTGCTACTACAGCTACTTCTGGTTTGCTCGAAGACGAACCACGCTTTGACTATACTGGTGGTGGATGCCCAGCTCTGTTGATGGAGCCTACGAGGACGAACTTGGTGAAGAATAGCGAATACCTAGGGGATTACAGTACTTCAAATGCAACAATCACGACTAATGCACTGACTAGCCCAGAAGGACTTGATAATGCAACAACAATAGATGTCACGTCAAACTCAGGAAGTGTTTACGCTCAATCTGGCGGCCAAGTGGAATCAGTAACCGCAGAAACAGAGTATACCTTTAGTTTTTACGTAAAGCAAGGGACAAACACCGAGAACTACTTGGCTGTTAGAGCCCAGAATCCTGCCCCCGAAACTTTCATTAGTCAAGATGTTGCATATACAGCCTCTACCACTGAATGGAAAAGGATCTCTCACACTTTTACGACGCCAGCGGGTTGCACGTCTATTAGATTGTATCCACAGAGGTACAGCTCTGGCGGCCAAGGCACCACGCATATTTGGGGAATGCAGCTTGAAACAGGCAGCTACGCCACCTCTTACATCCCTACTTACGGTAGCAGCGCTACGAGGGCTAAAGAAGGTGCTACTGATTCTTACGATCAAACATCCGTCCTAGACCTTTCGTCTAGTGGGCTTGACGGGGAAGATGTCTCTTGGTTTTTTGAACTCAAGAACAATCAATACGTAATTAGAGACAACGGAGGTTTAACGATAAGAGTCGGTAGCAACACATCAAACAATGGGTCGTTTCGAATATACAGGCCCGATGCGGTGAACCCCAGAAGGCTTAATGTCGTGTTTCAAGACACGGGAAGTAATTTTACTCCTTCGGGCTATGAGATGACTTCTGAAAACCCAAAGGTTCTTGTTAAGAGAACTTGGAGTACTGGTAGAATACAAGTGTATGTGGACGGTGTTTCAGTTATCGACGGAACAGACTCAGACTACAACGCTTGGTATAAGCTTGAATTGTCTGGCGAAGGCAGTACTTTGGAACTAAAACAAGTACTTGCCTTCCCGACAGTCTTGTCTGACAACGACTCAGAGATCCTTACTGGAACGAGCTACAGCTCTTTTGCAGCCATGGCTACATCAACAGCATTAAACTACACACTTTATGAGTAAAGCATCACTAGAGCTCGGTGGAGGTAACTGGGCGGCAAAAGACACTAAGCTACTGGGGTATGCTGTAGGGGATACTTCTGGTAAGTACCTCCCTCGTGAGTTTACATTCTCTCGTGGGGCAGACATCGGTGCTACGAGAGTAAACAAAGACGGGTTGGTCGAGAAGTTCAGGGAGAATCAGTTCACCTACAGCAATGACTTCAGATCCAGTCTTCACTGGGGGCATGCGGGCTTGGCGGCGTACTATGGGCCAGAGAGCAACCCTAGTGGAGTCCCTGACGACGAGCAGGGATATGATGGGAGTGGAGACGTAAGCTTCCTCTTGAGCACCACAAACACGCTTGAAAACCCTACTTCTGTCCATCAATTCAACACGACCACACCAAACATTGCAGCAGTTCAAACCTTTAGCATTTATGCCAAGGCTCTGGGGTATAAGTGGCTTGTAATCAGGACCAACACTGGGACTATGGATACATACTTCGACCTTGAAAATGGAGAGGTAGGTACAGAGGGTTCAGCTGTCATTGAGGCAAAGATGGTTCCTGCAGGCAACGGCTGGTATAGATGCTCCGTTACTGTAAACAACAGTGCCACAGTTACCTCTGTCGCATTCGGAATTTCTAATGGCGACAACAGCTACAACTTTGCCGCGAGTAGAGATGAGGGCGGCACGAACAGAGGGGGCATCTATGTGATGCATGCTCAGTGGGATAGAGGACTTGTAGCGGCTGAATACTTAGAGTCTGGTAGCACTACAGGTAAAGCTGGTGTCCTTGACAACCTCCCACGTATCGACTATACAAGCGGTAGTGCTCAGCTTTTGATGGAGCCATCGAGGACTAACGAGCTACCTCATAGCGAGTATTTCACAAGGCAGACTTACTGGCAACTAAATAGTGCTGGTACTAGGACAGATAACGTTGCTGTAAGCCCAGAGGGAGTTAAAAACGCTATGAGCCTCAAAAGTGTGGGTAGCGAATACAACATCTTGAGATCCGCACCAGTGTCTCTCGATACGTCTACGGAGTACGTATTTAGTTTTTACGCTAAAAACGTAGACGCGACAAATGCTCATTACAGGGTGTACAACACTGATGCTTCTGGTGACGTCGTCGGCTCTACATCTTACATCTCTCAGTTAAGCACAACGGAGTGGAAGCGCATCGAGGTTAGCTTCACCACCAACGCCACCGACACCAACTACTCTGTGTATTTTGCAAGCGGCAACTTGGGCGGCGAGATCTTGTTGTGGGGCGCTCAGCTGGAGAAAGGCAGCTACGCTACTTCGTACATCCCTACTCACGGGGCTTCAGACACCAGAACGTCAGAAGGAATACCTACCGCTGGGGCTGGTGTGGTAGATATGAGCAGTTTTTTTCAAGGTGATGACTTTACACTCGTTGCTCATTTTGCAGAAAACCCTGTCCTCTCTAGAGACAGTAGTCAAGGCGGGATTAGACTTAGCGATGGTGACAATCAAGTAGGAGGATTTAGAATTTACAGAAACAGCGCCTCAGCAAAGCTCCACGTTTTGTTTGATCCTACTAGTGGCGATGACTTTGGTTATATTATTGATGGGACCAAGGTGGCGATAAACAGGTCAGGAGACGACTTTAAAATTTTTGTAGATGGTTCTCAAACTCAATCATTTACAAACGTAAACTTTGACTCAGGTCTTGACGATCTGAAAATTTGGGGAGATGGATCAACAATAAAAATTACAAAGCTTAAGCTGTTTGATGAAGCGCTATCAGATGGCGATATGGTAACTGAAACATCATGAGAACATTTAGAAAATACGAGTTCGGTAGCCAAGGTGCTGCCACCACGAAGATCAACGCCCTCGGTCTTGACGACGAAGGGAACGCTACGCATTCACACTCCATCGTTCGCCTAGGCAACATCGTGACAACTAAAGGCACGTACGACGAAGAAGGTAATGAGCTTACACCTCCAGTGCTGTCAGACAACTACCATGTAGACGTGCTGTGGAACGGAGATCCTGACCCAGACTGGGACAACCAGATGGTGTGGTGCGCTCCTATGGGGGTTCACATGTTCGGTTCCTCTAGCGCCATCGCTGAGTGGGTTGCTGAATGCAAGGTTCAGCGTCCAGAGCTTTTCCCAGAACCAACTGAAGACGAAGCGTAATGTTAGGACTTGGGACATCTTTGATCTCTGGAGCCCCTATCTCCCCTTTGGAGGAGCTACTCAGATCTGCTTTCGACAAGAGGGTGACAGAGGACGGGGGTACCCTGGAGAACGACGCCTGTCTGCTATCTGCACTCAGAGAACTGATCTAATCAGCTTTCTAACTCCCTGTAAAAAGCCTGCACTAACAAGCGGGCTTTTTGCGTTAGCGCATACCTGACACGAAAGTTGTACTTGGTCTCATCTCTGAACAGGTGATCCTCTCTTGTGTCTGAGGGGGTGAGTCTGTCGAAGTGCTTGTAGATGTACCCCTGACTCATGAGCGGGTAGAGAGTCTTCTGAGCCATAGGCTTTTCACTCATCTCTAAGTCTTTAGCTGCGTGCCTCAGCGTAAAGAACTCAAGATCATACGCCCACAGCATGAAGTTTAGCTCCCTCTCGAAGATGTCTCTTTCGATACAGAAGTTCTTCACAACCTTCCTCAAGTTTTTGAGGTAGTTTCTTTTGACGTACCTTTGATCAAGGGTGGCGAATTCCCTGAAGAGGCGCTTCTTGGATCCCTGCCTTATAGCCATCAAAACCAAAGATATGGACCAGGAGGGGTTTTTGCTCGAGATTCAGAGAGTTGCCTTCGAGATCGAACGCATCATCAACAAGTACGGTGTGAAGGATGAGGTCTTGTCTCTGATGGTGACAGGTCTTGTGGAAGAGGATGAGGACGGTGAGAAAAGACTCAAGGCCATCTACGCTTACAACATGGACACCGAGGAGGAGATGCAGAGTGTCCTTAACTTTGTGGAGGAAACATTCGAACCATCTAACGACGACGATGATCTAGATCTCGATGATCTGATCGACGGGTTAGGAATTTCATTGAACTAACATGGAGGGACTTGTAAGAAAGATTGTGATCGGCCAGAACCCGAAGGACGGGATGGCTTACTACGTTGGTATGAAGGTGGGGGACGGCAAGGTCTCAGCCATCGTCCTTGACGAAGAGCACTTGTACAGACACAAGATGAAGAGATACTTGGTGTACATCCAAAGAGAGGATGGTCAGGTTCTGTGGAAGTCTGTGGATGACATGCCATGTCTCATTGAGTTTGACATCAACTTCTGATGAAGCGCAGGTATCAAGGCGGGGGATACATCCCAGAGGGACTTCCAGATTCGTACAGACCTGCACCATCAAGAAGCAAGTGCAGTAGCTGCGCTCACAACAGATCTCAAAAATGCATTGTATGGGGTGGATCTCAGATCGATCCTAACTATCTTTGTGACAAGTATCAGGACAAGAACCTAGTCAGCAAGACGTCTGCAGGCAACAGGGATAGTCTCAATACAGTTAAATCAAATCAAGATGAAGACGTTCAACTTCTTCGTGGTGGAGCTAGAAAAGCTCGTGCACGATCAAATCAAAACCGAGGGGGGTCTAGAACTCTATATTGACACCCGCTTCGAGGGGAGTGAGTTCGAGCATCGCGTCACTGAAGGCCCCATCGTAGCAGCTCCTTTCAAGTACGACACAGGCGCCAAGCCTGGGGACACACTCTACTTCCATCACTTGGTTGTGATGCAGGGCGGTCAGCCACTTACTGGGGACGACAACCACTACATCGCCAAGTTCGATCCAGAGACAGTCAACTCTCAGGCCATTGCTTACAAGTGTCAAGACACTGGCGAGATCACAACGCTCGGTGGTTGGACCTTGCTTGAGCCTGTAGAGGAGGAAGAGGAGAAGTTCCCATCGGATCTGATCGAGATGGTTGAGCTTGAGGAAAAGCTCCCCACCAAAGGACGTCTGGTCTACGGCAATGAGAGAACAGATTACATGGGTGTAAAGCCTGGTGACGTTGTGGGATTTGCAAAGAACCGCGACTACCGTTTGAAGATCGACGGTAAGGAGTACTACAGAACCAGAGCAGAAGACTTGCTATATGTCGAGGAAGAAGTTCACGACAGTTGAGGCAGCTGAGCGTCTGATGAACAGCATGGAGATCGCCATCAACAACATGATTGAGGAGATCAAGAAACCTGTTGATCCAGAGGCTGGGGGTAGCTCACGCAAGGCTGAGCTTCAGTCCATCAAGCAAACCGCCATCGATGCAAAGGAGCTGTTGGTTGAACGCCAGCGACTGGAGCAGATGGTCAAAGACCTAAGAGACAATGGAGAGATCGAACAAGAAAAAGACTACTCAGGAGGATTCGCCGAAAGATTCTCAAAGTAAAACTCCTTGGTGGCAAGATGAAAACTTTCTCAACCGTCGAATGAACATCATCGCACAGAACGGCAACGACGGTCACCACTACTTCTGGGAGGAGTCCTGGAACGAGGAGTGACAGAATGCACCTGTAGCTCAACAGGATAGAGCAGCGCACTTCTAATGCGCAGGTTCGGGGTTCGAGTCCCTGCAGGTGTACAAATTAAAACAACATGGCTGATTACATCTGTGGCTGTATGGATCATGAAGAGTCGAAGTCTGGGGTCGGAATTAAGATCGTAGACGGCTCTGCCGTGCACAACATCAAGTGCCCATGCGGGCAGTACATGACTCTTAAGGAACCTAAAACTGGCGCCCCAAGCTTCCGAAGCAACAGGTATGGACAAGTATTCTGATGAATATATTATCCAGCTTTGTCCCGACGGTACGGAGGGAGAGATTGTTCGGATTGGCGATCTTGACATTGCACTTCCCGCTCAGCCGCCCGAAGAGGAAATTCACGGACATGGACTCCCAAACCACTTGCAGTTGTGGGAGAGGCTTCCTATGCCAAAGGAGTTGTCTCGGATTAAGAGCATGGACGAGTGGGCTGAGGCGCCGAAAGAGTTTCGAGCGAAGTTCCGTCCGTATATCGAGAAGGAGTTTGATCGTAGACGTCGTGGCTTTTGGTTTTACAACGACGGTAGGCCTACTTATATTACGGGGCGGCACTACATGATGCTGCAGTGGACCAAGATGGATATTGGGTATCCAGACTATCTTGAGTTCCAAAGAGAAATTTTCTTACATTTAGCTGCGTGTGAGGCAGATCCGAGATGCATCGGACAGCTCTATACGAAGTGCAGACGTAGCGGGTACACGAATATCTGCTCGTCTGTGCTTCTTGACGAAGCCACACAGGTTAAAGACAAGCTCCTAGGAATCCAGTCCAAGACTGGTAAGGACGCGCAAGAAAATATCTTCATGAAGAAGGTGGTGCAAATGTTTCGTCACTACCCCTTCTTCTTTAAACCCATTCAAGATGGTACCACTAACCCACGCATGGAGTTGGCTTTTCGCGAGCCGAGTAAGAGAATCACGAAGAACAATAAGACTTCGCAGACGGGCGAGGCTCTTAATACGGTAATCAACTGGAAGAACACCACCAACAACGCATACGACGGTGAGAAGCTTCACATCCTCTACCTGGATGAGGCTGGCAAGTGGGAGAGGCCTACGGATATTCGTGACGCTTGGAGGATACAGCGTACGTGTCTTATCGTGGGTCGTAAGATTGTGGGGAAGGCTATGGTGGGCTCTACTGTGAACCCCATGGACAAAGGAGGTAAGGAGTACAAAGATCTCTGGGCCGACTCAAACCCAACAGAACGAAACGCAAACGGAAGAACCCGATCGGGACTCTACCGCTTATTCATCCCAGCTTATGAATCACTTGAAGGATTTTTTGATGCGCATGGAAGACCCGTCGTTGATGATCCTAATAGCCCTGTGGACGGGCTTGACGGCGACAGTATTGCTATTGGTGCTAAAACCTATCTCAAGAATGAAAGGGATAGTCTCAAGGATGATCCGTCAGAACTTAACGAGGTAACAAGACAGTTCCCTTTCAGCACTGACGAAGCGTTCAGGGATAGCATCGACGGTAGTCTGTTCAACGTGGGTCAGATCTACGAACAGATTCAGTACAACGAGGACTTGTTCCCCAACCCTGTGGTCAGAGGCAACTTCGTCTGGAAAGACGGTGTCCAAGACACGGAGGTGTTGTTCGACCCAGATCCGAACGGAAGATTCAAGGTGGCCTGGATGCCACCGTCAGAACTGAGAAATAAAAAGCTTGAGCTTCGTGGCAAGCTCGTACCACCGAATGCAGAGCTAGGGGTAGGCGGGGTTGACTCCTACGACCTTGATGCCACCGTCGATGGACGGGGGTCGAAAGGAGCGCTACACTTGTACAACAAGTTTCACATGGAGCATCCTGCGAACATGTTTGTTGTTGAGTATGCGTCCCGTCCGCCTCTAGCCAAAATCTTCTACGAGGACGTACTCAAGGCTGCGTTCTTTTACGGTTACCCAATCCTAATTGAGAACAACAAGTACGGCATTGCAAGGTACTTCGAGTCAAGAGGTTACGATGGATACTTGATGGATCGGCCCAACCATCTCACCACTGGTGGCAGTGCGAAGACAAAGACAAAGGGTATCCCGTCAAACTCTCAGGATGTGATTCAGTCTCACGCTCATGCCATTGAGTCCTACATACACAACCACGTTGGTGTAAACAGGGAGACAGGGGAGTTCGGGAAGATGTACTTCAACAGCACCCTGGAGGACTGGATTGGGTACAAGATCGACAACCGAACCAAGTTTGACTTGACGATCAGTTCGGGGCTGGCCTTGCTCGCTGCTCAGAAAGCGAAACCCAAGAAGGCTGCTGCGAACTTCTCAGACAAGGTGTTCTTTAGGAGATTCAAGTAACAGCTGCATTTCCACTATATTTGCATCTGCATGCAACCCTTGACTTCGCGGAATGTATAACGGAAATAAGAAGCACTCTAAAAACTTCCCCGACCCCTTGGCGTCTCAGGAGACTAAGATCTCCAAGGACTACGGGCTGAAGTATGCGAAGGCTATTGAGAACCAGTGGGGTAAGATTCAAGATGAGCAGTCCCTGTACAGGAGACGCTCACAGGTATTTGAGAAGAACAGAGACTACGCGAATGGGGTGCAAGACACAACTGTGTACAAGCAGATCCTCACATCGTTAGACCCCAACAACGGGGATGGGTCTCTTGTGAATCTCGACTACACCCCAGTCCCAATCCTTCCCAAGTTTGCACGGATCGTGGTCAACAAGATCCTGTCGCGCAACCCCTACCCGAACCTTGAGGCCATCGACCCTCTGTCGTCG
>Ga0208917_1001450_pt1 | contig 11800 bp, 9 predicted proteins | sample DEB08_DNA_10_FD_185500 | JGI IMG/M metagenome (GOLD analysis project Ga0208917, IMG submission 185500) | Aqueous microbial communities from the Delaware River and Bay under freshwater to marine salinity gradient to study organic matter... | ecosystem: Environmental > Aquatic > Marine > Coastal ...
TTCATCCCCTTCCGCATTGAGGTGTTGCATGGCCAGATATGCGTGAGCCCACATGGCAGCTGCGAATCCACCCGAGTTGATGCGTTGCATTTCTTCGAGCCAGATCAAGGTGTAGAATTTATCAAGTGCCAAGCCCCCATATTGCTCCGGGTAATCCAGGCCGAAATAACCCATCTCTCCGAATTTCTCCCAGATCCCGCGATCAATTTTTCCTTCCGCCTCCCAGCGTTCAATGTGGGGTACCACTTCTTTTTGTAAGAAAGTCCTAAGGCCTTCTCTGAAAAGCTGGTGCTCTTCAGTCAAATATCTGTGCATGTTAATTTTATTTGATTAGGTTTCTAATTTGCGTGTCACACAAAATGCAGCATACAAATGGATAACCAAGATAACAGGTCTTGGTTTTTACAAAATTATAAAAAGATGAATAGAGCAGTATACAAGACGAATCGCTTAGTACAAATTCAATTTCAGAGCTTTTCTACAAAATATATTTTCTCGATTTGATCAAAATAAGAGCTAGCTTTGTTATCCCACTTTGGAGTTGTGCACTTAACGAAATTAAAATATGGTGAAAAAGCTGTCGTGACAGCTATAAGGCTTGGATTCAATGCCCGTAAAAAACTGCTTACCTATGGCATAAGCTTAGGCACAATCGTCAAAATGGAATATAGTCCTTCTTTTTCTTCACTAGTCAATATAAACATTCAGGGCAAATCATTCTGTATCAGAAAATTGGATGCCAAAAATATTGAGGTTATAAAATATTCAATAGTATGAATAAGATTGCCTTAGTCGGGAAACCTAATTCGGGCAAAAGCAGTCTGTTCAATCTTCTGACAGGACTCAATCAAAAGGTAGGCAATTACTCAGGTGTCACAGTGGAGAAAAAGTCGGGTTACCTTAACAAAATAGAGATTACAGATCTCCCGGGATTGAATTCATTATGGGCAGATACCGCCGAAGAACAGATTAGTCAATCCTACATTCTCAATTTGATCCATGACGAGACGCCTGCAGTCTTGGTGTGCAATGCCAATCATCTTAGGGATAATCTTGTACTTTTTTCTGAAGTTGCTGATCTGCAGATACCCATGATCTTGGTTATCAACTTTATGGACGAGCTTAAGAACAGCAATTCAAGCATTGATATAAAAGCGCTTGAGGCCAGGTTGGGTTGCCCCGTCTGTCTTATGAATTCAAAGAAAGGAACCGGTCTTGACACTATCAAACAGCTTATACAGTCCAATGGCTTTAAAGTGCCAAACAGTTTTTGCAGAAGCATTTATGATGTGTTTAGCCAGGATGTACTCACCAATAAATATGTAAGCAACCTCCTGACAAATGAACAAGAGCTGACGGAGGATAAACTGGCCATGATAGAAAAAGATTTCGCTCAACGTGAAATGTTGGTCAGCAAAATTTTATCCGGCGGCATTCTTATCTATGATGAGATCAATGACAAACTGAGGAAACGAACAAGTCAACTTGACAAGATATTACTGCATCCATTTTGGGGTATAATTATTTTCCTCGCTATCATGTTCCTGGTTTTCCAGGCTGTATTCAGTTTTTCCACCTACCCTATGGACTGGATTGATCAGCTGTTCGCATGGCTGTCCGGGCTTGTGAATGACAAAATCCAGTCTAGCTGGTTTAGCGATCTTATCTCGGATGGTATTCTACCCGGATTGGCAGGTGTCATGATATTCATCCCACAAATTGCCATTTTATTTTTTCTCCTGGGCATCCTTGAAAATACAGGTTACCTGTCGAGAATATCCAATATATCGGATGCATTTCTTCAAAGCTTTGGTTTAAGTGGAAAGAGCGTTATTCCCCTGATGTCTTCCTGGGCCTGTGCCATCCCAGCGATCATGAGTACGCGTACCATCGACGATCAGCGGGAGCGCTTATCTGTAATTTTTGCAGCACCATTGATGACTTGTTCTGCGCGGCTTCCTGTATACACTATCCTGATAGCTGTATTGGTGCCGGAAGAAGATATTGGCGTCTTTGGACTTCGGGGTCTTATATTGCTGATGCTCTACCTGCTGGGTTTAGCTTCAACGCTGATCATAGCATATATTGTAAGCCGTAAAAGCCAATACAAATCGACAGGCCTCTGGACACTTGAAATGCCAAATTACCGAAGTCCAAACTGGCGTAATGTATTTTACAATATGTACCTGAAAACCAGGTCATTCGTTGTAGAAGCCGGTAAGGTTATTTTTACCATTTCGATAGTCTTGTGGTTCCTCGCCACCAATAGCCCAAAGAATGAAGCGTTCTTTCAAACCAAGTATCAGGAATACCAGCAATTATCAAGTAATACTGACATCAGCATGGATGCTGTCAGACTTGAATACTCCTACGCCGGATATCTGGGTAAAATTGTCGAACCCGCAATCAAGCCTCTTGGCTATGACTGGAAAATCGGCATAGCACTCATCAGCTCATTTGCTGCCCGAGAGGTGTTTGTAGGCACCTTAAGCACTATCTACAGCGTCGGATCGGAAGATGAGCAACCTGTTATCGAGAGACTTAAAAAAGAGGTAAATATCAAAACGGGTCTTCCCCGCTATGATACGGCGACGAATGTATCGCTTCTCTTGTTTTATGTTTTTGCCCTGCAATGCATGAGTACGCTTGCTGTAGTGAGAAAGGAGACGGGACATTGGAAATTTGCCTTCATGCAGTTTTTTGTATTTACATTAATCGCCTACGTATTTGCATTCGCAGCCTACCAGATTATAAAATAGAGCATTACTTCACTCTCCAGAAGTAAGGTGTGAATATTATTATGACGGTAAACAACTCCAATCGTCCAATCACCATAAGTAAAGACAAGATAACCTTGGTCATCTGGTTAAGATCAGCAAAATTATCAACCGGGCCCAGTGAGCCAATTGAAGGCCCTACGTTACCAAGACTCGTTGCTACAGCTCCTACAGCTGTCTTGAATGGATCTGCAATTTCAGGTAAGCTAAAGCTGATCACAAGAACACCAATAGCGAATATAATTAGATAGAACAAAAGGAATACCAGTATGTGCATGGTAATCCTTGATTGAGGAACCTCGCCATCAATCTTTAACCTCATAAATCCACGAGGGTGCAGTATACGCTTCAGTTCAATCAGGGAAGTCTTGAAAAAAACAAGGTGCCTGATCATTTTTATTCCACCACTTGTACTGCCCGCACAGGCTCCTGTAAACAATAAAAAGAAAAACATCAATTCAAGACCGGGTGTCCATGAAGTATAGTCAGCTGTCACATACCCGGTAGTCGTAAGTAAGGATATAACCTGGAATCCAGCTTTTCGAAAACTCTCTTCCAAGCCGTAATAGTCAAGTCCAAATAGGACCATGCTTCCGGTAAGGATACACATAAACAGCACCAAGAGGTAAAATTTGAGTTCATCGCTGGACCATAACTTTTGAAACTTCCCCTTAAAAAGAAAATAGAGAATGGTATAGTTCGTCCCTGCCAGTACCATAAATAACATTATGGGATACTCCACCCAGGCCGAGTTGTAATGTGCTATGCTGGCATTTTTGGTAGAAAAACCTCCTGTTGACATAGTAGTCAATGCGTGGTTGATGGCATCAAAGGCCGGTAAGCCGCTCAGGTAATGCAGGATAACGATAAGACTGGCTGTCAATCCCAGGTATATATACCAAAGCCTTTTTGCTACCTCTTTTATCTGTGGATGTATTTTACTGGCCGTAGGACCAGGAGCTTCCGCAACAAACAACTCTACACCACCTATACCGAGAATTGGAAATATAGCTATTGTAAAAACAATGATACCCATACCCCCAATCCATTGTGTCATCGATCGCCATAAAAGTATAGCCGGGTTAATACTTTCAATATCATCAAATATCGTAGCCCCTGTCGTTGTCAGACCAGAAGTACTTTCAAAAATGGCATCTGTTAAACTCACATCGAGTCCTTCTTCGAACAGGTAAGGCATTGACCCAAGTAAACAAAGAATGATCCATCCTAAGGCTACGATCAGGTACCCTTCCCTCTTGCGGATATCCTTGACAGGGACTTTTATCATATACAAAATCACACCTGCCGTCAAACACAAAGCTGAAGACTTGACAAAAGGGAGTAAGACTATATCTTCATAGAAGGCAGCTGTCAAGCTGGGTATCATCAGAAATATACCCATGATGAATATCAGCAGGCCTATAACCTTTATAACAATCCGGTAATTGATATAGGTCATTTGAAGAGGGATTCCACCTTTTTAATAGCTACAGGCAACATAAATACAATCACTTTGTCATCAATCTGCAATTGAAGAGATGCATCCGGAATGACACCTTTAGAACCGCGAATAACACCAGCTATAATCGCTCCTTCAGGAAAGTTGATCTCGCCAAGTGCTTTTCGGACAAGCTTATTATCCTCGTGCACAATGTATTCGATGATCTCTGCATCCACACCATGAAATGAAGCAATAGCCTCGATTTTTCCTTTTCGCACATACCGGAAAATATTATTGGCAGCAAGAAGCTTTTTATCTATTATGGTATCGATACCAATCTTCTGTGACAGGTGTGTATAAGCCGGATTATCAACCAATGCGATTGTTTTATAGACACCCAGTTCTTCCGCCATTAAACTAGTCAGAATGTTAGTTTCTGAATTATCGGTCATGGCAATAAAAGCATCCATATGCTCAAGACCTTCCTCGACAAGTACATCCGTTTTGCTCGGATCTCCCTTAATGATGGCCGCATCCTTCAGGTCACGTATGAATATTTTGCAAACGCGTTCACTCTTGATCACTACTTTAACATCAAAATTGTCATCCAGGATTTTAGCAGTATCTTTGGCTACGGCTGTGTCCCCAATAATCATTATATTTCTGACCTTCTTAAGAGTCTTTCCTACAAAGCTGTTAACCTCTTGGAAGTCCTTCAGGTCGGTTGACAGGTAAATATGATCCGATGGCATTATCCTGTCCGTCTTTTGAGGAATAAAGGTTTGATGTCCTCTCAGAACGGCAAATACCCTGAAATGCTGGTCGGAATACTGGTTATAGAATTCTTCAAATGTTTTATGCGCTATGGGTGAACTCTGATCAGCGGTAAACCCGATGATTGAAATCTTGCCTTCTTCAAATTCGAAAATATCTGTTGCAGACACTCTTTTGATCAGGCGTAATACCTCTTTGGCGGCCAGCCAACGCGGCGACAATAAGTGATCAACACCAATGCCTTTGAAATAGGTCTTTTGATCATTATCCAGGAATTCCGGATTCGAGATTCGGGCAACAGTCTTCTGTACCCCCATCTTCTTGGCCAGGATACAAGCAAGGAGGTTGGTGGATTGAGAGGTTGTAACAGCAATAAACAATTTGGCTAAAGCCAATCCGGCATTTTCAAGAATGCGTGTGGAAGTTACATCACCTCTTATAATACGAACGTCCAGTTGATCTGCAGCATGACTGAGAATTTCATCATCACTGTCAATCAAGGTTACACTTTGACCGTCGTTGACTAACAGTTGCGCAAGGTGAAAACCTACCTCTCCCGATCCTGCAATGACAATATTCATGTCAACTAATTTCTACAAATGTACTCAAGGAAGATGTAATAAGCCGGATTTTCCTGGTCAAAGAAATATTCTTGTTATGGATTGGAAAATTCCGGGATGATCAGATTAAGTTAAGCAGAATTACTACTCGCATAAATATTGCCATACATGGATCTCATGACCAGCTTTTCATACAGCTCCTACTTATCGTCCTTATCGGCGACTCTTTGAAGCGCATCCTTCTGAATACTCAGCAAAGGCAATACAATCCGCTCCATAAGCTCAATCGACTTCTTTGAAATGACTCCATCTTCCATGAGTAGTGAATGTCCTGTGATCTCCAGTAGCAGTTTTTTAGTCAATTCGTATTCATCCTTCAGGATATTCCAGAATTCACCATAGTCAGAATCATCTTTCACGTAGGATGCTAGCGGGAAATAGGACTTTTTAAGAGACATCATGAAGTTCAGAACCAGGGCTCTGAAATACTTATTATTCTTGTAAAGCTGTTTAAGTGTTCCTTCTTGCTTTTTGAAGCTTTGCTGAATATCATGTCAGCATTTGCAATGAACTGATGCTTCCATTGGGATATCTGATTGCGATGAATCTCATACTTCTCAGAGAGCTGTGCTAAAGTTTATCTTTCACTTAATACTGCTAGGACTACTTTAGTCTTGAATTTTGTCGTAAACCCGCCTGCCAGACGGCCAGGTTTTATTCTTTTCATAACACTAAGTTGGAGCGAAAATCAAACTATCTGTCTTAATTATTGGGGGAACTCCATTCTAAAGAGCAATCTGTGAATGGTAGAATAATGTATAGGAGGCTTGCATTATAATGTTATAATTTAGCTTAGATTGCTCTCATTCGCTTCCATCGGAGCTTCGTCCCGCGCCATAGGCTTAGGCCGACGGTGTCGGAGAGCGAAAGTGGAGCCGCAGGGATTCGAACCCTGGTCCAGACAAAGCACCTGAAAGCTTTCTACATGCTTAGCTTATTCTTTGATTTTCGTCACTTAGAAGGTGTACAAGCAACCCGCTAAGCGCTTATCTTCTTAATTTTCAGTATCCAGTCGAAGCACTCTAGACACCTAAGCTACGGTTTGTTTGATAGGCGGCTCACTATATAGTAGCATCAAGTGTGCGGCCCAAAAAGCATCTAATTTCTAAAATTAGGCTGCTAGTGCGAATCTATTTTCGCCAATTATAGTTCGATCATTATTTGGACGGAGTAAATGATCAGTTCTCCGGCATGCTTACTGACACGAATTCTTTCCTGTCAATACCGTTCGGCCCCATTTGTCAAATAACTTTTGTCCCTTTCGGAATTAACTTAACGACGAAGATAGCAAATAGGTTCCCCCTATTATTCAAAGATGCAACAGAACTGACTCTATTTGTAAGTTAAATTGAAATCAATGTTGGATTAAGCCATTTAAGAGGATTAGGGGTAGCTGCACTAAAAGAAGAAGACAGATATGCCAGTGGTTTAATTACAGTCAGAATTTAATCTAAATAAACTATACTCAGGCGTTTCAAAATATGCTTCACTACCATCACATTCAAAAGCAACAGGAGTTATTAATTCATTGCCAAAATGTAAATCAACAATCAGAACATTATTTTCAAATGTGTAAGGATTGATTGTTGGTATATGATTTCCATCATTAGCTTCATATGAGTTATATAATGCATTACAATCACCTCCTACACAGTAGTAAGTATAACGCAGCCCATCTTCATAGAGATACATTGTATTTTCAGCTGGAACAGTCCCTTCTATAAGCCATTTACCTTCAATAGTATATGTTGGCAATGGACTGTCTTCAGAACTCTTATCACTACTGCAGCACGCCATGATGGACACAGCAGATAGTATAAGTAGTTTTTTCAAACAAATTGGTTTTACTTCTAAAGTGAAGATTTATTGTTCCGCAGAAGGTTCCTCTTGAGCTGGTGGCGTAGCAGCATACACAAAAAACCGCTCGACTTTACCATCTTTAATTTCACCATCAATCATTTGTAGAGTCACTTTCTCTTCTCCATCAATGGTTTCCGTAACCCTGTGCCCTGCAATGATCCAGTCTGCACCACTGGGTACGGACTTGTAAGGCATCGCCCAATAAGCCTCCCACTTCGGATTTGCCGCAGCAAACCAAGCCTCAAGTAAAGCAGCTTGCTCTTCTTTGGTACGAAGTACAGTTCCGTCAGGTCCCGATACATAAATTGAATCCGCACTCATCGACTTGATCGCCTCGATGTCTCCATTATTGTGTGCCTCCAAATACTTGTTCCAAACATCTGTGATCTCATCTGAACCCGCAATAAAAGATTCCCCTGGAATTGGTGTAAAGAATCCAACGCCCTTTACTTCTGCTTCTTCTGCAGGCATAGCGCAACTTGCAAAAGCAAGTACAAGTGTATATAAAAATAGTTTTTTCATTATCGTCTTGTTTTAGTGTTAAAGTCTAAATATAAAGATAAATTTTGAGCTTTTTTTGATTCCTTATCTTAAAAAATGATAAAGAATATACATTTTCACTCCAGAGATTAAGTCAATAATGTTGGCAACCACTCTTTTAAAAGTGACTCACATTGTGAAATCTTTTATTGAACTTATTAAACTATTATTTAGTGTTTTATCCTTTGCCCAATCAGCTGTAAGGGGTGCTGTCCTTGACAATAATGGATTACCTCTGCCTGGAGCAAATATTATTGTTCGTGGTACATCATCTCTGGAGCCATTTCAGATTTTGATGGCAAAAGCCTAATCAGAGCTTACTAAGGCCAAATCGTCGGTACTGTATATAGGCCAGGATAGAAATGATTGTTGCACTGGCCACAGAGATGTACACCCAGGTAGGAATCGGGATTGGATCTCCTGCCGCATAAGAATGAAGGCCCGATAGGTAGTAGTTTACACCAAAGTAGGTCATAATAACTGAAGCCCATCCAAACAGTTTCGCTATGTTATATATATACAAACCGTTAAGCTTTGGAATAATACGCATATGGAGAATAAAGGCATAAACCAGAATGGTAACCAGCGCCCAGGTCTCCTTTGCATCCCAACCCCAGTAACGACCCCAGGATTCATTGGCCCACACGCCACCCAGATAGGTTCCAATACTTATCATTACCAATCCTCCGATTAAAGTGATTTCACTTATATAGGACATCTCCTGAACCACAGATTTGATGCGTAGTTTATTTCCTTCGGAAAGAAACATAAACAAGATGAGGTTGATCAAGCCTATCAATGCTCCTAGCATTAGGAAACCATAGCTTCCTGCGATAAGAGATACATGTATGGTCAGCCAATAGGATCGTAAGACGGGAACAAGAGGTGTAATTTCGGGGTCGAGGTAGCTCAGCTTGGCAACAAGAAGGATTGTACCTGCCAAAACCATTGTTGCGGCCAAACCACCATAGGATTTCCTGGTGAATATAAGTCCCGCCAAGGCACTAGTAAAAGCAATGTATATCATGGATTCATAGCCATTACTCCAGGGTGCCCTTCCCGAAATATACCATCGAATACCCAGACCGGCAGTATGAAATACAAATCCAGAAATAACCAGCGCAAACAAGACTTTATACACCTTGCTTAAATCGATGTCAACATTGAAAACATTTATAAACAGAAGTACCAGAAATCCCAATCCAAGCAAAATGTAAAAACTTGAAAGACGACCAAAAACATTCATATTGTTTAAGAGTATTTCAAGATTGATTTTTGCTTTTGAAGGAATCACAGCCTCCCCGTGTTGTCTTTGATAATCTTTCAACTCATGTATTATCTTGTCAGCCAAACCATAGTCTCCCGAGTGCAATGCATCATGAAGTGCTTTTTGATAGGATTCAAAAAATATGGGTGCGACCGGTTGATCAACAGCTTCCTGGCCATGTTCATTGATGTGACTGGACACCCAGGTATTGTTGGGATCTCCAGGTACTGGGATAATCTTGAAAATACGATCTGAAAAAATCATGCTCAGAATATTCAGACGCTCATCGATTTTCATAAGGTCTTTTTCATAGCTTGTACGATCCGCTGTCTGCATAGCGTAAGCATTTCTAACCTGGTCTCTCAACTTATAGGACCCATCCATATTGAAAAAGTCCTTGTAGGCCACTTTTGCTGCGTCAGAGCCAAGAAGATCCTGAATCATTGGAGATCGACTTGATTTAATCAGGGGTACATCCAACCAGCTTTGTCTGTCTGCATACATACTCAGAACGATCTGATCGGCATTCAGTCCGGCATATGTTTCAGATCTAGAAATCTTCCTCAAAACTTCCCTGTTTAAGGTATGCAGGGGTTTCATCCTGCCTTTATGGTCCTGGACAACCACGGTAGAAAACAATCGCGCATGATCGGCATCTATGGCTACAATATTTTGATCTATTCGTTTTTGACCCAATAAGCCCTCATGAGGTACTGTAATTGCAAGGAGAAAAAGAAATGACGCCAATCCCCTGTTCTTAAGCTTTTTACTTACCTGGTAGAAGCGACTTTTCTTACTAAAAAATGACATGATGAGGCCCAGGGTTAATAAAAAATACCCCAGGTATGAAATCCATGTTCCCCAAAAATCATGATTGACGCTGAGATAGGTGCCTCGCTCATCACGGTCAAATGAAGACTGAAAGAATCGATAGCCCCCATAGTTCAGAATATTATTCATAAATATGCGATAATCGAATATCAGATCCTTTCTTGCATCAATCAACTGAACCTCACTGGCGTAAGATGCAGCACTGTTAGTGCCCGGATAGCGCTCCATCTGAAAATCATGTAATTTAACACTGAATGGTAAAGTCCTTTCACGGGCTCCATATCTCACTGCTAAACTCAGATCCCTGAAATTAAGTATTGCCGGTCTCCCTTGCATACCTTTTCTTCCATAGATGATAGCATCTTCCTGTTGACCGTTTACTGTAATCTCTAAACGCAATGCTTCGAGGCTTTCGTTTTTAATTTTCGGACTTTCACTTGCAAGCTCGACCCTGGCAGAAGCATTGAAATCACCAAATACAAAGCTGTCTTTTCCGTTTGAATACAGGGCTCTGAGTCTCAACAAATGCGGTCCCTCATCAGGTACTAGAGTGTCTCTCTGTTGCGTAGCCATAACAGTTTGCATCCAGGTATCGCTACTTTCAAAACTAAGTGTGCTATCCTTGAAACGAATATTAAATGCTGAAGCTAGGGTGCTTTCGCCAAAGTTGAATAACACATTATTGATACGTTTAGTATCTCCATATACAAGGTAATACTCTTCTCTGCCGTTAGCGCTTCCAAATACAACTTTTATCATGGGTACTCCGTCATCTGACTCTACCAGCTCTTGCTTTGGGTTGGGAACAAATTCTAGGAGTTTGACTTCAATCAAATCATTGCCCAAAAGATATTCTTCATCAAATGTATTGCCGCCAAGGCTGGAAAATAAAACAGGCTCATAAAAGTTGTAGTTCTTTTGTGCTTCTTGTACTTCAAACTGGAGAAAACTTTCAGCTGAAAGGAAACTGTTACTTGCATCACCTTCCCGGATATGCATCATTCCTTCAAAACCAAAGTAACGCGTAACTCCGGCACCGATAAGAATTATTATCATTGAAAAGTGGAATGTAAAAAGGGCCCACCGTTTATTCTCTATCATCCTGTAACGCATAATGTTAAATACCAGGCAAACAGAAAACAGGACCAACAGCAATTCGAACCACCAGGATTTAAAAATGACCTTCTGAGCTGAATTGGTGCCAAAATCATTTTCAATAAACGTAGCTACCGCAATAGCAGCTGCAAAAAGCAAAATATAAACCCCTGCTGCCCTTGTATTGAAAAGCGCATCAAATATTTTCCAAATTCTATCCTTCATAGGCTATCTGAACAATTCTGCATTCTCAAGAAGAATATCGTAGCTGTAACCGGCTCCGAAGTCGCGGTTCAGAGTTACCGTTCCTTTCAGACTCACTTCATGACCTTCAGGGATCGCAATGGATGATGTGATAACGAGATCGTATTCATCCATGCTGCCGTCTTTAAGATGAATCCAGTTTCGTCCCATAATATTAGGATTCACTTTTGTCACAGTGCCTGACAAAACAACCATTTTTCCTTCATATGAAGCACTGTTATTCACCAATTCGGAAATGCTAACTGATGCCTTACGTGCTTCTTCCGTAACCATAGACACAGGAGCACCGCCTCCCGTTTTTGATTCCGACGCGGTATTCTGAGGCTCACTC
>Ga0208917_1001455_pt1 | contig 11753 bp, 21 predicted proteins | sample DEB08_DNA_10_FD_185500 | JGI IMG/M metagenome (GOLD analysis project Ga0208917, IMG submission 185500) | Aqueous microbial communities from the Delaware River and Bay under freshwater to marine salinity gradient to study organic matter... | ecosystem: Environmental > Aquatic > Marine > Coastal ...
CCACGTTGGTCGGGTACTCTTCTCCTTTCTCCGCGAGGATTCTTTGGAGTGCTTGGAACTGCTCAACAGTTACACCCGCCCAGCTATTTGGTAACTCAATCTTCATTCTTTATCTGTTCTATTTTCTTGATTGCCCAGTTGATTCCTTCGTCTCCACCCCAAGCTAACCACATCAAACGACCGCATCCTTCGCCCAGCTTTCTGTTAGAGTTGCGCTTGTGTCTAATGAATGCCGCCATCCTTTCAATCGTTTCCAAACTCAAAGGGTTTCCTTTGCTGAGGTCGTTGGCTCTGCGCTTCCCGATGGCAGTTCCACAACTTCCCCATCCGTTCTTCTCCGCCCATCTTAGTGCGGCTTTGGCGTTCTCTCGTGCGGCTTTCGGGTAGTCGGTGTATGACTCTTGCATCCGCCATATCTTATTTAGTCGTTCAAGCATTTCAGTAATAAATAGCGAATTTACACTTTTGTGTCTGAGTAAAAAAAGCCAGTTGGCACTTGGCACAAGTGGCATTAGTGGCATTAACGAATAGTGTACTTGCCCGCGTTCGCCTTCAGCTTCTCCATTGCTACGTACCTCAGAGCATCGAGAGCGTGGTTGTTGTCATCCTCAGGTTGGTTGGTTACTTGGTTGGTTTTGTAATCTCTCTTCCAAGCGTAGTTCCTGAGTTCTCGGATGATGTTAACCGAGTCTTGATGAACCATTATTTGAACGCTCTTCAGCTTGTCGATGCCTGACCTCACCGAGTCCTGACCTTTGGCAACTGGTCGGATTCTGAAACCAGCCCTTCGGATTTCCTCGATGCTCTTTGGTTCTGCGGAGTCGGCTATGATTTCATCACTTCGCTGAAGCCCGCATTTCTTCGCAATGTCTGCGTTCGTTAACCCGGACTCGTAAAGCACCTCCTTAACCCACAGCTTGCCTTCTTGATAAAGTACCTCCACGAGTGCAGTAGGGTCGTTGGTAAACCCGAAGTCTAAACCGTATGCTTTCCACTTGTAACCCGTTGGGAACTCTTTGGTTTCTTGCCAGTTCTCGTAGATGGCTCCTTCTCTTCTTGACCTCTGACCTAAACCGTAAACCTTCCACTTGTATTCATCAGCCGTTCCTCGTGATACGTTAAAAGGTGTAGGCTCGTAGCTGTTGATTTTGTCGCGTATGTGCTGGTCTAAGAATGTATTGTCCAGCATCGTAGAGTGAATCAGCACCACATCGTCCCGTTTCAGAACATTGTCGTAAATCCAATGCTCATCTGTTGACGGGTTGTAGTCAAGAATCCACTTCCCTTTGCATCTCTGCTCTAATTGGTCGAAGTCGTCCTTGCTTGTTTCGATTGCCTCGTTGAGCCAAAAGTAATCGGTTTCGATACCGTGTAGCTTCTGCGAATCGTCAAGCCCGTAGAACTCAAATGTAGACCCGTGTGCTGAGTAGATTAAATCAGTCTTATTGAACGCCTCATCTTCCCATACCTCAAGGCTTTGGAGTACCTTCTTGAACGTGTCGAGTACGGTCGGCTTAATCCATGTCCTACGAAACCTCGCAATTGCGATTCTCTTCGGTTCTTGTAGTCCCGTAAGGTAGACTGCTTGGCAGATGCTCCACGTTTTGGAACTACGTGAGCCACCTTCCAACACAATTCCCCGAATGGATTTATCATTAAGGGCTTGCCACAGGTCATCAAATACGCCAGTTCCTTCAATCTTCACGTAAGGTTATTGGTTGACAATTTGGTTGGTTTCGTCAGTCTAAGGTTCTACGTCTTTACTTCTTTTCACTTTAGGTGCTTCACCTTCTCCGTACTTCAATTTGCGATTCGCGATTCGCGATTTAGAAAGCAACACCGTTACCTTCTTCGTTGAGCAGCTCATCTTATGGAATCCAACTTTATGGCATACCGGGCACTCTTTCATTTCTTCTCAGGTCGATGTATGACGATTTCAACCTTGTCGGGCTTGCCACCGTTCACGGTCTGCTCTACCTCCTCTTTCGGCTTGCCGTACACCCTATCAAACAGAACATCCAATATATGAATACTTCCCTTCTCATAATCTCTCTGCGCTTTCTTTGCAATCAACGCAATCCAAAACGGTAACTGGTCGTTCTTTGCCAACTCCACCAACTCGCTTCTTGACTTGCCCAGTACGTTCTTAATGATGTCTTGAACCTGCCCCTTCGACAGCTTGACGTTATGCTCATCCAAGAAGTGTTCCTTCAGCAGAGTTTCCACTTTCTTCGGTCGCCCTTTCGGGTTGCCGCTCTGTCCTTTCTTGAAGGGTTTATTGTTCGGTATTGGGTTGTTATTGCTCACGGCTGTTATTCGGCTGTTTTAACGTACTCCTTTCCGTTTATCTTAACGCTCAAAGTCGGGTCGAGTTTCGTCATTCTGTCGATTATTACTTGGCAGTATTTCGGGTCGAGTTCCATTCCGTAGCACTTTCTTTTAAGCTGGTGCGCGGCTACCATTGTTGAGCCACCACCCAAAAATGGGTCAAAAACATTCACACTTTCTATTTGCTTTAATAAATCAGCAAGTAATTGAATTGGTTTTGGTGTTTTATGCTCCGCTTCTCTATCTCTTTTGTGTTGCAATACATTAGGTGTTGCGCCATCCCCTATTTTGCCAGCAATTTTTGAAGCAAACAAACAAAGCTCGTGTTGATTTCTAAAAGGCATTCCCATTCCCATTTGAATCTTATCCCATACAATCATATTTCTAACCCTAAAACCTGACCTTTCAGAAATATCAAATGTTTCAATCCACATTTTCCAATCGCAAAAAATAAAAATACTATGAACATCAGAACATAAAGCTAAAACATCTAGCATCAGTAGCCTATACCCTCTTGTGCTTAGGTTGTCGTTTTTAATTGTGTGTCCTCCCCTTGCTCCTATACTTCCGCTTGTTTTTCCGCTTTCTTGACTTCCACCACTTGAATAAGGTGGGTCTGTAAGCAACAAATCAGCCTTCTCTCCATTCATCAACTTTGCCACTTGGTCAGAGTCCGTTGAATCTCCACAAAGTAAACGGTGTTCTCCAATCTCGATAAGGTCGCCAAGTACAACGTCTGTCTTGAGTTCTTCGGGTACTTCGTAATCGTCCTCCTCTGCTTCCAGTTCTTCTGCTTTCCAATTGTCGGGAGTGTCAAGCCCCCATTCGTTCAGTTCTTCAGCATCCCAAGTATTCGCAAGTTCGTCCCAGTCCCATTCCCCGAAGCCTACGTTGTCTTTTATGATGAACTCGCGCTGTTTTTCCTCTGACCAATCAACAACTTCAACCCATACTTTGTCGAGTCCAGCTTCTTGCATTGCCTTTAAGCGCATATTACCGCCCAGGACTATCATCTCTTTGTTGACGACAATCGGACGGACTGGCATCATTTCGGGAAACTCCTTAATAGATTGAACCAACTTCTTGAACTTCTCGTCCTTGATGTAACGCGGGTTGTCCGAGTTGGGTCTGACTTTACTTATCGGTAAACTTTCCATTCTTGTAATTTGAAAGTGCTTCTTGTTGTGTTGCTCCTACGGCTTTCTTGCAAGGTTTGCCGTTCCAGTAATCGTCTGCGGCTTTCCTATCAAAACAATACCACTTCATTTGATAGGTGTTTTGGGTTATATACAACCCGTAGTTCTCATGGTTCTCGTTTTGCCTCATCTAACCTACGTTTTATTTCGATTGCGACCCCCGCCTTCTGCGCTTCCTTTTTGGAGTCGTAGATGCAGTCGCCTTGTCCCCATCTCCATTTTCCGTTAGCGCATTGTCTTGCTGGCATTGGTAAAAGTTTAAAAGTGCAACACTCATTAACTGAGGCGTTCGTCCACAAGTGAAACAGACTTTTGCTTTCGGGTCGATGTAACTCCAGGCTTCTTGGTAGAGTTTCTGCTCTTCTCTCGTGATTCGTCCTGAGTAACGCCCTTGCCCCATCATCGTAATTTGGTCGAGCCTCTCAGCTATAAATAGCAAAATTTCGTTTTTGTCCATCATATCTCAAATCTCCACATTAATCGTTCAAAGAATACACTCAGCAAAGGAACGTAAAGAAGTGCCTCAGGAGTGTGAAAACAACACATCGCAAACCCGAACCAAAACGACATACACAGCCGACAGTCTAACGGTTTAAACGAATAGCTTTCGTCCATTCCCATCCACTTTTTTAGAAGTAGGTCAATTGCGAATACCTCAATCCAAAGGTAGCTTAATACGCTCGCGGATAATCCGCTCAAGATGTATAGCATAGTAGTTATCTCTTAGTTGTTCAAGTGCTTTATTAACTGTGTTTCCGATTGACTTGTAGGGTATGTCTACCTTCTTGCCGACCTTTCTGTAGCTGCCTTCTTCCAGCCACAATTTAAGAACCTCCTTGTCGTACCAATGCAGTTCTTCAATTAGAATCTCCAAAAGGGTAATGTCGTCCTCTTTCTCCCAGTCGTAATCCTCCCGCTCGTGGTCTACCTTCTTGTGGTTGTGTAGGTCAAATAATTTGGAAAAGCTGGAACGTTTAGATGTCGCCATTGTCATCATCGTTCGGACAATGTAGAACCTCAGATATCCGCCTTCGTTTATCTGTTGCCATTTCTGTTCGGGCATTTCTAAAATAAGAAGAGCCACCTCTTGGATAAGGTCATCCGGGCAATTGCATAGCTTCTGAGCGAGTTCGTACAACTCTTGGTCAGATAGTAGGTCGATTGCCGCTTGGTCTTTCACGGGCTTAAATGTAGTTATTTATTTAATAATCAATCAACAAAAGTTACCTCGTTCTGAATTATCTCGTCAATCTTGTTCTGACAATGCTCTAAAAGTTCGATTATCGTAAGGTCGGTATTGCCACCTCCGTAAGCTGTGTTAAGGAACTTCTCAACCTCCTTCTGAAAAGAGTTGCCCTTTGCTTTTAGCTGCTGCTTGAAATGGTTACTTCCTCGCATTTCGTCTAAGGCGTAAACGAATAGCTGCCCGTACACCATTGTTTTAATCGTTGTCTTGTATGCTTCCATGTTCTATTTTGATTAGTATTTCCTTAATTATCTCTGATATGTGTCTCGGTTCTGCCATTAGAAAGGTGCTTCAAAGTTAGTAGATGGTTTCATTACGCTTTTCGGTTGCTCAATCGGTACATTGTAAGTATCACCTACATTCTCGAACCGTGTGCATTCTTGTCTAAATTTCATTTCAATATCTCCGCAAGCCCCGTTTCTATTCTTTGCGATTATGACATAAGCAACCCCGAACAATTCCGCATTGTCCTTGTCGTAATACTCAGGTCTAAAGATGAACTCCACAATGTCGGCATCCTGTTCAATTGCACCCGAGTCTCGCAAATCTGATAGCATAGGCTTGTGAGTTCCTCCTCTTGATTCAACAGCCCTCGATAACTGACTAAGACAAACAACAGGAACATTCAAATCTTTAGCAAGCATCTTTAAAGCCCGCGATACTTCGCTTACCTCTTGTTCCTTTGACCTTCCAGCAGCTACCTTGTGGTTTATCAATTGGAGATAGTCAATGTAAATAGCATCAAGTTGTCCTTTCATCTTCAGCTTTTTGCAACGAGTTCTAATTCCGTTGAGCGTGTAAACGTCATCGACAATTATCAAGTTATCGTTTAGCAAGTAGTTGACCTCCTCGTTGTATCTGTCCCATTGCTCAGGGTCTAACCTTCCGCTTCTTATTTTGCTCAAAGGTATTCCTGTATGAATGCTGACAAGTCTCTGCATCAATTGCTCTGCGCTCATCTCCAAGCTGAAGAAGATAACCTTCTTGTTGTCCTCAAAAGCTATATTCATTGCCTCGCAAAGTGCCTGAGCCGTTTTACCCATAGCTGGACGTGCAGCTTTAATTATAAGGTCTGAATTTTGACGACCACCGTAAACTCTATCAAGGTCTTTAAATCCTGTTTTTAACCCAGTTATTCCGCTCGTTTGGCTTGCCAGTTCCATCTTCTTGGTAACTGCTTTAATCAGTTCCATATTGGTCTGTGTCTTTCCAAAGTCAACCATTGATACAATGCGCTCCGCCTCGTTCATTAGGTAGTCATTGGTTTCAAACGGGTCTTGTGTTATATCTCCAGCCCGCGTAACTAAAGTCATTCCTAAATTAGACTGCTCACGCTTTACCTCTTGTTCTTTCAGTAGCTGGCAATGTTCGTAAAGTGCCGACCCTGAATCCATGTAGTCAATTAGGTCAATGATATTACAAGGTAGTTCCGTTTGATTGACCCTCTGTTGAAGAAGAACAAGGCTTATCTTGCTCCCAGCTTCGTACAGTTTTTTAAATACAGCAAAGACATTCTTCGCATCGTCATCAATAAACGAGTTCTCGCTTATTATCTCGCTGACCTCCACAAACTTGTCAGGGTTTGCAATTAGACTACCAAGTACTTGTTTCTCGATGCTCATATCAAATTGGGTTTGTAGCGTTCAACCTTTGGTTCTTTGTTCTGATTTGGAAGGTCAGGGTCTAACCAAGTTCTGTCCTTTAAGTAATTCAATGGCTTCTTTCTGAACTTTACATCAGGCGTTGAATTTACATACTTTGGAACGTGTTCCAATATCTTAGCGTGTTCTTCTCGTTCGATGTTCAGCCATTCCCTTTGGCAAGGTATCTTATCAACTTGCTTACCGTAGGCTTCGAAGAAAGAATCGAAATCTCTCCCTATTGATATATCATTTACATTAACACTTACACTAACACTATCAGGTTTTTTGGGTTCTGAAATAACCGACTGGGTTTTTTGGGTTTTCGGTCTACCTCCTTTTGCGCCATTCTCTCGCGCTCTATCAGCCCGTTCCTCGTATTTCACAAGGTCGCGTTTCAAACTCTGCTTGATTGGAATAAAGCACATCTTGGTTATCTTGTCAGGTGCTTCGGGGTTGAGGTCATTAACGTATCGAAATAGATGCTTGGCAAGTCTGCCAGCTTCCTCGTCTGTCAATTCCTCAAAAGATTCTAACCAGTCGCAATAAGCTACAAAGGATTTCTTGTCTTTTGCCATAATAAAAAGAAAGGAGGTCGGGTTGACAGCCCGAAACAAAGTGAGCCGACAAGGTAGCTGCGACCTCTGTTACTTCCTCCTATGTTTGATTCGTTTATCATTCCTTGCCATTATCGAACACTTGTCAGGCGTTCATTAGTAAGTAGCAAATATACAAAATTGTGCCACTTGGAAATCAAAATAGTTCAGTTTGCGTAACGTCTTTCTTGCGGATAATTCCGAGAGCCGTTTCGAATATGGTTCGACCAGCTTCGTAGTCTACCAAGTTTCTTCCTATTTTAACCTTGTTTTGATTTCCATTGTATTGATTAAAGTCGTAACCGTGAAAATTGCATAACTCGGATAATTCATTCTTGGTTTGACTTATCGCAAATCTTCTGTCGTTCAAATCTGAAGGCAAATTGAAGTTAGTCCAGTACAAGTGCCGCCCTCTCTTCTTAGGGTTAAGCATTGGTTCATAGTACGCAATTACATTCTCCACCACATATTGCCCTTTGAAGTGATGCTGTAAGAAAATTATCTCTTCGTAGAGTTTCATGTCGGGATAAACTGGCATCTTTCCGTTTGCTCCAAAACCCCAATACCTGGCTCTTGAGTGACTCGGGCAAGGAGGACTCGTCCAAATGAAGTCAAACTCCTTGTAGTGGTCTAATAGGTATTGATGAGCATCTGCCACAATTACGATGTCATTAGGAAACCGCTCTTGGTATAGTTTAGCCAGTTCCTGGTCTAACTCAACAGCCGTTACTTGCATATCAATACCAGCCTCTTCGGCTACTTCATCCCACTTGTAACGATTACCTCCGAGGCAAGCGTATAGATTCAATACTTTAAACTTCTTCATCTCTTTCATATCCAAACATTAACATTATGAAATCAAGCACTCTCAGCTTCCAGTTCTGCATATTTCGTGTGAATTGATTTGACTAACTTGTCTTGTACTTGAAGAGCGTGCCTCATCGTCTTTATGGAATAAAGAACCGTTGAGTGGTCGCGAAAGAACATCTTGCCAATATCAGATAAAGAGTACCCGCTTCCGTATAACTCCCGATGAACCCTGTACATAGCGTACTGCCTCGCGATGGTTACATTTCTCATGCGTGTCCTTGCCTTCATTGCTGAATAGCCGATTCCTGTAGCTTGCTCAACTCTATTAATTATGTCCTTGCAGCTTTTGTCAATGTGCTTCTCGCAGTAAACTCCTTGAATTGCTGCCAGTAGCGTTTGGCAATCCTCCCCGAAATAGCCTTGATGTAGGTCGATGATGTTAACGAGTTGCTCCTTTAGGCTTTGTGATAGTCTTATAACTTGCATCTCCATACGTTTATCTGTTTACCGAAATCGCCTTCTATCTTATAGCCAGCCTTCTCGATTAATCCCTTCTTGTGGAGGTTAGAAAACGACCTTCTGATGGAAGTAATAGGAGTGTTTGCCCATCTGTCGGAAGATAACGGCTCCATGATTCTAAAGTGCCTTAGAACTCGCTCAGGCGTAACGCCAAGCTGGTCGTGGTTTCTAAAATAAATCAAGATAAGTTCGTCCTGACTTTTGGCTTTCTCTCGGGACTTCTTTAACTCTGTCCCGACTTCGTTGTTCGTGTTGTAGTAACTCATCCTTTTACGGTCTTTGTGTAAAGTCCCCAAAACCAAGAAGTGGTTTCTGTCTTTACTGGTTCAACTTTTTTCTTTGGTTGTGTCTTTGGTTGTTCCTCTTTGAAATCAACCTTTAGCTGTGGTTCTTTTTTAGGTTGCTTGCCGTTGACCTGTTCGTTCATAAAGTCGGCTAATTCCTCAGCCATTGAAAGAGTTACGTTTCCAACCATCCAGTTGTATCTGCATTTGCTTTTCGTTTCAATCCAACCTAATTTTAACAGGCTCGTAATTAAGTTATTAGTTGCTCTGTACCTTCTGCCGAGTTCCTTGCTAACGATTCGCTCGTTCTTTCTACAAGATTCTTTCACTTCCTCCAGCATTGCCGCGTACTTAATTGTTGTCGTTCTCATTGTTTGTTTATGTAATTGATTATTTTTTCTTGAGTTCTAACGCTAACCTTCTCGCCAGCAAAGTAAGCGTAAACGGTTTGAGTTGATAGCCCTGTTTCTTTGGCTATTCTGTAAGCGGTTATCTTCTTGGCGTTCGCCTCCGCTATCACTTGGTCAATCTTGACTATTTGAATCATCTTTTTTAGGCGTTAGTGTTATTACTTCGCTTTCTTTTTCTTCCCACATCTCAACTATTGGTTCGTCCATTGAATAGTCGATGTAGAATGTGGTTTGACGAATAGTTATATATACAACTAATGCATCAGGGTTTGCTTGTATCATCATTCCTCTTCAGTTCTTAAAGTGTAACAATCAATGCACTCGTAACCATTATTAGGAGCGCACTCTTCAAAGTTCAATTCTCCGCAAGTCTCGCACTCGTAGCAGTCGCAACCATCGCAAGCGCGGATTGATTGCCCGCAGCATTCGCGGTAAGTGTATTCGTTTAAATAGTATTCCATTGTTCTTGTTTTATCTCGCGTTACGGATGCGCGACCCCCGTTTGATTGGTGCAATATCTGAATTACTTTTGAATATCCAAAACATTTATGCGAAAAAAAACACACTCAGGATGTTTAGGAAGTTTAGGATTCTAAGGACTTGACCTTGTCCCGGTACTCTTGGAGCATCTCCTCAAGTTCCCACGTTGCGAACTTTACCGTTGTTAAACTGAGTTGGTGCATCTCTTCCGCCAACCCTTCGCGTTCTCTATCTAAATTCAACCCGAAGTCGTATTGTCGACCTTGCTGCATTACATTACACCCGTAGCATTGTGGTCGGCAGTTGTCCTCGTGCCATCTCGTGGCGTACCTTGCTCTGGACATAAAGTGTCCGCATTGAATCTTTTTCCAATGGTAACTTCTGCCGCAAGTGTAGCACTCACAATATCCGTCAAGATTGGCGGCACTCAATCGGATAAACCGACTGAATGCCTTGTCCAACTCTTTGACGATTTTAGAACGGGAGGTCGCCATCGTCTACGGTTACCGTTTTAGCGGTTACCTCTTCCTTAAGTTTCGGCTCGTAGGTGTCAACGCTTGCGTAGAGTTTTCCTTGCGCTGACTGCTTGACCTGAAGTCGAACCTCAAGACCATGCTTTCCCTCCTTGAGGTACTGGTCATTCTGCTCCAGCCACTTGATTAGCTTGGTCGGGTTGATGACCATGTCCGCCTTGACCCAGTCAGGAGCGTTCTCGTTCGGTGTGTAGACGTTCAAACCGTCCACGAATACTACTTTACTTTCCATTATTTAGAGTTTAAAAGGTTACGAAGATAATCATTTGCAAACGCCAATCGTTCGCGGAGTTGTTCTTGCATCTCAAGGTCTGCTTCTACTCTGATTTCAATCAGCTTAAAGCGTTCGTCCTTGATGCGTGGGTCGAATGAAATAAACCGACAAGCTAACGCTCCAGTAGCCAGCATCTGCCCTTGCATCTGCCACATATACTTTTGGTCTATGTAACCCTCGAACGCAGTCTTGAGGTGGTTCGCGGTATTATAAGGGCATTTGATTTCTATCAGTTCGCCATCTACCATGCCGTCAGGACTTGCACCTGAGTAGTCGTTTATCTCAACGAACGGCATCTCTTCAATGCTTACGCCCCTGAGTTCTGAATAGTACGCCTTGCAGATTGGTTCGTACTCGTTGCCCCAGTCAAGAGCCTTGCCGAAGATTTCGGTTCTTTGCCCGGTCAGGAGTTCCGCAGCCTTCTCGTAGATGTAACTGATGGCGGTCTGTCCAAGCACCTCGTCCTTCTTTCTTCCGTTGGTCATAAGGTCGCCAAAGCGGGAAGCCGTAAACTTCCCTAACCTTTGTGCGTGCCATTCCTCTGAGCGTTGCTCGGAGTTGCTTATTGCTTCATATATCATCTCTTCCATCTTACGCTCGTTTAAAATCATCAGATTCATCTTCTCCGAAAACCCCTACTTCGTAAAGTCCTGAGAGTTTCAACACTACTCTGCTCAATGCTCTCTTCTCCGCCATCGCAACAGGGTAGGTTTGGCGAGTGTTAGCTGGTGCCGATTCCCCGAAGGTTTCCATTTGAACGGGTAGACCGTTGCCGTTGGACATTTCTCCAATTGCTTTGATGACTACAAACTTGCAGTCGTCTGTCAGGTGTACCATTTCATACCTAACTCGGATTCCCTTGTGCGCTTGGATGCGCTCGATACCTTGTCGGGTTATAATTACGAACCCTTGTGGGCTTTTGAAGAAGTGGTCTTTCGTTAGACCGTTTTCTTTTGCGAGGTGTTGAAGCCTCTCTTTCTGCGTTTCGTTCATCGTTCTGTTTTTGATGATTAATAAAAATTGAATTTACGAATTTAAAGTTTGAATGTCAACATAATTATTGTCGTTGACCACTCGGACAAATGTGTAAAGTCCTGACTTGACAGCCTCTGCTCCTGAGTGTTTTATTAGTTGCCAAAAAATGAACGGCTCAACATGGGTAGTGCCTCCGCCATTACGTAGGTCGTTGAGTGCTTTGAGAGCAACCAACCGAATAAACGCTGGTATTTGCTCGTTAGACATGGTTAGTTCGAATTGTAAATGGTTCATGGTTCTGTTTTTAAAGTGGGGTCGGCATTACCCGTTACCCCCCGTTTTTACTTCTTTATCAATCCAGTAGCAGATGCTATTAACACATGGCTCAACGCATCTTCACCTATAATACCCATTTTGTTCAACTTGTTAAAGTAATCTCTTTCGTTTTTTGAAAGTTTGTTG
>Ga0208917_1001461_pt1 | contig 11724 bp, 18 predicted proteins | sample DEB08_DNA_10_FD_185500 | JGI IMG/M metagenome (GOLD analysis project Ga0208917, IMG submission 185500) | Aqueous microbial communities from the Delaware River and Bay under freshwater to marine salinity gradient to study organic matter... | ecosystem: Environmental > Aquatic > Marine > Coastal ...
AATAACAAGGCTAATATAATTAATATTAAGTAACACTGATGAGCTGTTATTCAGCGAAACTAGGCGGCGCTTTACTTTGCCGCTTAGTCTGTTACAATAACGTAACAAAAACAAACAAACAAAGGATAATTATGTCATTACAAAAACATTATTTAAGAAGCACAAAAAATCTGTATAGCTGTGTCTCAAACGGCGTAACGGTTTATTATTCATACGTGACGCCTGTAGCTATTTTAGACCCGTTTAACGTGTTGCATGTTTGCGAGAATATCTGGTCAGTAACTACTGGGCGCCATTTAACATGGATTGACGGCGGCGCACCTGAAGCCAAAAAGAAGCGGTTAAGCTATGCTGACTTTCAAAAACTTAAAGACATTTATGGCGTTGAACGTGAATATTGTTTAAACTCAAGTTATATTAGACCAAAGACGGACACCGTGCCGGATATTATAAAGTTTGATGAGATGTTGCCGGACAGTTTACAATTGTTAAAAATATAAACACATGAAAAACTTTTTTTATATGTTATTATTTGGCTTATTGTATGTAGCCGGCTTTGTGTCCATAGGTTTGTATATGTTGCATCTATGGGCAATATCTTAACAAACAAAGAGCGAAACAGGGCGCACACCTCAGGCGCCTTGTCTCACCGTTACGCGGTGACTGATGAGCTCGGACAGCTCAAACAAACAAACAAAGGTTAATTATATGAATATATTTTTTAAAATAATATATAATTACTTACAAGCTAAAATACTCAAAGATGAGCAAGCCTTCCGTAATAAAAGGTTAGCTGTACGTAATAGACTAAACGGCGGTTTTTATACGAAAGCGGGACATTAATGCCAAACGTAGTAATATCTAATTTTATCAACGATAAATGGGTTGATAGGATATATATGGCGTTTAATAAAACACCGTATCTTTTAAAACCTGACGGCACAATTGAAAACTGTAAGATTAAAAAAGTTAAATCAAATAATAAAAGTTACTTTTTAACAAGCACTGGTAAATGGTTTAACAATTCTGGTCTTAGGATTGACGAGCCGGCGGGTATTGATATAAATGCTGAGCGTAGTAAATTTCAGGCTGAATTAAAACAATCTGAATTTGACGCTAAATTTAACAAACTAAAACAAACAATAAGAGGTAATTAATATGTACGTAAGTAAATATGATATGGTTGTAATAGGTGACAAATGGAATGAAAAAAAAGAAAAGCATGAAAGTGGGCACACATTGGTGCGTATGTTTAGTGATGAAGGTATAAATATTAAAAAATTTGTATCTTTAATGGATGAATTATCAGACGCACATGATGGGTGTGAAATTGAAGTAAGTGTCATTATGAAACAAAGAAATTACGACTAGTAACACTGACGAGCTCTTACTGAGCGAAACTAGAGCCGGTATATCCGGCTTTAGTCTGTTACAATCAACTATAACCAAAGGATAATTATGATTGAACTAATCAAATTAATTCCAGTTGAAATTAAAATTATTGTCTTAGCCGGCGTTTTTTTAATAGTATTGGAATTATTTAAAACTAAAAGACTAAACGGCGTTAATAAAAATGCTGATACTATAAATCCGTTTGCTTTAACTACTAAACTAGACGGCAAAACAATCAAACATATGCAAGAGGTTAACAAAAATGACAGATAAAGAACAAATACAATATTTAATAGATAAAAATAATGAATTAGAAGCTGAGTTAATTACGCTTAAAAATAAATCTAAAGGATGGCTTGAGGATTTACAGAATACTAAAGTAATTTTAATGGCTAAAAATGTTGATTTAAAAACACGTAAAGAAATAACTATTAATTGGGAGCTTAAAAAGAAAATCATATTGTTTTTACAAAAGACACAATCTTTAGAAGCTTATGATGCTCTTACGCCTAATCAAATAGCTATACGAGCGGCTACGTTTATTGAGAAAATATTAGGCTCAAAACAACCGCCTTTATTAGCTATTATTAATGAGCTACAAATGACTACTAGGGAGCCTGACTAAGGTTCCCATAGTAGATATTATAAAAACATAACCCACTAATAATTGAAGGAGTTATTTATATGGCAAGACTGATTGAGAGCATGCCTACTTATAAAGATGAAGTAGAGCATGAAAAAGAGATGAGGAATTTAGGTTCTAATAGGACTAATAAAAGGCTTCAATCTCATGTAGAACGAGAAGAAGAAAGTGTTACTAGTTACGGTAAAGTAATGGTAGCAAACACTATAAGACCTTTGGCAAAAGCCATTGCTGAATGGATTGAAGAACAATCTAAAAAAATAATAGGCAAACCGTCTATTGCATTTCTAAAAATGTGTGAAGTTGAGCCTGAAGTATTGGCATTAATTACCGGTAAACACATAATCAATACAATTACACAATACAAACCTTTAACTGCTACTTGTATATCTTTAGGCGGCAAAGTTGAGACTGAAATTAGTCTTAGAAATTTTAAACATTTAAATCCTGATTTGTACCAAACAGTTAAACAAGATTTAGATAAAAGAAGTTTCAATTATACTTACAAAAGAAGAAAGTTAAGAGAGAGCGCTAAACGTGACGAAGTAATGAAATGGGAAGAGTGGACTACACCTACAAAATTACACGTAGGTTTACGTTTAGTCGAGCTTATGATTTATGCTACGGGTATGATTGAAATAGGAACTGAAACTGTTAAACATAAAAAAGCTAAAATTATAAAACAAACAGAAAAAACTAGAGAATGGATTAAGAATAGAAATAGTTTTAATGAATTACTTAATCCTGAGTATTTACCTACAGTTATGCCACCAAAATTATGGAGCACTGTTGTAGGTGGGGGTTATTGGACTAAAGAATTACCAGAGTTAGACCTTGTTAAACAAAAAAATAAATTGTTTAAAAAAGAATTAGAAAACTTTGATATGCCTGAAGTTTATAATGCTGTTAATACTATGCAGGCTACACCATTTAAAATTAATAATTTTGTATTGTCTGTAATGCAGGAAGCGTGGGACAAAGGATTAGCTATAGGTGGTATGCCGCCAAATACTAATTATGATATTCCAAATAAACCACATGACATTGAAACTAATGTTGATAGTAGAAGAGATTGGAAAAGAAAAGCTGTAATGGCTCACACAGAAAATGCTAGAATGTTTTCTAAACGTTTATTGTATGCTAAAATTATATGGCTTGCACAAAAGTTTAAAAATTATGCAACGTTATATTTTCCATTGCAATTAGACTTTAGAGGCAGAGCCTATTGTGTCCCTGCCTTTTTAAACTATCAATCTATTGGTGGTGCTAAAGCTTTATTAAGTTTTGCTCAAGGAAAACCAATTACAAAAGAAAACAAAGGTGATTATTGGTTGGCTATTCATGGTGCTAACATGTATGGTGAGGATAAAATATCTTTTGCTGACCGTGTTAAATGGACTGAAGATAATGAAGCTTGGATTATTAAATGTGCTGAAGACCCAATGTCTAATAGACAATGGGAAGATGCCTCTAATCCATTTCAGTTTTTAGCATTTTGTGATGAGTGGAAAAGATTTAAAGAACAAGGATATGGTTTTGTCTCTCGTATTCCTGTAAATGTTGATGGTTCATGTAATGGACTTCAAATTTATTCTTTAATGTTAAGAGACAGTAAAGCAGGTAAGTTAGTTAATTTAACACCTACAGATAAACCACAAGACATTTATCAATTAGTTGCAAATGCAGTTATTGAAAAATTAAAAGAGCATGCAAAAGAAAACAAACCTTTTGCTCAGTTGTGGTTAGACTATGGAGTTAAACGTTCAACTACTAAAAGAAGTATTATGACTATTTGTTATGGTTCAACTAGATATTCATGTACAGATTTTGTAATTGAAGACTTAACTAAACGTAAAGACAAAGGTGAAAACCATCCATTTCAAGATGAGATATTCAAACCGGCTAGTTATCTAGCGGCTGTCATATGGGACAGTATTGGTGATAATTTGAAGTCTGCAAGAATTGGAATGGACTATTTACAAACCATTGCACGAATAGTTGCTAAAGAACAATTACCTGTGCATTGGGTAACACCTATTGGTTTTCCTGTTTATCAGTCATATCCTGAAATGAAATCTAAAAGAGTTAAAGCTATGTTGATGGGTGAAGTTATCAAACCTAGAATTAACACTGAGACTGATTTAACGGATAAACTTAGAATGGGCAACGGAGTAGCTCCCAACGTTGTTCATTCAGTTGACAGTGCCGCTATGATGGCAACAGTAAATATAGCATACAAAAATGGTATTACTAATTTCTGTAATGTACATGATAGTTTTGGTACAACAGCCGGTGATGTTGAAACACTTAATAAATCTATTAGAGAAGCTTTTATTAAAATGTTTACAGATAATGATATTCTTAAAAATTTTAGGAATGACGTTCTCAAACAATTGCCGGTAGAGCTACACCATAAATTACCTGAAGTTCCCGCCAAAGGTGATTTAGATATTCAACAATTGCGGGATAGTGAGTTCTTTTTTGCGTAGTAGCATTAAAGTACCCATAGTAGAACGGAGAAACATAAAAGTATGAAAAATAGTTATGTCAAAATAGTAAGTCCTGAAGGTATCAGTCAATATGCATGGTTAACAAAACCAGACACAAAGTTTGATAAAGATGGTCATTACAAAGTTAATCTTGCGGTTCCAACTGATAAAGCACAATCATTAATTAAACAAATTGATGATGAGATGAAAAAGAGTGTTGAAATTGCTAAAGAAAAAAATAAGGGTAAAGCTGTTAAACAAGCTAGCGCACCTTATGAAGAAGAAATAGATAGTGAAGGTAAACCTACCGGAAATACTATTTTTAAATTTAAAAGAAAAGCACAAATAATTTCTGCTGATGGAAAAGTTATTCCATTTAAAGTAGCATTATTTGATAGCTCTGGTAAACCTTTAATTGATGTTAACGTTTGGTCTGGTAGTGAGATGAAAGTTAGCGCTGAGTTAGTTCACTGGTTCACTGCAATGGCAGGCGCAGGCGTAAGTCTTAGATTAAGAGCAGTGCAAATAACTAAATTAGTTGAAGGTGGTGCCGGTAATGCTGAAGGCTACGGCTTTGACAAAGTTGAAGGTGGCTATACAGCACCAGAAAGTGTAAACACTAATGTGGTACAAGAAGAAAGCGCAGAAGCTGACTTCTAAACAAGTTGGTTTACGATACGGTTTCAGGTCAGGTTTAGAGGAAGCAATAGCCTCTGAGCTTGATACTGAAAATGTACAATATAAATTTGAAGAAACAAAGTTAAATTATGTTAAACCACAAAAAGTACACACATACACACCTGACTTTTATCTAGTTCAATCTGGTATTTATATTGAGACTAAAGGTTATTTTACTTCTCAAGACCGCCAGAAAATGCGTCTTATAAAAGAACAGCATCCTGAACTAGATATTAGGTTTATTTTTAGTAATTCAAAAACAAAAATAAGTAAAAAATCAACAACAACATACGGCATGTGGTGTGATAAATATGGTTTTAAATATGCAGATAAACATGTGCCTAAGGAATGGTTATGAATAACATAAGAAAAGAAACTAAGTACATTGTTGTTCATTCAACTAATACAAATCCTGAACAAAATTTAGATGTTAAAGATTTAGACAAGAAACATAGAAAAGAGGGTTTATTCTCTTGCGCTTTTCATAAAGTTATTAAAAGAGACGGGTCTGTACAAGACGGTCGCGACATAATGATAGCCGGTGCACATATAGAAACAGATGTTGTCTTGTCTAATAAAAATTCTATTGGCATTTGTCTAGTTGGTGGACAAAATGTTAATGGACAACCCGATTGTAATTTTACTTTCAAACAATATGAGAGTTTAGTTAAACTCATAGATGTTTTAAAAGCCAATTACAAAGAGGTTGAAGTAGTTGGTCACAGAGATGTGTCTGACGCCTCGTGTCCGCAATTTGATGTAAAACAATTGTTGACATAATTTGTTTGTGCCTACTGGGTAGTAATATCCAGTAGGTTTAACCCAAAATATTTAGGTAAAAAATTTTATGGAAAATACTGAAAGTACGTTTTTATATCATACAAACTGTAGCGAGTGCGGCTCTAGTGATGCAAACTCTGTTTATGATGATGGACACACTTATTGTTTCTCATGTAACACAATTAAAAAAGGAGTAGAAGATTTGAATACACAAACAAAAACAAACGAGGTAAATAAAGATTTTATTAGTGGTGAGGTTAAACCTTTAGCTAAAAGAAAAATTGATTATAACACAGCACAAAAATTTAATTATCAAATTGGTGCATGGTTTGGAAGACCGTGTCAAATTGCTAATTATTATAACAAAGACAAAGAATTAGTTGCACAAAAATTAAGATACCCTGACAAAACATTTCAATGGTTAGGTGATGCTAAACAATCAGGGTTGTTTGGACAGCATTTATGGCGTGACGGTGGTAAAATGATTATTATTACTGAAGGTGAAATAGATGCTTTATCAATATCACGTACAAACCAAAATAAATTTCCCGTAGTAAGTATTAAATCTGGAGCACAAGGAGCTAAAAAAGATATTCAAAAAGAATTAGAATGGCTTGAAAGTTACGAGAGTGTTGTCTTTTGTTTTGACCAAGATGAGTATGGACAGAAAGCGGCATTAGAATGTGCTAAATTATTTTCACCAAACAAAGCTAAAATATGTACGTTACCATTAAAAGATGCTAACGAAATGTTATTAGCAAATAGAACAAAAGAATTAACTGATTGTATATGGTCTAGTAAAGCTTACAGACCAGATGGCATAGTTTTAGGTTCTGATTTGTGGGATGAAATACAAAAAGAAGATAAACATGTTACAGTCCCATATCCATTTGATTGTTTAAATATTAAAACACATGGATTGCGTAAAGGTGAGCTAGTTACTATTACTGCCGGAAGCGGCGTAGGTAAATCTAGTTTTTGTAGGCATGTAGCGTTAAATTTATTAAAAAATAATTACACTGTTGGATATATTGCATTAGAAGAAAGTATTAAACGTAGTGCACTTGGTATTATGGGAGTTGAATTAAAAAAACCATTACATTTAACAAGAGAGGGAATTAGTGAAGAGCAATTACAAAAAACTTTTAAATCTACTATTGGTAGTGGCAAGTTTTACTTATATAACCACTTCGGTAGTACCGTTGCTGATAACTTACTATCTAAAATAAGATATTTAGCTAAAGCCTGTAATGTTGATTATGTAATATTAGACCATTTACATATGGCATTATCTGCATTAGGTGATGAGCATACAAATGATGAACGTAAACTTATAGATTATTTTGTTTCTAAACTTAGAACGTTAGTAGAAGAAACTGGTATAGGTTTAATTCTTGTATCACATTTATCTCGAACTAAAGATGGTAACAAAGGTTATGAAGATGGTATTCAAGTTTCAATGAATAGTCTTAGAGGCAGTCAAAGTATTGCTCAATTATCAGACATGGTACTGGGATTGTCCAGAGATTTGCAAGCTGAAAATAATATAGCTCAAGTAAATATATTAAAAAATAGATTTAGTGGTGAGACTGGCAAAGCTTGTAGTCTTCGATATGATTTAGAAACTGGTTGTTTATCTGAAGTACAAGCGGAGACTGTAAATGACTTTTAAAGTTTCAAACAAAAAAACAAATATACCAAAAAACAAAAATATTCACGACACAGTTTCTTGGACATATTATGTTTTATCTGCTGTAAAAAAAGCTAAAGAAAGTTCTACACCTGTAGTTATAGATGTTGCTAAAGAAAGTTCTGCATCATTAATACAAGATGCATTGATGGCTTTAGCTATGAATGGTGAAGATGCGGCATGGAATGTAGATATAAAACTACACAAACACACACATTAATATGAAATTACCTATAATAAATAAAAAAGTATTAGATGCTAAATTTGTTTTATGTTATTGGATTGATATAAATTCTGATGCATCTTGGAATACTTTAGAAAAAGCTAAACAAAGTAAACCAACTATTTGTGTTAGTACAGGTTGGTTAATTAAAGAAAATAAAGATATACACATTCTTTGTGCTGATATAAATTTTGAAGATGATGGCACTTTGTCTGATGTTGGTAATGTAACAACTATTCCAACTGTTAATATAATTAAAAAGAAAGTAATTAAAATATGAAATATATCTTTGATATAGAAACAGATGGATTAATTAATGAAGTTACAAAAATACATTGTCTTGTATTAAAAGATATAGATACTAATACAATATTATCTTTATCTGTAAAAGAAGCTTTAGATAAATTATCTAATGCTGATATTATTATTGGTCACAATATTATTAAATTTGATTTACCTGTAATAAAAAAATTATATCCTGAATTTAAAAGTAACGCTAAAATTTATGATACAATTGTAGCTACTAGATTATTATTTCCTGATGTAAAAGAAAAAGATTTTCAAAGAAAAGATTTTCCTAAAGATTGCATTGGTAAACATAGTTTAAAAGCTTGGGGTAATAGAATAGGTAATTACAAAGCTGAGTTTGATACTGATTGGAAAACATTTACACCTGAAATGTTAGAGTATTGTAAACAAGATGTTGAAGTAACTTATAATCTTTATAAAATGATTGAAGAAATAAAATATTCACAACAAGCTATGGATTTAGAACATGACGTGGCACAATTAATTTACAATCAAGAAACACATGGTTTTACTTTTGATACTGATAAAGCTAAAAAATTATATTCAGAATTAAACAGTAAGAGAATGGAAATAGAAAATAAATTACAAAAAATGTTTCCACCAAAAACAGAGTTAATACCTTTTATTCCTAAAGTTAATAATAAATCAAAAGGATATATTAAAGGTAAAGTTTTTTATAAAGAAAATGTTTCTATATTTAATCCTTCTAGCAGACAACATATTGCAGATAGGTTAATTGAAATTCATAATTGGAAACCAACTGTTTATACTGATGATGGTAAACCAAAATTAGATGAAACTGTTTTAGAAAGTTTACCATATCCAGAAGCTAAAATATTATGTGAACATTTTTTGTTAGATAAAAGGATTGGTCAATTAGCTACTGGCGCTCAAGCTTGGTTAAAGCATGAAAAGAATAATAAAATACATGGTACTTGCAATACTAATTCAACAGTAACTGCAAGAGCAACTCATTCTTATCCTAACATGGCACAGATACCTAGTGTATCAGTACCTTATGGTAAAGAATGTAGAGCATTATTTACGGTTCCAACTGGTAAGAAACTTGTAGGCATTGATGTCTCAGGTTTAGAAGTGAGAATGTTGGCTCACTATATGGCTAAGTATGATAACGGCAACTATGCTAAAGTAGTTTTAGATGGTGACATACATACTGAAACCCAAACATTAGCAGGGTTAGATAGCAGAGACTTAGCCAAAAGATTTTACTACTGTTTTTTATATGGTGGTGGAGTAACTAAGATAGCCTCAGTAACAGGTAAAACTATACCTCAGGCTTCTAAAATTAAAAAAAGATTTTTAAATAATTTACCTGCATTAAGTAAATTAATTGAAGATGTACAACAAGCGGCTGAACGTGGATATTTAATTGGTCTTGATAAAAGAAAAATTAGAGTTCGCTCTTCTCATGCCGCACTTAATACTTTATTACAAAGTTCCGGCGCTTTAGTTTGTAAAAGATGGTTGGTAGAGTTTGATAAAGTAATAAAAAATATACCTAAAGCACAGCAAGTTGTCTGGGTACATGATGAAATACAAGTAGAGTGTCTTGAAAAAGATGCTGAGAGAGTTGGGCAATTAGCCATAAAAGCAATAGAAGACACTGGTAAGTATTTTAATTTAAGACTTCCACTAACTGGTGAATATAAAATAGGAGACAACTGGAGTGAAACACACTAACGATACGTGGACTAAAGAATATGATTTAAAAAGTAATTTTAAATATTGTTTAGACAAAGGAAAAGAAGGTGAAGAATACATCAGAAAAATATTAAATGGTGAATTTAAATTAGAAGCTAAAACTGATTTCTTATGTAAAGATACTGGCAATGTTTTTATAGAGTTTAGAAGCAGGGGAAAAGATAGCGGAATAAAAGTTACCACTGCTGATTTTTGGAGTTTTGTTTTACCTCAAAGTCAAGATGATTTTCCAATTATAATATTTATACATTTAAGTAAATTAAAAAAATTAATTGAAACTAAAAAATATAAAATTGTAAATGGTGGGGATGCAATGACTTCAAAAGGTTACTTAATTCCAAAAGAAGATTTAATTCAATTAAATATATAGGAGATAATATGATTAGAAAAAAAGTTTTATTAATTGATGGTGATATTTTGTTATACAAAATTGCCATGAACAATGAAGTTGAAACACACTGGGGTGATGGTTTATGGACATTACATTCAAATGCAAACATTTGTAAAGCAGATGTTGATTTAGTTATAGATGATTTGGGTGCTAGTCTTGGTGCTGATGATTATGTTGTTGCATTAACTGATAGTAAAAATTTTAGAAAAGATGTGTTACCTACTTATAAAGATAATAGAAAAGAAAAAAGAAAACCTTTAGTTTATAAAGAGTTAAGAGATTATGTTGTTAAAAAACATAAGGGTGTTATTTGGGACAATTTAGAAGCTGATGATATTTTAGGTATTATGGCAACTGAACCAACTGAAGAAGATAGAATAGTAGTTAGTATAGATAAAGATTTAAAAACCGTACCATGTAATTTGTCTTCTGACGGTCTTACTGTTGAACGTATTCCAGAAAGATTAGCTGATTATTGGTTTATGATACAAACATTAACCGGTGATAAAGTTGATGGTTATGATGGAATAGAAGGTATAGGTATAAAAACTGCTGAAAAACTTATTAAGAAATACACTAACGTTCCCCTTTTAGACCTATGGAAAATTGTCAAAAAGATTTATGTTGACAAAGGATATACTGAAGCTGAAGCTTTACAACAAGCTAGAGTTGCACGTATTTTAAGACATGGTGAATACAATAAAAAAACAGGTGAGGTAAAGTTATGGCAGATTTAATTAAAGAACCGCCACATTATGCTGAAAATAAAATAGAACCTATTGATTACATTATATCAAATGGTCTTAATTTTTGTGAGGGAAATGTTATTAAGTATATTACTAGATGGCGTAAAAAAGGTGGTGTAGAAGATTTAAAAAAAGCTAAACAATATATTGATTTTATAATACAAAAAGAGGTTAAAGATGTTGGAGCATAAGCATATTATTATAAGAGCTACAGTAAAAAAACCACCAATGCAAATTGACACTATTAAACAATGGATGAGAAATTTAATTGATAAAATTAATATGAAACCATTAGGTGATATGGTTGCTGTTTATGTTGAAAAAGAAGGTAATAGAGGTTTAACTTGTTTGCAAGCTATTGAAACATCACACATTGCATTTCATTCATGGGATGAGGATGAACCTGCTATAGTTCAGTTAGATGTTTATACTTGTGGTGATTTAAAAAAACAAACAGTATTTGACGCTTTACAAAAATTTGAGCCAGTTAATATTGATTATTTAACATTAGATAGAGAAAACAAAATAAAAATTTATGATTGATTACGAAAGAGATAATTTGCTTACTGATTTTGGTAAGACTACATTAAAAGATAGATATTTATTACCAGAAGAAACTTCACCGCAAGAAGGATTTATGCGAGCGGCTAAAGCTTTTTCA
>Ga0208917_1001464_pt1 | contig 11716 bp, 20 predicted proteins | sample DEB08_DNA_10_FD_185500 | JGI IMG/M metagenome (GOLD analysis project Ga0208917, IMG submission 185500) | Aqueous microbial communities from the Delaware River and Bay under freshwater to marine salinity gradient to study organic matter... | ecosystem: Environmental > Aquatic > Marine > Coastal ...
TTTCTTTTTTAGCTGCGCGTGAGTCAGCGGTTTCTTGGCTTTTGGTTCCTTTGGCATGGCCTAAAATTACATCGCGCATCTTTTGCTTGATGGCATCGCGTTCGTTGGCTCCGTCTTTGTAGAGTGGCCAGCTTTTCGCTTTGCGTCCGTTATCGGCTATGCGTTTGAGGTATGCGGCTTTGTGATCGGCGAAACGGTCTTCGCAGAAGTCAAAGAAACGTTGGTTGTAGTCAGCTACTTCCGCGTCGAATTCCACGCGGCCATTATTCTCAAGGAACCGTTCTTTCTCGCGTGGGTGCGGTCTGTATCGCATCATAGCTTCATTGCCATACACTTCGTTTATGATGTAGCGTCGTCCTGACATGAGGTCGAGCCAAAATCTTTCAAGGTTGGTCATTTTCAATTTTTGTTTTCTATCTCAGTATAACCTGCTGTTTTAGCTACAAGCTCCAACCATCCATGAATTATGCGGCTAAGAAATTCTGAAACGCTGATGCCTAACATATCGGCTTGTGCCTCAATTAAGGTTTTCATCTGCCCTGTAATTTCTAAATTGATTACGTGGATTGTTTTATCCATCAATCGGTCGTGTAATTCCTTATCCATTGTTTCGGTTTTTGTCACGCTGGCGCATTTCCTCGCGCTCGGTGTATGTTAAACGGTCTTCGCCTTTCATCCAGTCGGCTTTTTGTACGCGCGCGGCGATTGGGTTAAACTCGGTGCCGAATTCTGGGGTAATGTATCTGAGCGCCTCGGCGGTTTCGCGTTCGTACTGCTGGCGTTCGTTTTCGCGGATCGTGTTTACCACGGGCGCTTTTAGTTGCTCGTATTTGGCAAAGCATTCCACGAACTGCGCAAGTTTTAACCGCTCGTAATATGGCCCAAACGCCTCTTTTGCCATCATGTAGCAAGCTAACCGCCAATCGGACAACGTAAAGCAAGGGTACGTGTGCAGAAGTTCGTTGACGGTCATTTCGATTTCTTCAGGCGTCGAAAGCGTCTTATTTGCGTCGATGAACTTGACGGTTCGCGTAATCATGGCCGTCAGCGCAGCGCGTGTAGGCACTTCGTTGTACTTCAGCGCGGTCTTGACGTTGGTGCATTTAAAACACGTCTCGACGGTCAGTTGTGATGCGTCCAGTTCTTGCAAACTCCGCAAGCTTCTGTTGGTTGACGCTATTTTCAAGGTCTCGCGCTCCTGGGCGGTTAGCTCTGCCGTTTTTGGACTGCTTAAATACCAATCCTTTCCAACCGTTTGCAATAGCTCGGTGGATAGCGTCGATGGCTTCGTTTTGGTCGGTGTATTCATTCTGTAGTTTCATTAATGCCCGCTGTTCGCTTTGGGCGGTTTTGTATTTGAATCGGTGATCCGTTCGCTTGTACTCTTTCCATTCGGTCCAGGCATCCAGAAATTCATCACTTTCAAAAGGCAGCACAACCGAAGGGTGTGCGCTTTTAGTAAATGTATTAGTAGATGTATTAGTAGATATATTAGTATGTGCTGAATTCTGCGCATTCGTTTGCGTGGATTTACGCACTCGTTTGCGTGATTTTACGCATTCGTTTGCGCTATTTTGCGCATTCGTTTGCGCAGATTTACGCAGTCGCCGATTGTATCTGCTGCCTTCTCTGATGAGAAAACCGCGCGCGATAAGGTTGCTGATGTAACCCCTTGCCGTGGCTTCTGATACGTTCAAAAGCGTCGCGAAATACTCATTTCCTGCAAAACATTCTTTGTTCTGATCGTCAAAGCTGGCGACCTCAGCAAGCAGCACCCGTTCATTTGGGTGCAGCTCGCTCAGGTTCCATATTTCGATTGGAATGCTCACGTACTTACGCTTCACTTGCGTCGTTCTGGGTGGTTAACCAGCGGCAACTTTGCTTTTGCTCGGTAGTTGTAAACGTTTTCAAACATTCGAACGAATCCGTCAACATCGGGTTCGTTAGTAAATTGATTCGGGTATTTTTCAGCACTTTCGTGCAACCGTTGTACGTCAAAATCATTTATGCGCATTACCTGCAACAGTGCATTAATAAAAAAGCTTTTTCGGTAAAACGGGTAACGTTTAAACAGCACAATAGCCTTTAAATTTTCCATTGCCTCGTCCAGGTTCGGCATAATAAAGCGACCTATTTTAATGTCGTCTCCAACGCTGTACAACTTTTTGATTTTACAGGTACCTCCATGCTGACGAATTTTTCCGTCTTCATACATATGGTAACCTTTGTAGCTTTTCCCGCCTCGCAATATGTTTACGGCTGATGAGGCGCTGATTCCATGCTCTTTGCACTTCTCAATAAAAATGCGCAACTGCTCATAATTTTTATTGCCTTCAGATTCATAACGTTTAACGTAATCTGCAACGTTCCATTTTCTGCCTACAATGTTTGCCGAAATCACGTGATCAATGGTCGCGCCTATATCTACGATAAATTTTACAGGTATCCCCAGGCGTTTGCAAGCTTCAAGACGATGCTGGCCATCAATGACTTCATTGCGCTCATTCGTAATTATTGGAATTCGTTGTCCAAATTGGGCGATTTGCGCCTGGATACTTTTTACGTTGCTTTCTGTTAAATCGCGATTTCCGCGCAAAAATTTAAATCGTGCATAATCCTTTGTTGATTGCACCTGGGCGTTTCTGGTGTTTGTGTTCTCCTCAGAACGTAAATTCAGATTTAACATCTAATTGGGTTTTGGTTGTTTCTACCGCTTGGATGAGTTCCTGCGGCTTTATGTTTTCATTTTGCATCAAGCGGCTGGTGTATCGCAGCACGCCATCGGGATCCTTGGTAACGTAATTATGCAACGTACCACGGCTGACATCAATCAATTCAGCGCACGCCTTCAGGCTGCCGAAATGGTGCTGCAGGTACATTTTCAAATTCATTTCCATTGTCTTCTATTTTCAGTTCCCACTTTATGCCTTTAAGGTTTAAATCGTCCACGTATCGAATCATGCTTAACGGGTCTTCAAAGCTCACGCGGCTCTTTGCCTCGGGTAGGGTTATTCTGTACACTACCACGGCATATCATCGGCTTGCGGTTCATTTTTCTTGCTGTCCTCAATCACCGTTTCTCGAATGCTTTTCGGATCGGGCAGCTCGTACTTCCAAGGCACCAGCGACATAAACGCACGGTAGTCGCCTGTGGTTTCGTTCTTCCACTCACGGCCTCGGACGTTACACCGCGCTTTAATTTGCGCTCCAACGGTGAGGCCTAACGCTTCATCCACGTCGTCCTTGAGAAACTCAAGCGCCACGGTTTGCGGGTATTGCCCGTCTTGTACAGTTACGTGCACTTCGCACTTTCGAAAACCGCTTGCAAATTCCTGCGGTTTGCAGATGCGTGCTATCACGCCTTCAATTATCAATTCCATGATTTTTATAAGATTGGTTAAACTCTGTTTTTGTCCATCCAGGAAAGTCGATGCAGCGTAGTTGATTGAACTGCAACCGCTGGAATATCTCGCGCCATCGTTCTGGCGTCGGTTGGGTTTGTATTATCTCGTCCTCTAAGCCGTCATCGTCGTCACGCATGGTAGACGTTTCCAGCAATCGCAGCGCGTAATCTTTTAGCTGCTCCTGCCGTGCTTGCTGGTCGGCTTCTATGCTGTCAAAAAAATCGTCAAGGCTCATTCTACTTCGTCCTCGCCGTAAACTTCCAACTGATAAAACCCTGCAAGCTTCAAAATGGCACGCGATAAAGCGCGTTTTTCAGCCATCGCGATCGGGTACGCGTTACGGTTGTTTGATTTGCTCACCTCGCCAAATGTTTCCACTTGCCCTATTTCGCATTTTGCGTATGCTTTAACGCAATATCGCCCGTCGCTGGGGTCAGACCATTCCGGCACGGTAGAAAACGTAACCACGGCCTTTATTTTGGCTTGTACGTGTTCCACGCCTCGACGTGTCATGATGACAAATCCGCGTGGGTCTTTGTGGAAATGGTCGGCGCGCATCTCGTATCGCTCCGACAATGCTTTAAGTTCCTGTACTGCGCTCATAATTCTTCAATTCTCCAATAATGTCTCGCGTAACCTGGATTGGTTTCATGTTGATTCAACCAATTGATTATTTTCGTTGCTTCCATTTTACCAAAAGTTGGTGGGTTATCGCCCCTGTATGGAATGGCCACACCTAAAATTGGATCAACGTAATCTAAATACATTACACTCGAGTTTGCCGATTTTATGCGAACTTTTATTTTCTTACTCATTTCGTTCGTGCTGCTATAAGTTGGGCGCGGAAATTGTCAATGAGTCGCAAGAATTCCCGTTCCTCTCTCAGCTCCTGCTGCCAGTGGTTAAAATCGGTGGTTTGTTTAACGTGTACGCTTGACTGTACACAAATAGGCTTTTTCATATTCCGTACTGTTTTAGGATTTCTGTTTCAATTGCTTTCTCATTCCATGCCAACCAGTGATCATCTACGTCCGTGATTTGAATGTGGTCGTAGCTGTCGCGGTTCTTTTGCCAAAGACTGACGTGCAGGATTATGAACTCCATGCCGTCGGGCGGCGTGTTATACGTTCCATCTTCGCCCTGGTCGAAGTAGTACGTTACCACCATGTCGATGGTGTCGCTGAGTTTGATTCGGTATTGGTCTTCCATTGTATAGGGTTTAAAAAAAGCCCCCAAAGGGGCTTATGTTATGCCAACTTGTACTGCCCTGCTTCCTTTACTATTTCGTTTCGGCTCAACCAAAGGTTAACAATACGGTCGAGCTTCTTGCTAACTGTTGAGGCGTTTACGTTTCCTTTGCTAAGTTCGATTGCGAGGGTGCGGCGGTTAGTAATCATGGCTTTTTGTTTTTCCGTTTGTTTGATGTCTCAAATGTACATCGTTTTGTACATCTGTCCAAACGTTTGCACAAAAAAAGTTCAATTTTAACATTTCACGACAATAAAAAAGCGGCACCGCCTGCACAGTACCGCCTTTCCAATGAAAAACAAAAACCCTAAACCAATTCCTGAATGGATTGACGCAAATATATGCCTTATTCTTTATCGCGTCGCTTTGTGCGGCCTAAAACTACCGCGTTTATGATTCGCTTTAGGACGTCTACTACCTTGTCGTCCTTTTCGGTTTCTGTGAGCGCGGTAATCGTTCCCGCTGCTGTCAAAATAGCCAGGGCAATTTCAGCCCAGTAAGTCATCAAAAGTTCTTTCATGTTATTGTGCTTCCTCGATTTTCCAATACGGCAAATCGTGATTAGAGTTGTGCAAGGTAACCCACCAGCCGCCAAGCCGTGGCGTGTTGAATCCTTTTTCAGTAGCCCAGCCTGCGAATCGGTCGCCCAGCATCTTGTAACTGCCAAGCTGCAAATGGTGTACGCTGTCCTGATACAGCTTACCAAAGCGGCTGATGCGGTCAGACGTTACGGGCAAATGCCACTTTTGATGCGTATGCCCGCGCACGATTAAGCTGGCATCCTTGAATTGCATTTGGTCAATGTCCACGCGCAAAACGCCTTTTGACCGTGGTGCGTTGCCGCCCATTCCGTGATGGTAGTGTACAAAGGTCGAGCTGCGCCGCTTGCCGTTGTGATAAATCTGCATCCATAGCCAGCCGCTGTATCCTGCTACCTGGATATTGCCGCCGTTCTTGTTAACGATGTATGCCACGCGGTCGAGCGGGCTGGTATGCATCCGCTTTTCAATGCTGGTTTCATGGTTGCCGCGTCCAAAAAATCGAATGACGTCTTTGTACTTGGTAAGGAATTCCGCGCTGTCTTCAATTACGTCGTCCAGGTATGTGATGCTTTTGTATTCTGGTCGAAGGTCGCTGTACGTTCCGCGCGGATCCCATTTGCCTTGCATCAAATCAAACCAGTCGCCGAAAATGAATACTGGCGAGTCAGTTGCTTTGGCTTCGTCCAAATGCCGCTTCAGCATAACACGATCGCACTTCATCGCATCGTAATGCACGTCGGAAATAAACAGCATACGCTGCGGCGCGCGCTCTACTTTCACCTCGTGAACGGTGCGGCTGATTTGGTTTATCTTCATTCTTTGTATAGCCAAACTACGTCAGCGCTTTTGCTGTCATCGTCGTCAACATGGATAAAATCGGGATGAATCCCAATGCGATTGAAAGACGCTTCGTAAAGCGCGCCAATAATGTAGCCACGGCTGCGCTCGTCGCTGCAAGCAATGTCAGCAGCCAGCCCCTTGGTGTGTGCGGAATTAGCCACCCCTCCGACGGCTCTGTTATGACTGGGGCAACGGTAGCCGCTGGTAATAACGAATGGGATGCCAGCTTTATGGCGGGCGTCGTCCAGCATCTGCAAGAAATAATCTTCCATCATGTCGATCCCGCGTCCTTCGCCGTTATCCTTGCATTTCTTGCATTTGCAGTCAAATTCTTCGGGTCGAAAGTATCTCATAAGAAAAGGATTCCTAACGCTGCGACAAATATGATGAGGTCGGCAATATCGGCGCGCCCATATTCACGGGCCTTGTATACCATATTGGCAAACACGGTGGCCAAGATAATCCAAATCATTCGCGGTTCATTTTGGCAATCATGATTTGAATGTCATGCACCATGGCTAACAGTTCTTTAATGTCGCGTTTAAAATCGTCCTGCGATAATTCGAGCTGTATCACGCGGCTTTTGAGGCGTGCTACCGTGCTGTTGAGGTTCACCCAAACGCCAATCAAACCAGCAAAAACTGGCACTACTGCAATTAAAATTTCAGTAATCATTTCTCTTTCTTCTGAATAATAAACCAGTTCGAACCGTCGCACAAGATAGTAATTCCGTCGTAAGCCCTGTTGAAATCGTAAGTAGCGGCGCCGTCAATTGTTGCGCTTGTATCTCCTAAGTCTGGACCTAAGCGAACGTATGTATTTGCGCTTATCGTGCTATCCGAATGAAACGCAATTAATCGGCCTTCGCTTTCTGCCACTGGTGGTAAAATAATACTGCTGCCACCGTTTGGCCCTTGCCAAGTGTTCATCACATGGCTCGTATTATCTCCAATTGTAGTGGTTAGCCCGTCGCGGTTGTTTATCGTTAGCAGCTCGCAAAAAGTAGCCAAAGCACCGCGCCGCAATTCGCTTATCCGCTCGTATATGTCTTGCGTTACGTTCATAGGTTGAAATTAAACAGATTCGGGTCTAAACTTCCGTTATCGTTATTTACAGCAAGCTCCGACGACGTTACGTTATTATCGTCGTACTTAATCATCCACCTTTGTACGTCGCTTTCACGGCTATTCATCACAACTGAAAATTCGAACGGTGCAAAATATTCCGTGCCTTCCTTAATTGTTTGCCACATCTCAAAACGTCGACCATAGAAACGGCCTTTGCGTATTTGCGTAGGAAATTGTCCTAACGCCATCGCTTCGGCTACGCCTAAACGGTGCAAGCTAACCGCTGTTGTTGTTTGGCTGCTCGTGTACGTGTTGCCGTAACCCGTCAAAGAAAAGTTACCATACGGTATCGGATAAGCTGACCCCAATATTGTGCCTTCAGGATCGCCATGTAATACGCTGCCCTGGTTTATTTCTATACGGTTGTCGTCGCTGGTTTCTGCTTCAAATAATATTTCATCACCTAACAAACCTTGGTCACCTGTAATTTGAATGCCTGAAGTAAGTATCAAAAAATCGCTGGTGTAATTGCTGGTCAAGTCAGTACCCAGCGCGCTTATAATGCGCAGCTGTATCGTAACGTCTAAACCTACTTGCTGCGACGGCAAAGCTTCCGTAGTTAATGACCACGGTAAGCCCGCATCAAATCCGTCACTGCGGTTAAATTGTGCAAGGTTTAAAATGTATTCATTTTGAATTGCTCCCCAACCCGTATTTGTAAAATACAGCGAACCGCATTTAATCGTTAGTTGCAGCTGTATGAATGCGTTATTCAATGGTATGTTGCTTACGTTTGCAGCCGATAACGCTATTTGGCAACCGCCTGACAAATTAAACGCAAGGTCCTCAATATAGGTGCGGTCGGTATCGTTGTACGTTATATTGTCGCCCGTCGTGATTCCTGTGCTGTACTGAGTTACTGCAAATTGGTTGCCGTAATAATCGCGCGTCCTGCGCACCCTTTTTAATGGTGGTAAGTACGTGATTATTCCGCCCGCCATCTTTACAAAATCGGCGTCCGTTTCATTTATGTAGCCTGCTTGCAGTTCTGCCGTTTGCGCTGTCGTAAGCGCCGCAGCCGTTCCGCTTTTATCAACCTGGATTACGTTGGTTGTCCAATCGTCCACCACGGCGGCCCGTAAATAACAATTGACTGGCAAAAACCACCAGTAGCCGTTAGCCTGAAAAACGCGGGCATTTAAACTGCGCGCGATGCTTTCTAAAATTTCGTAGCTGTTGTATCCCCGTTTGCCTTCGTATATTTCATTGTCCTCATTTACGAACGGGTTATCTAATAAAACGTCGTCAAGCCAATCGCTGCCCGTGTAACCGTTCATCTCTATGTCATTGACGTAACGAAAAAAACCATCATTAGCGCCCCACAAATTTTCGGTTCGCATCTGGTTTAGTATTTGCAGCATATGCGCCACGGGCGTTCGTATCTCGTTTGCCGTGGTTACTCCGTTTGTTGGGTCAAAATACAAGCGTTGCAAATTGCCCAGGTCGTCGCTCGCTGTCATGCGCACGGCGTTCGGTGTGGGTGCGTCTTCCTGTTCGACCTGTTCCGCTGCAAGTATGCCCGCCCAATAAAGTGAATTGGTATTATCTGGATCCTTACGAATTTCCACCTGCATACGCCCTTCAGATGCTGACGGCAAAACGGAATTCAAAAACGTTTCAAATGTGCCGCCTTCATTCATTACCGTAAAGTCAACTCCGCTGCCAATTATTGGCTGGTGTCGGTCCTCGGCATTACCTGAATAGCTCAACGCAAAACCTTCTGCGCCTAACGTTATTTCGGTCGCCGTGCCGTCGTAACTGGTATCGTGCAAATTGATACGCCAAACGTCACCAACCTCGTCTTGAAACTCTCCGAAAAATCTGATCGTTGCCATTAGAATCCTCTTACTCGGTTACGGTCAATCGCACTGTATTCGCTGCTCAAAAGTATGTCGCGCCCAGATAATCGACCCGTTACCTGGACGGTATTGCCGCCAATCATGCTGCGCAATTTGTCAAGCGGTGCAATTACCTCTGGGTTTGTTTTTGCGCCTGGATACTCGCCTACAAGGCCCATCGTAGGTCCGTAAACCAAACCACCTTCGGCAAAGGCTGGCACGCCGCTTTGTTCTGCGCTTTTTGCTATTGCGCCTTTAAGACCTGCACCCAACGCAATAAGGGCAACACCAGCAGCAATGGCAACGGGGCCAGCCAACGAAGCTAATGCCACCTTAATATTTTCAATGGCGATACCGTAACCAATTGCAAGCGTTCCGAGTTGTATTGCAAGGTCAGCGAATACGCCCAACAACATAGCGCCCACCCCTTTCATGCCTTGGCCCGTTGCAATGCCTTCGCCTAGCATCATCCCAAACCCAATTACAGCCGTATTTACTGCGCCTTCAATAGCTGCGCTTACGTCGTCGTTAAATTGCTGAAGTTGCGGCGTTATCTCGCTAACCATGTCAGAAACGGCTGTACTCACGCCCGCAAGGCTTTTTGTTACTGGTTCGGTTTGTATCGGCATTGCCTCAAGTGGCTGCAACGCCTCAGCAAGTGCAGGCCGCAATGATTGCAGCTTTTCCGTCGTCGTGCCTGCTGCGTTGCCTACTGAATCTATGCCTCCTGCCGCTGCACTTGCATTATCTGCCGTCTGCTTAAGCTTTAACGCAACGCCCTCTTCCAGTTGCATCATTGCGGCCAAATCTTGGTTGGCCGTTTCTAACGATGCTTCCAATTTTTTCAGGTCGCGCCCAGCTTTGCTGTTTGCGTGGCGTTTGTAAGGCGCAAGTTTCATAATCGCGGCCTTTTCTTCTTCTAACTGCTTTACGTAAGCTTCCTGCGCCGTGCGGGCCCCCTCAATACTTGCCGCCTGCTGCTTCAAGTCAAGGCCGCCCAAACTCTTTTTGAGGTCGTCAACTTTGTTACTGCCTTCGCTGCTCGCGTTGTTCAGCATGATGACCGCACCAACTACCAAACCAATAGCAGCGGCAACCGCTCCGAACGGGTTGGCAAGCATCGTTGTGTTCAATGAGGCAAACGCCAATTTCGCGGCTTTTATTCCACTCACCAAATTTGGCAATACAACAAGTAACGGCCCAATCATTCCAGCAATTCCGCTGATGGCCAAAATTAGCATTTGCCCGCCGTCGCTCATTGAAGAAAAGCGGCCAGCCAAATCAGAAACGATACCCGCCAGCTTAATCATAATCGGCGCCAATGCCGATCCGATTTCAATTTGTGCGCCTTCCAAAGCTGACTGCATCCGCTTCATAGCACCTTCAGCCGTATCGTCCATGATGTCGGCCATAGCCTGCGCGGCACCGTTGGCGTTTTGGAATTCGGTTGCTAGGCTTGCGGTTTGGTCGGTGCTGTTTGCCAAAACAAGCAAGGCGCTTTGCGCGCTCCGTCCAACCTCATCCTTGGCGTCGGCCAAATTCAAACCTTCGCCTGCAAGCTTTTTAATCGAGCCAGCCACGTCGCCACCCGTAGCGCCCAGCTCGGAAATAATACGCCGCAATGACGTGCCTGCCTGTGAGCCTTTGATACCTGCGTTGGACAAACTCGCAAGCATGGCCGTCGTTTCTTCTACGCTTAATCCTGCCGCCTTTGCTACTGGCGCCACGTACTTCATGGAATCAGCAAACGTACCCATATCAAGCGCAGAAGTACTGAAGCTTTTAGCCATCACGTCGGTGACGCGGCTGGTTTCGTCAGCACTTAAACCGAACGCCCGCAATGTCGATCCAGCTACTTCGGCACTCGTCGCCAAGTCGCTGCCAGTTGCTTGCGCCAGTGCAAGCGTCGCGCCCGTTACTTGCGTAATTTCCTCAGCCGTAAAACCAAGCTTTGCAAAATTTAATTGGAGTTCACTTACCTCCGACGCTGTGAATCGCGTGGTACGGCCTAACTCTTTGGCGTTAGTTTCAAGCTTTGCAAATTCGTCAGCGGTCGCGCCTGATACCGCCTTGACCTTTGCCATGCTTTGCTCAAAATCGGCAGCCGTCCGAAATGAACTCGCGCCAATCAAAGCAAGCGGCGCCGTCACGCTCATGGACAAATTGCGGCCCATCGCCGCTATGTTTTTTGTGTCCTTGCGTATCTGACTTTTTAGCGTTCCAAGTTTCGCATTAAAGTCCTTTGTATTTGCGCCAATCCTTACAACTAAATCGCCAAGCTTTGCCATATCGTTACTTTGCTAATGACCGCAAGATACTTAATCCGTCGGCGGCCTTCTCTTTCTTCTCCCAGGGGAACGTCGCCAAGTCCTTTGGCGTCAGTCGCTTTTTTACGTGTGGGTTGACGGTAATGGTAGCCAGCCACCTGGTGCGCTCCCATTCCGCTTTTTCGCGTTCCTCGATTTCTTTGTAGTGCCCTCGCATGGCGTTGCTGAATTCTGGAAACGTCAGATCATAAAGCAAAACGGGGCTAAGTCGCAATTGACCCAGCCCCATTTCTTCAATTTCGTCCCAACTCAACGGCTTGCCTTGGTTCTCGTTTTTTTTTGAGTACCCATCGCCTTCTGTACCGCTTCTGACAAAGCAGGCAAGTCACCTACTTCAATCATGCCCAAAAAGTCGTCAACGTCCATCTCAAACGCCATGCCCTGGCTTTT
>Ga0208917_1001465_pt1 | contig 11716 bp, 23 predicted proteins | sample DEB08_DNA_10_FD_185500 | JGI IMG/M metagenome (GOLD analysis project Ga0208917, IMG submission 185500) | Aqueous microbial communities from the Delaware River and Bay under freshwater to marine salinity gradient to study organic matter... | ecosystem: Environmental > Aquatic > Marine > Coastal ...
TGCTATTACCGAAGTCAATCAAAACCAAAATATAACTTTATCTGGGGATGTAAGCGGAAGCGGAACAACATCAATAACTACAACAGTAGCGGACGATTCGCATAATCATATAATTGATAATGTAGATGGTTTACAAACTGCTTTAAACGCAAAGCAAGATAATTTAAGTGGCACAGGAATAGTCAAGTCAACAGGTGGCACTATTAGTTATCTTACTGACAATTCAAGTAATTGGAACAATGCGTATAATGACAGAATTACAACTGCATCTTTTTCTGGTACTACAACTAAAATTTTGACGTTGAATCAGCAAGATGGGGGAACGGTTACGGCAAGTTTTACAGATGATACAGGAGGTGGATTAACAGGTACAAATCAAGGAAACAATAGAATACCAACTTTTAAATCAGCTGATAATATAGACGGCGATAATGGGTTTTGGATAAATGACCATTACGAATTAGTTGATAATTTATTAGATGGAACTGCATCATCCACAGTTGGTTATCAATTAAAATTAAGCCATACTGCATTTATCGATAGTGTTGAAGTGAATTATTTAGATGTAAATAATAATCTCACTTTAGATAATGATTTAGAGGTCTTAGGCACAAGTAATTTCGATGGTTCTGTTGGCGATAGTTATTTCTATCCCTCTGGGGCATTAGGTATTCAAACTACGCCAAGCGGTAATCTGTCCTTAACAACTAAATATGGAGCAGTATTTAATACTGATAATAATTCTTTAAACGGAGATGTAACTATGAATGGTGGAACTACCGCCAACTTATTCAACCTTGATGCCTCAGAAGATGCCATTGCGATTGGAGGTTCAACACCTAACTCAAGTTTTGACTTAAAAACGAGTAAGGGCGTTTGGATTAATAGTAGTTATAGTGGTGGTATCAATGATGGGTTATTAGTTAGTGGCGATACATATATTTACTTATTAAATGTTGATGCGGACAAAGATAAGGTTGGTATAAATAAGGTTACACCTGCCTACACATTAGATGTAGATGGGGATATTAATTTTACTGGAGATTTATATGATGATGGTAGTTTGGTTAGTTTTACTGGAACGACTATAAATAATAATGCAGATAATCGAATTATAACTGGTTCGAATACGGCGAATACGTTGGAGGGGGAAAGTTCATTGTTGTTTGACGGTGAGGATTTAGAATTGCAATCAACTACAACAAATGCAATTTTAAGACTTCAAAACAGTAATTCAGGTTATACAACAAGTGATGGGTTTGCAATTAGTTCAACTACAAGTAGTGTGTATGTAAGCAATAAAGAACCTGGAGATATTTGGATTTATACTGATAATGATTTTACTAAAATGATAATTTTAAGAGCAAATGGTACAGTTGATTTAACTCATTATTCTGGAAGTGGTAATCAAGAATTAGGTGTTGATAATTCAGGAGAAATTATTTTTTATAGCGCATCAGATGGCAGACACAAAAAAAGAGTAACAAGCAATATTAAAGGCATTGAAGCAGTAATGAAATTAAAACCATTAGAATATCAATGGAATAAAGATGTGCCAAATTATGATGGGCATAACGAAATTGGATTTATTGCACAAGAAGTAAAAGAGGTAATACCATTAGCAGTCCCCTATGATGAAGATAAGGTAAATATGTTGGGAATTAAAGACCGAGCCATCATTGCTACCCTAACCAAAGCAATCCAAGAGCAACAGGAAATGATTGAGGATTTGCAAAAGGAAATTAAAAGAATTAAACGCAAAATAAAATGAAACAAATATTAATCATATTAGGTTTACTCGCATCGGTTTCGACCTTTGCCCAATCGCCTCGAATCAAGCTGAATCAGATTACAAAGGACACGGTTAAGGGTTCGGTTCTTATTAGCTCTCCATCCGATTCTGGAATGGTTTATTCACGAGATTTTTATATTAGTTACGGAGCGGATACGGTTATGATTCTATATGGGGATACATTAGCAGCCACATCTGGAATAATTAGTTCGGTTTTATCCGATGGCGTAACCATAACCGGAGATGGTACAACCGGAAGCGAATTAACCGCGGATACATCCGTATTGGCTACATTAAGAGCATTATCCGATTCGTTAGCGTTAGTAATTAGTTCGGTTACGGCTGATGGTGTTACCATAACTGGAGATGGTACGGTTGGTTCGCCTTTAAAGGTGGACACGGCAACGGTTATAGCTACGAAAGCAAATTTATCAGATTACGTTACCATAGCTGGAACTGAAACGATAACAGGTGCGAAGACGTTTAGTACCGATGTCGAGATAGATGGCAAGTTGGATTTGAATGCTTCAGGATTATCTGTTTTTATTGGTACAAACACTGGTAGTGTTGATGATGGAAGTAGTAATAGAAATGTGGGTGTTGGGTATTCAGCATTATCCTCCAATACATCAGGGTATAATAACACAGCGAGTGGGTTTCAAGCGTTACGTGATAACACAGAAGGATATGAAAACACAGCGAATGGATATGAATCATTACGCAATAACACATTAGGGTATTATAACACAGCGAGTGGGTTTCAATCATTAATATTGAACACATCAGGTTATCAAAACACAGCAAATGGTTATCAAGCATTATACTCCAATACAACTGGAATTGGTAACACAGCAAATGGATATCAAGCAGGTCGTTACACAAGCACAGGAGGAAACAACACAGATGGCGACAATTCCGTATTCATCGGCTACGATACAAGACCATTAGCGGATGCACAAACAAATCAAATAGTAATTGGATATCAAGCAAGGGGATTAGGTTCAAATACAGTAGTTATAGGAGATACAAATATAGTTACTACTCGATTACAAGGCGATGTGGGTATAGGTACGGATAGTCCAAATTACGACCTTGAAGTAGTAGGTAAAATATACGCTTCGGATTCTATAATTTCTAATGTTTATGCTGGTACATCCGACATAAGATTAAAGCAAGACATTGAACCAACCGATAAAGGTTTAGATGCGGTAATGGAATTGAATCCTGTTAGTTACCGATTCATTGCGAATGCGGATAGTGAAAAGAAAAGTTACGGATTTATCGCTCAAGAAATTGAAAAGGTAATTCCTGATGTGGTTGGAACTCGGCACGATGGAATGAAGGTTTTAAACTACAACGATTTAATTTCGGTGCTAACTAAAGCCATCCAAGAACAACAAATTATAATAGAGGAATTAAATCAAAGATTAATTAAATTAGAAAATAAATAAATATGAAAACGTTATTCACATTCAGACAAGCTTTGGAAATATTGATGTTCCTTTTTATAGCATTAATGGCTAAAACATTAGAAGGTCAAATTCCAGACACGATTTACTATAAAACGGTTCAAACCATTAATGAATCCGAGCAAGAGGTGTATGATAGTTTAGGTAATTTAATCGAAACCGTAACCGTAGTTGATACCATTGAATCTTTAGTCGTTTACACAGGTCGTAGATTGCCGAACACAAACGAATACGAGGTTAAGGTAATTGATAGATTAATGGATTCAAGCGAAGTAGCCCAATACGCCTTTGATTTGATTTTAAGAGTAGAAGAGGATAATTACATAGATGCTACTCGATTAAAGGAAAGAGAAAATTTAGCAAGGTTGTACGCTCCAGTTAATAACATTATTAGAGATATGCTCGGATACGGATTCTTTGTTAAGACAAGGGAAATGTTTGGACGTGCGTTTGAAGGTAGATGGATTGCACGAATTAATGGTGGGGATATAATTTGGTTGAATGTGGATGAATTCATGAGAGTAACCGAAACTACACAACGTGGAGAAGAAATCGAAAACGGAAGAGAAGGTAGGTTCTTATTATACACAAATACGAGAATGAAAGTAACAGGTTTATTGGATGACGTAATTGATTTCAGAGATTATTGGAATAAGGAAAGGAATACACCATTTTGGTTTTATGATAATGGAAGTAATCGAGTAATGTTACGTAAAATAGATTAATATGAAAACAATAATAGACAAGTTACCAAATTTCGATTCCGTAATTAAATCAAGTGGCTTTGCCGTTTTCGTAATGTTTGCGATGATGTCAGCGATGGCTTATACCTTATGGAATCAGTACAATAATATGAACGAGCGATTAACGAAGCTGGAGCAAGAAGTGATTGAGTGTTACAAGGATAATATGATTCATAATCAGAGCATAATTGAAAGGAATACAAAGGTTATGGAAGAGGTTATGAATAATTTGAAAATTAAATAGATATGAAACCAAAAATAACTGTTGATAAAGTAATTACTATATTGACGATCATTGACGCAATTGTTAAACAAATTAAAGAACTAATTAAAAAGAAGTAACATGAAAGGAATAGAAGAAATTAAAGATACATTATCTGACTTACTAGAAGCAGTTGACAAGTTTGAAGGTACATTAAAGGGAGGCAAGTTTGACCTGGTTAAGTTCTTTGCTTTTGCTATGGATGCTTATCCGAAGGTTCAAGAGGCAGTAGAGGATTTCCCTACATTTGTTGAAGAAATAAAGGATCTATCAGTAGAGGAGAGTAAGGATTTGACTACTTATTTGCATGAAGTAAATATTGACAACAAATATAGCGGTAAAGTTAAGTATGCAATAGTTGGTGTTTTATTGTCATATCATTTCTTGGGCAGTACATTTGATGGAGGAAAGACTATGCTTGAGTATTGGAAGGGAATATAAGAGAGTTCTTTTGTACTGTCTTTTTGGGAGTGGAATTTATTCTGCTCCCTTTTTTGTTTTTATAAAATAATTAAATTAAACTTGCGTTATCTCCTTATGAAAATAGTAAAAGCAGAATCAAGAATTTATAGTGGACAAATCATTTATGATTTAGTTTACAAAAATGGAAACTTACTATGTACTTACTTGCCTATTACTCGCTTACCCACATTTATCGTAGAGTATGGCATTGAATATATAGATGAAAGTTTTGTCTATTATCATGACAACAAAGTCGAAGATTTGTTAGAATTTTATACCGAGGCACGAGAGGGTATTGATAACTTACTTAATCAAGTAATAAGTGAGTGTATTTTAGATTTTAGTAATTATTTGAATTTCGTATATAACTTGAGAAGATGACAATCAAAAGCAAAGTAAACAAAGACTATACAGTCATTCCTAACTACATCTTAAAAGAAGAGAAACTATCTATGCAGAGTAAATTCTTGCTTATTTATGTAATCTCTTTACCCTCCGACTTTGAAGTAAGTTTATCTGTTTTAAGTAGAGCATTAAGTAATGAGGTTAGTAGAGTAACAGAAGCTGCAATCCGTAAATGCCTTAAAGAATTAAAAGAAGTAGGCTATGTAGTAAGAGTATTTGACAAGGATGAGAATGGAAGAATGGTTGGATCACACTATAACTTTTACGACACTCCTCAAATTACAACAGAAACTGTTGTAGAAACAGTAGAAAGAAAAGAAGTAGAAACAGATTTACCACTAAACAAGAAGAGATTATTAGACAAGTATTTAGAGTACAGACAACAGATGTATCGTATAAGTCCAAAGTCAACAAAGAAAAAGTTTAAAGACTTAAAGTCTATCACTCACATTACTAATCTTTTCCACAAGCACAGTATTGAAGATTTAACTAAAGCAGTAGAACAAACCATGATTAATGAATGGAGTGGAATATTTGTGAAAGAAACAAAGAAACAACAACCAGTCATCAATAGATTTCAAACAATATGAGAACTTACACTTACAAGATGTTTAGCGTTGTAATCAATTCTGAACACAATTTATTTAAGAAAGAAGAAGAGAAGCCTATACTTTACATTACTGAAGAAGAGTTACAAAAGCCATACAAAAGAGTTTATTGGGCATCAATCCTTGCTTTAGAATCTTGTGCATCTATCAACATTAAGCCAGAGGATAAAGACTACTTGGCCCAAATGACTGAACATGCTTTTGATGTATTGACATTAACGTTAATCTCTTATCAAAACACATGAGTAAGAATGACATACTAGATAAATTAATGTCTAAGATAAAGTGGAGAGATTGTTTGATTGATATTACTCAAAATAAGGTAGAGTTTATTGTAGATTATGATAATGGTAATGTTGTTGGTATTCCTACTTTATTTCAGTTAAAGCTATTTGTTTATCAGATGTTTGATATTGTTTACTTTTATCCCAAATCGCAATACGCAATATCAAGCGATAATATGTACATCATAGTTTGCAAGAGTCTTAATGAGTATGTTTTAAAAGTTGGACAGTATGAATCAAAGTTTGAATTTAAGGGATCATCTCTCGAAGAAAAAGATTGAAAGGAAAAGTAATACTGTTAAAGAGTTACAAAAAACGTTTGAAATAGAGCATTTACAATTCTGTAAAGAGTTAAAGGATATGGGTATTGTTCAAGATTTATTTTTACGACATTTCCCAAACACTAAAAGTTTTCTAGAAAAAGAGGTTGAACTTTTAAAGTTTTACCATATATTTGATGATCTACAAAACCTAATAAATGAATCAAAAGAAAGAAAAACTAATCCTCCAGACAATCCTTGATGACAATTCGTGGTTGGAGGAAGTGGGTTATTTAAACCCTAAAATGTTTAAAGTTTATCCAGAAGTCGCTGAGTTTATTCTTAACAAGTATAGCGACAATCAAGAAGTTAGTATAGCTGATGTAATCTTTAAGTTTGATAACATTGATTTTGATGGGTCAACTATTGCAGACTTTAAGTCTATTGCAGAAGAGTTTGTGAGCGATTATAAGCGTAATGAAGAGATTTTATCCATCCAGTCAGCCTTACAGTCACTAGAGAATGGAAGTAGCGTAGAAGAGGTCAGAATAGCCTTAGACAAGATGCAGAATGAAGTTGATGCTGACATTAATACTGATGTAGAGTACCGATTTAACTCGTTTAAAGAGTACATTAAAGACATTAATGATAATGTCACTATGCGTGATAATGGAGGTATAGTTATGACTGAGTTAGCGAAGTACAATGGGATTATGGGTGGTTATAGAGGTGGTAGGTTCAATGTAGTTGCTGCAAGACCTGGAATGGGCAAGACTTCTCTCATGATACAAGAGTGTTACGATTTAGTGAAGAGGGGGATTCCAATTGCTTTTTATAGTTTAGAGATGACTACTACAGAGTTGATGGCAAAGTTGTGTAATGTTGCTACTGGTTTATCTTACAAAAAACAGATTAGTGGCGATTTAACACAGGATGAATTGGGCATTGTAACAGAGTTTGCTACAGAGTTATATGAGTTGCCATTCTTTATTGTAGATAATAAGAATAAGTGGTATCAGATTAAGGATGATGTACAAAGAAAGATTAGAAAGTATGGCGTGAAAGTCGTTGTATTTGACTATATTCAATTAATAAATATACCTGGGCCAAATACTTTAGAACAAATTAGTACGTTATCTACAGAGATTAAGAGGTTAGCATTAAACACTAAAGTGTGTTGTGTAGGCATTAGTCAGATGAGTAGAGATAGTGATAAAGGTGGGAGGTTATTTCCAAAGTCAAGTGATTTGAGGGGTAGTGGTCAATTAGAGCAAGATGCTGACTTTATTGCGTTCCCTTGGAGGTATGAGGCTATTGATGTTTTAGAAGATCCAGTTAGTGGAGAAAGTTTGATTGGGAGAACAGACATTTACATAACTAAGAATAGGCATGGAGATAGCTTTAAAAAGATTCCATGTGAATATGAAGCAAGGCATAGTAGAATCAAAGAAATTATTAACCTTTAAATACAAAAGAACCATGAATTTATTTAGATTTGATTTAGAATTTGATGATTTTAGCGAAAAAGAACAAACTGAAATTGTAAAAGATGCTGATGAATTATGTTGCAAAGCTATTGAGAGTATTAGTGGTATCAATAGGATTGCTTTTAAGAACGCTAAAAAGGATGATTGCCCTATTACTTATACTTGGCGTAATGTCTATATATTTTCTCTCAATTGCATATTTAATGTCCCAGTTTATTTGATTAGTAGGTTAAATAATATGCACCAGGCAACAATATGTAACATTGTAAGGAGAGTAAGTGAAAGTAAGGACAAGAAAATGCGTAACAGAGTAAATAGAATGTATGGATTCATTAACCAAAACTATTAAGATGGAAGCTGAAAGATTAAAAGCAGTTGCTAAAATTAAGATGGCAAGAGGCAAGAAGATGTCATTATTCAGTACAAATGAAGATGATTACGACTTGACTATGGAGATACTAGATGTGATAGAAAATGTAATAGAGAATGAATCTAATTTAAATGTATCTAAAGAGATTTGTAATATTTTGATTGAATACTTGGATGATGCTATTAACTATGAAATAATGGACAACATGAAAAACTATGGCAAAGTCATAGCTAATGTTGCTAAGTATTTTGAAGTACAAGACATGATCCAAGACATTAGGTATAATACAATTGAAACTGGAGTAGCTTTTAATATATGTCTGAATTAAAGAAAGGAGAACGGTTTTTAGTTCCTATAGCGAAGAAGAAAAAGATATTTGAAGTAGTGGAGAAAGATGGTAAATTAGTCGGTTATAACAAAGATTTTGGCTATATTAGTCTAAAACAAGTTAAACACATTGAAAGAATCTGATAAGAAAAGCGTAAAGTACGCAAAGGACAAGTTACCAGATATTCTTACTGCTACTGATATTAAGTATTATACTGGATGGAGTAAGGGGAAATGGTATGGTATAAAAAATAAGTATAAAGAATACTTCAGACCTATTAGCGGATTAGGAAAGCATAGAATTATTTTTTATAAAAAAGAATCACTTTTAAAATTTATCAAAGATGTTGAATCAAGTAATGCTTATTGGAAGGGTTGGGAAAATTTACGAGAGTAAGTTAGAAACATTAAAGCCATTTAGTTTGGCAACTACAGAGAATTATAGGGATAAGAGTGGAGAATGGCAGAGTAAGACTGAATGGCACTCATGTAAGTTGTTTAATAAGGAAACAAAGTTTGAGGTGGGAGATTTAGTGTTAGTTAAAGGGAAGATTAGTACAAATGCTTACACTAATAAGGAAGGAGTTGAAGTAAGTAGTAAAGAAATTATTGCAGATCAAATTAGAGTTATTGACAGAAAATCTAAAGAAAATGAAACTAATAATCAGGGGGGAGGAGAAGGGTTACCTTTCTAAATTAGATGTTAGAAATGATGTCTATGCCGTATTAGACGATGCACCACATTTCTTTGACTACACTAAAAAGGATAAAGAGTATAAATTAGTTAGGGGTTGCCTATACTTATTCTTTCTAGTAGGTTATGACTTTGAGTTAATTGCTGATGTGTTTGATGTTGAGATTGATGAGTTGATGGAATATAGTGATTATGCTCAACATACTACAGATAAGCAAGAATTAATGATTTGCAAGGAATTGCTTAACTACATATACAATAATATTGAGATGGTTTTAGTTTAATAATAAAAGACAGTACAAATGACAATCTACAAAAAAATCGCTGCCATCCAGTCTAAAATGATTGGGATAAAAGAAAGTGGCAAAAATCCTTTTCTAAAGAACAGTTACAGTTTATATGTCAAAGACATTATGACTGCTCTACAACCACATCTAACTGAACAGAAGTTAGCAGTATCATTCCAGGGTTATGTCGATATTGACACAAATCTTCAACATTTAGAGTTGTATATAGTAGATGTTGAGAATGAATCGAACAGTATTAAAAGTACTTGGGTAATTCCAGATGTAAAAGATGTACAGAAGTTAGGATCAACCATTACTTACTACAAGCGGTATGCGTTAGTGGCTGCTTTTAATTTACTTGTGGGCCATGATGATGACGATGGACAAGTAACAAAGACTCCTCCAGCTAAAGCAAAAGAAGTAGGTATTACAGACGCACAATTGCAAGAAGCTATACAATTAATTAAGAATGGTAGCGTTACTAAAGAACAATTATTAAAACTAAGGGGTCACAAGTTGAGTCCATCGCAAAAGAAAACAATTGAATCATTATGACAAGCAAAGAACTTATTATTGGATTACTAGTATTTATTTTAACATCGTTGATGTGTTATGCTACTGTAAGTTTAATTGAACTTAATTTTAATTATGCAGAGTGGAATATGTTTAGTAGGTATTTCTTTACAATATTCTGTATAATTATTGCGTTTAGTTTACCATCAACCATTGAACAGATAAAAAATGGGTCATAGTTGTTTTTTCATGCTTTATTACGCACATTGATGTAATTATGCCAGTAGCTTAGTGTTACTGGCTTTTTTTAGAAATCAAAAAATAGTATAAATGAACTTTCAAAAAGCACTTAAGACATTCCTTAAATCACAAGGATTAAATATCGAATACTTAGCTGACCAGATAAACTGTACAAAGGCTAATGTATATGCAAAGCACAGTCCATCCATTAATTTCATTAGAGATGTATGCGAAGTATTAAATTGCTATGTAATTACTGATGGAACTAATTATCAATTAATCGAAAAAAACTAATAATATGAAAATGTACGGAGTTTTAGGCTTTGAAAGAGAAGAACCTCAATACGAGTATTTTGAGTTAGAGATAGAGTTTAGATACGATTATCGGCCAGGCAGAATGTATTTGAGTAATGGCGATCCTGGTTATCCAGAAGAAACTACTGCTGATATATGGCAGATTTTTAATGAGGATAAGATTCCCTCATGGATTACGGATGAGATGATTGATGAGGAATTTGAGATTCAGTTGCCAAGATTATTAGAAAAGGCACAAGAAGATTATTACGAAGAATAAAAACATACAAGGGGGTGAGTACGCTTTAGTTGAGAGGTAGAGTTTATTAATTACCGAAAAAGGGTTTGTAGTAGGTAGACGTTAATCATTGCACTCAACAAGAAACCCTGAAACACCCAAAGCCCCCTTGTTTTTTAATCACTACTATATGAATAAATTTACTTTTCTAAAAGTCTATAACAGTCCATTCAAGCTATTCCTACCTAAGTTATATATAGGTAGGATGACTATTGGAGTGCCTTACTTTTATTCTCGTAAAAAAGTAGGGTTTGACTTTGTAGGCTTGGGTTATAAAACTAAATGGTCAGATACTGACTATAGGTTTGAATATAATCCTATGTGGTCATTTGTATTTTATAAGTGGCAGATTGCTTTAATCTTTGCACCTATTGAATGTAACTACTATTGGCAGGCTTGGTTGTACTATTACTATAATACTAAAGGTAAAGATAGAATAACGAAATGCAAGAAGGAGTATCCACTTAAAATTACAGTAAGTGGTACAAAGGATGGAAAAAAGTATGAGTATAGTTACGATGCGTATGATAGAATTTTAAAGTAAAATTATGGAAAGAAATATAAGCGAAACACCCGAAAAATGGGTAATATTAAAACTACCAAATAATTACTATAAAGTTTTTGGAACTTGGGCTGGTGGTTATTTATATGGTGACAGATATAGATTAAATTCTGGAATTAGTAAAGTAGAACAAGACGAAAACTTTTATTATTTTATTGGATTTAGTGGAAGTTGCTATAAGTGTCACAAAAAAGGATATGGAACAGCGACATCTTACGGGTTAGGTGTTTTAAATAAAATAATAGAACAAGGAAACGGACAGATTGAGTTAATGGAAGATGCTGACGATTGGACAAATGTGGTATAACTATTTATTAATCCAAGGTTTTAAACCCATCGAAATCGAGGGGTTTGTAAAT
>Ga0208917_1001471_pt1 | contig 11698 bp, 10 predicted proteins | sample DEB08_DNA_10_FD_185500 | JGI IMG/M metagenome (GOLD analysis project Ga0208917, IMG submission 185500) | Aqueous microbial communities from the Delaware River and Bay under freshwater to marine salinity gradient to study organic matter... | ecosystem: Environmental > Aquatic > Marine > Coastal ...
TAAATAGTATTCAAAGTGTTGATGAATTAAAAAATATTGTAAAAGAACAATATAAGCAAGTTGCAATTTCTAAAGGCAATGAATATAAAAAGACTTGGGAGGCTGAACAAGAAAAAATTAAGCAAGCACAAGCAGCTAAAGGCAGAGGATCAATGACTAAATGGGAATATGATATTATGAAAGCTAATCAAGAAAAACAAAATTTAGCTCAAGTTTTAAACCCATTAAAAGAAATGCTTGGCAAAGGCTTATTAACAGAGGACAAAATTAACATGCTAATTAACAACCAAGTCCCAGGTTTGCAAGTTTATCAAAATAAAGAACAAGATGAAAATGGCAATCTTATTGCTCCGCATATGTTTGGGGTAGAAGTTAATGGTAAATCAATTCCTTTTAATATAAATGAAGAGGGAGGCGAAACATTATTTAAAAATATATTAGATCTTTATGGTTATACAGTAGGTGAAAGATATGATTTATTTAATATGTATAAAGCGCAAGATCAAAAGACAACCGCTTCCACCGAAACTCCGACCAATGAAATAGTTGACGCTGGAGTAAAAGGACCTTCTTTATTTGGGCCGGATGATTTTCCGGATGAAGAGTTTGAAAAACTTTCAACAGAAAATAGGACATTAGTTGAAGCATTTGGCTATAATAGAACTGGAAGAGATAAAAAAATTATTACTGAAATACAAAAAAATTATTTTGATGAAAATGGCGTTCCAGATTTTTCAGAACGAAATGTAGCAAAAGTAAAATTTGATTTATTTGGAAGAGAGGAACGCAATAAAGAAAAGCAAGAAGAATTTTTTAAACAAACTGAACAATCGCAGTCTTTAGAACAATTAGAAAAAAATTTCAACGAGGTGCCTGACACAAGAGTTTCAAGAGATAAATTAAATAAAATTAGTTCAAAAGAAAAAATAGCTATTCGTAATTTTATACAAAAGCCCGTGGGTGAAATTACGGAAAAAGAATTAGCTGCTTATGAATACGGCAAAGCCGGGGGCGATGCAACTGCTTTATTAGCCACGTACAAAAATAAAGTAAATAAATTAAATAATTTAAATATATAATTCATGTTTGAATTTGAAGATGAAGTTTTTTCAAAAGAAGAGCTTGAAAAGTTCGCTATATCTAATGGCTTAACATTACAAGAGCTTTTAGATAAAAACAAAAACAAAATAATAGATATTTCGGCAAAGATGTCAGGAACAAATCAGGGTGCGATTGTTCCAAAGGAGCAAGCACCCAATATGGGGTCGTTCTTGGAAACGTCTTTTTTGGATTCACAAGAAAAAAACACCGCAATTGAAAGAACTTTTGGGAAAAATGCTTTAACTGATTTTTTTGGAGATATTTATAGAGCTGCAAACAAAGGCTTAGAGCAGGCTAGTTTAATTGATCCTAGTATAAATTTATATAAAGAAGGTACAGAAGCATCTGATGAAACTATTTTAAATTTTATAAAAGCAAATAAAGATGTAAATCAAAATATCATGCAATCAGATGAAATGCGTGATTTTAATAAAATATATGAAGAAGAAGGTGGTGGCTGGTGGGGTTTTGTTAAAGGCGCTGCTAATAATCCTAGCGTATTAACACAAGAATTAGTAAGCTCAATTGCAATGCAAATTGCTTCATTGCAATCAGATGAAGTAGCTACAGCTACTACAGTAGGTTTAGCGACCGGAGCTATTACCGCTGGGGCTGCATCAGGTGGGCTATTAGCGGTTCCAGGCGGTATCGCAGGTGCTATGGGTGGCGCTATGGCCGCATTAGAAACCGGATTAACATTTTCAGAATTATTAAGCGAAGAGCTAGGGGAAGATTTAACCGTAGAAAATGTGCGGGGATTTTTGCAAAATGAAGAAAAATTAGCAGATTTAAAAAATAAAGCACTTGGTAGGGGATTAACTATTGGAGCGGTTGAATTAGCAACAATGGGAATCGCACGTGGTGTAGGTGGTAAGATTGCAAAAGCTGGGTTTAAAGCTTCGGTACCTACGTCTGTAGCCGCAACTGGAGCAATTGAAATAGCCGGCGGAGCAACTGGTGAGATTGCCGGTAGATTTGTGGCGGGGCAAGAAATGGATGTGGCTGAAATAGGCTTTGAAGCTTTTGCTGGGCTTGGATCAGCGCCGGTCAGTATTTTAGGGCAATCTAAAAATATTGGCAAAGGCATAGCTAAAATAAAAATAAATAAAGAGCTTGCTAATACTGAATATAAAAATATTTCAGATTTATTTTTAAATGAAGAAAAAACTTCTGATACTGCTATTAATTTAACTAAAATTAAAAATGCAGACAATATTCTTGTTGAAGAAATAAATAATAAAATTAAAAATAAAACTTTAACAGAAGAACAAGGTGATATTATTAAAGAAAAATTTGGAATTATAGTTGGAGCTAATGAAAAGCTAAATGTTTTAGAATATAATGAATCTAATAAAAATGAAATAATAGATTTATTATTAGAGAAAAAAAATTTAGAAAATAAAATAAACCAAGTTAATGAAGCTGCTTTAACTAAGCCGTACTCTAATAGAGTTCAAGAAATAACTACAAGATTAAATGAAATAGCTGAAGTTAATACTGAAAAATCATTAAAAAAATCTGTTTCATTTGCTGAAAAAGCCGGGAAGGCTTTAGGTTTAAATACCGAGGTATTATCACAAAATGAAATATTTAAAAAATATGGAAAAGAAGCTTCAGAGTCTGATGGTTTTATTAAAAATGGAAAAATAATAATAAATAAAGACGTTGCCGCCTCTATTGAAATAGTAACAGTTGGTAGTCACGAGGTTTTACATGGTATTTTAAATGAAGCGCTAAAAGGTAAAGACGCTAATAAAATAGTAAATCAATTTAAAAAAATAATTGGTAAAGAACAATTAGCTAAAATTGAAGAAAGACTATTTGCTAAAAATGAAGATGGAACAAGGCTTTATAGCGATGAATATATTGCAGCAAATCCTGATGAATATTTTACATTATTTTCCGACGCAATAATAAAAAACCAAATTAAATATAACGAAAATATATTTACAAAACTTGGCGACCTTATAAGACCTATATTAAGAAAACTAGGTTTTAGTAAAATTAAATTTGATACTGGTAGAGATGTATATAATTTCTTAAAAGAATATAATACTTCTGTTAAAAAAGGTGAATTATCAAAAGATATTCTTAATTTAAATATAAAAGCTGACTCTGATATTAACGCTTATTCAAAAACACCTCAAGCTAATAAAATTCAAGAAATATATAATGAAAAAGGTAAAGATGGGGCATTTGATATTATACAAGCGTACAAACCCCTAACTGCAAAATTAACAAATAATTATAGAAATGTTCCTGGTTTTGATTTTGAATTACTTCAAAGCGAGATTGAAATTGGTAAACGTGGTTTATTAGATCTTATAAATACATACAACCCCGCTAAGGGCACTACGTTAAATACATATATACAAGGACAATTAAAAAACAGGTCCATTGAAGCGGCTAATCGCATATTAGACACGGAGTTTAAATTAGATGTTACTGAGGCTAAGGGTGTTACAGATATAGCTACAGAGGAGCAAACAGAAGCCACCGAAGAAGCTATTGTAGCCGATGAAATAAAAAGCTTAAGAAAAGAAATTGGTTTACCACAAGAGCTTATAACAACAGTCAAAGAAGCTGTAATAAAAACTTTTGGAACACGCCTGCCAAATCCTCAAGACCCTAAGTTTAGGTTAGAATTACAAAAAAGATTTAGAACCGAGCTTAAAAAACCTATGGCTAAATTTGTGGGCAAACAAGATGCTTATGAATCTTTTTTACGTGATAATTTTAAGGCTATATATGATAAAATGCCTTTGTCATTAATACTTAGAAGATTTAAAGAATTTGCTGAGCCAGTGCTTGATGAAAATGGCAAACAAAAAAGAGAGCGTACTGCCGAAGGTAAAAAAATATTTACAAAGAAAAAACTTACTATAGCGGAATTTGTAAAATACTTTTTAGGTTCAGATGTTGGGAGATCAACACAAGGCACAAGAAAAACAGCAATTGTTGAGGCTATAGCGGAAGAAATTGCTTTTGATGCCACAATGGAAGTAATTAATGCCCCTGATATTTCTTATAAATATGAGCAAATTGCAGAACTTGCCGGTGATATTTTACCTGATAATTTTTTAGCGCAAATTGCTAAACAAATAGATAGAAATGAGGATTTTAAATTTTCAAAAAAGGTATTAAATGATTCAGGAAAAAGCGGTCAAGAACTTAGTTCAATGTTGTTTGAAGGATTTATCGAAGTAGCGGGAAAATTAAATCCTGAAATTCTTGAAGTATTATTAGACGAGGCTTGGGCTAAAAGATTTCCGCGAATATTAGAAGAGTATATTGTTCCTGGTTATGAAAAAGCTTTAAAAAATAAAACATTAAAAGAACAAGCTGATATAACAAAATATTTAATAAATATTATTTCAAGGCCATTAAGAACATCATCTAGCCAATTAAAAAATTTAGATTATAATACAAATACTAGATTATTCAGAAGATTAGAAAAAATTGGGGGGCCTAAGCTTTTTGGTAAATTTGGGAGTGGTGCTTTAATACAATTAGAGCAAATAAAAACACAAAATGAAAAGGGGGAATGGTCAACTAAATCTTATATAAGAGATAAAGACGGTAACGCATTAGGATCTTCAATTTATAATACATCTACGCAAACTTTTCACAAAAATTTAATAATTGGAAAACTTTCAAGAGAAGAAGTTAATATTGTGTTTAATGAAAATAGAAATAAATTAAAAGAAATTATTTTTATTTTAGGTGAACAAAACCCAGGCCTTGCTCTTTCATTAATTAAATTAACACAAAAAGATCAAAGGGGATTATTAAGGTCTTCTGGCCAAATTGGAGTTATTGTTCAAAAATACAAAGGAGATACGGTATTTGAGCATCGCCCGCCTGTTCAATATTTATACGAACAAATTGCAGATTATTTAGAAAACCCGTCAAAAGAAAAAAAAGAAGCTTTAAACAAATTATTAGATACCGCACAAATTAATGTTGTACCAAAAGATTTTGCTAATATTGTAGATCAAGATTATAAAAGCACTCTTCCGGAAGATGGAAGTTTAAGCTATGATAGGGCTTTAAAAGAAACTAATTATGAATTTGACGGTACTTTGCAATATTCAAAATCATTAAATAAAGATTTTAATAAAATATTAGAGCAGTCAACAGGTGTAAAATGGACAGAAAACTATTCATCGTCAACTGCTAAAATGCTAGCAAGAGGCAAGGGCAAAGGAAATTTATTTATTCCATATTCTGCGGAAGATTTTGTAGGTTTGCTATACACTACTTTAGCAAAGGGTAAGATTGGCGATCAACAAATGGAATGGTATAATGAAAACCTTATTCGACCATTTTCACGCGGTATTCAAGCATATGAAACTGAAAAACAAAGGGCAATGCGCGAATGGGCTGTTCTTAAAAAGCGTGCTACTAAAGATGTTCCAGGGGGCTTAAAAAAGAAAAATGAATCTGGCTTTACAAATGAAGAGTCGCTCCGTATGTATATATGGCAAAAACAAGGAATAGAAATCCCTAATATTAAAAAGGGCGAAGTTAACAAAGCAATCAAAGCAGTCCGTAGCAATCAAAAGTTTAAAGAATTTGCAGATACTTTAATGTCTTTAAATCCAGAGGGTTATCCTGACCCATCTAATAATTGGATTGACGGTGATATTACTAGCGACCTTGTAGGGTATATTAATGGTGCTAAGCGTGCTGAGTTTTTAACTGAATGGAAAGAAAATGTTGATCAAATATTTTCTGAAAAGAATAAAACAAAGTTACGCGCCTTATATGGTGATCGCTATGTTGAAGCACTAGAAGATATGCTCTTCCGCATGGAGAAAGGCACTAATAGAAGTAGGGGCACAAATAAACAGACTAGAGCTTGGATGGATTGGGTTAATAATTCTGTTGGTACAATCATGTTCTTTAACGCGCGCTCTGCTGTGCTACAAACATTATCAACGGTAAACTTTATTAACTTTAGTGATAATAACCCACTAAATGCTGCTGCTGCTTTAGCAAACTTTGGGCAATATAGACAAGACTTTGTTGACTTATTTAATTCAGACTTTTTAAAACAAAGACGAACTGGTTTACAAATTGATGTTAATGCAGATGAAATTGCAAAAGCAACTAAAGGAAATGAAAAATCTCCTCGGGCAATATTAAGAGCTTTATTGCAACTTGGGTTTACACCAACACAAATTGCTGATTCATTTGCAATTGCAGCAGGGGGTGCTACTTTTTACCGTAACCGCATTAATAAGTATATTAAAGAAGGTTTAAGCAAAGCAGAAGCCGAAAAGAAAGCATTCACTGATTTTCAAGAAATTGCAGAAGAAACACAACAGTCTGCAAGACCTGACCGTATATCGATGGAGCAAGCAAGTAGTTTAGGGCGCGTTATATTAGCTTTTGCTAATACACCTATGCAATACGCTCGCCTGCAGAAAAAAGCTTTCTTAGATTTAATTAATAATCGCGGAGATTGGAAAACAAATATTAGTAAAATAATGTATTATGGCGTAATACAGAATGTTATATTCTCTGCGTTACAACAAGCGTTATTTGCGTTATTATTTGACGACGAAGATGAAGCCGAAGAAAAAGATAGATATTATAAAATAGGCAATGCTTCACTTGACACATTTTTAAGAGGGGTAGGCGTAGCTGGGGCTGGTGTTGCTACTGTAAAAAATATTATTCTTGAAATTATTAATCAAGCCAAAAGTAAACGGCCAGATTATACCCAAGCTGCCATTGCCGCAACATCTGTTTCTCCCCCAATTAATTCTAAATTAAGAAAACTATTATCTGCAGGTAGGGCATTTACTTATAAGCAATCAAGAGAAAAAATATTTACCGAAGGCTTTAGCTTAGAAAATCCCGCTTTATTAGCCGCCGGGCAAGTTTTATCTGCTGGGGCAAATATACCTGCTGACAGACTTATAATTAAAGCTGATCATTTATACACAGCTATACAACCAGAAACAGAATTATGGCAAGCAATTGCTTTATCGCTAGGGTGGTCTGAATGGGATTTAGGAATGATTGAAAAACAAACTAAAAAATCAAAACCATTTAACCCGCGAGATATAAAAAGAAATATAAATAGAGGTGTAAAAAGAAAAAAAATAAAAAGATAATTATGAAATATAATATAGTAACATCACCGCTTGGTAAAAAAGATGCTTGCTACCGCAAAGCTAAAGCTAAATACAGGGTATTCCCATCAGCTTACGCGTCGGGTTATATTGCTAAATGTAGAAAGAAAAAAGGTAATATAGGATAATGGGTGTACGTAAAACAGAAAAAAACGAAAAAATAGATCTTGGACAGTCTGCTGGTAAGCCAAAAAGAGTTAGTCCTGTAACTATGAAATCTTCATGCAAATATTAATTATGGAATCTTTAAAAGTATACGGGATAAACATTGTGGCATTATTAACAACATCTATGACAATAAACGAAACATTACAATCAATCGTATTAAGTCTTACTATTATATACACAAGTGTTAACATTATAAACCAATTTAGGAATGGCAAAGATTGATATTAACGGTGATGGTAAAGCCGATTTCAGCATAAGCCCTATGCAGGTTATTACTATTGCAGCAATGTTTTCTTCAATAGTAGGATCTTATTATACGCTTAATGCTAGAATTGAAGCTGCTGAAGCTGATATTGTAAAACAAAAAGTAAATACCGAAAAGTATACTTGGCCCGCTCAAAGAAAATTAGAAGCAGATTTTCAAGAAATAAAACTTGAAATGCGTGATTTTATGAAAGACCTTGAATGGATCCAACGTGAAAATGAATCAAAAAAGAAAAGATAATATGGAAAATCCTTTTAAAAACAAAGAACTTAGAGGCTATATTGGAGCAGCAACCGTATTTATTTTAGTTATGGGGTTGCTATTATTTTTAGCATTTTTTGAAATACCAGAAACAAATAACGATATATTTAAGGTTATTGTGGGTATGCTTGTTGGCTCTTTATCTGTAGTTATATATACCTTTATAGGTAAAAACCCAGAAGAGGTAGAATCGCTTAAGGCTAAAAACGAATCATTAGAATCACAAGTTGCACAAATAGTTTTAGAAAAAGATAAGCTTGAAAAAATGCTTAGAGAATATCAATCAGAAGTTATTGATAAACTTGCAATTTCAGGGGAACATTTTCAATATAAGAAATAAAAAAAGGGGCTTTGCGGCCCCTTCTTTATTTATCCATCACAACTTAAACAATCTGGATCCATTGCTTTAGCGGCAATATCTCCTCTTAAAACGGATTCAGTTCGGGTATAATATAAAGTCTTTATACCTCTTTTCCATGCTTCTATATGTACTTGATTAATCCACCTTGGTGTAGCTTCACTGGGGAATGCTAAGTTAAGGCTTACTGATTGATCGATATAATCCTGTCTAATTCCAGCTTGACGTATTAATTCAAGTTGATTTATTTCTTTAAAGGTTTTAAATACATTCTTTACAGGCTCACCATCTGTTTGGGTAAGTCTTCCAGCTTCATCGTAAAACCATCCATCGAGTTCTTTAATTCCTTGAACGGATCCACCGTCTTCAAGAATTTTATCCCAAGTTTCTTTAGTGTCAATTCCAACTTTTCTTAATACTTTTCTAAGTTCTTTATTCTTTCTAATAAATGTACCTTTAGCTGATTGCTCAGTAAATACATTAGCAGCCCAAGGCTCAATACCGGGCGATACATTACCAGCTAATTTGCTGTTTGAGACAGTAGGTGCAATAGCACGGAGATGAGTATTGCGCATGCCAGTGCCAGCACACCATAAAGGTTCCCCATAAATTTCTGCCAACGCCCTTGAGGCTCTTTCGCTTTCGATTTTAATTTTTGAAAATATTTCACGTGTTTTAAATTGTGCTAATAGCCCTTCAAAAGCTATGCCGTTTTTTTGTAATAAACTATGCCAGCCAAGAACACCTAACCCTAATGCTCTTCCTTTTACAGCGCTTCTTACGGAATTTTCAAAGCCCCGCATGTTTTTTGCTCTTTGAATAAACTCTTCAAGCACTCCGTCTAAAAACCATACGGCATCATATACTAAATTAGTATCTTTCCACTCATCATATTTTTCCAAATTTAATGAGGACAAACAACAAACAAAACTATGCGACTCATCCGTATGTAATACAATCTCACTGCATATGTTTGTCATATGGACTTTGAGCCCGTTTGACTTATATGCAGCTGGGTTATTCTTGTTTGTATTTCCCTTAAAGAGTATATAAGGTTCTCCAGTTGCTTTACGCTTTTGGAGTAACTTGGACCATTTGCGTCTAGCATCTGAATCGCCGTTTTCAAGTCTTCGCATAAACTTGTCACCGACCACAGCGCACTGGTGGAGATTGAGTGACTGTCTGTTAACGTCTCCTTTAGGTTCGCGGATCTCCAACCACTCTTCAAAGTCGGGGTGATCAATATTGATGTTAACTGACGCAGCTCCGCGCCGGACAGCTCCTTGATTAGTGGCAAGTATAGTTGAATCGTAGATTTTGCAAAACGGGACCACTCCATCAGATGTTCCATTACCTGTAATTTTAGCTCCGGCAGGACGAATCATATTAATTCCGATACCGACTCCCCCACCGTGTTTAGCCAGTAACATCATTTCTAAATTCTTTTGGCCTATATCTTGAATGCTGTCAGCAACATCTATACCAAAACAACTAATAGGTAATCCTCTATCTGTGCCTGTATTAGATAATACTGGTGACGCTAAACAAAGCCAGCCTTTCCATATATAGTCAAAAAACTTTTCAGCAAGTTCTGGTTTGTATAAACGTCTTGCAACAGCATTGCTAACACGCATATAAGCATCTTTGGGCGATTCGCCTTGTAATAAGTAACCGCCCGCAATAGTTTTTTTGTATACTTCGGTGTCGCCCCAAACTGGATAGTCTTCACCTTTTTTCCAATCATTGTTCCAGCTTGTCATTATTCTCTTTGTTTTCTTTTAACTCCTTTGTTAATTCTTCTATTGCCTTTTCGTAATCTGGGAACTTCTTGATTAAACTCATCGTCCCAATAGAAAGATCCCGAAGATTGTGAAGTTCGAGATTTATTTGTTGTACTAGCGAACCAAGGGTCTCTATCCGGTTCCACATTTCTATAAGCTTGCTTTCTTTCATTATACATTATATAAATAAATTAAATAACCAATTGTTACATTTAAATTAACTGCAACTAAGTTCCATTGTTTGGCAACCCATACCTGTGGCATAGATAATATACCACCAATAACATAAGTAATACCACCAATTGTACCATAAGATAATAAATAAGGAGACATCATAATAAATGCTGTACCCATATATCCCAATCTATTTGCTAACCGTTCTTTAGCAGATAGTCTTCTATCATGTACTAAAGCTCTTAAAAATCTTTGTTTAAATCTGTATTCGCATTTTTTACAGGTGCGTTTGCCATACCTAAACTTGTTTGTAGATTTTTCTTTATGACATTTATTACACTTTCTCATTACCAAATGTCTTCAAAATCTTCACCCTCATTTGCCTTGGAATAATCAGTCGGGCGAATAGCAAAAAAGTCAGTATGAGTAAGCCCCCCGGTAAGATGATAGAACCAGTCAAGATTTGCTGCTGCTTCTTGGTCAAACGCAAAGTATTGCCCGAGGTCGAAGTAACCAAGTTCTTGTAATTTTTCATTGAGTCGCTTTCTAATGAATTGTTTGAGATCGTAGGATTTAAGATTTTCAATATCTCCTCGTTCGAACATTTTGTCAATATATTTTTCTTCTGCATCTAGCATTGCTTTAGCCGCACTAACAACATCATCTCTACAATCTTCTAATAAATTAGGCATTTCTTTACACATATGCCGGAATAATTGGCAGCCCATTTTAGAATGGAGCGATTCATCGCGAACACTCCATTTCATTTGTTGCCCTATTCCTTTGAGAAGATTACGTAATTGGAAGCTATAAAGAACAGCAAAAGCAGAATACAAACTAACTCCTTCTGCGAATGCACTAAATATTGCAAGGCTTTTTGCAATTCCAACGGGGTTATTTCCATCATAACTAACTAAATTATCAAAGCGCTCCATTGTTGCTTCATCTTGCAAAAACGCTTCAAAGTTTTCTAAACCTAATGTTTCATTTAAATAACTGTATGCTACAGCGTGAATAGTCTCTTGACTTCCAAACATCATTGCCATTTGTTGGATTTCATGTTTAGGAAACCATGATACAACTTTTTGCGTCCAATAATCAGATACCGCACACTCGGTTTGCGCAAATCCCAAAAGTATATTTCCAACCAAATTTTTTTCTTCTGGCGTAAGTTTTTCATTCCAGTCCTTAACGTCACCTGACATTGGTATCTCCGTGTGCAACCAAAAAGCTTGAGCTTGTTTAAGCCAGCCTTCAGTGTAATACTCAGGGTATTCAAAAGGCTTGTACGGTATTCTTTCATCAAATAATCCCATATTAATTATCTATTTCTAAGCAAATATCTATAAAAGGTAAATAAAATACGTGTTGTTTATAATCTATTTCCACGTAAGTTCTAACGCCAAAAAGTATTCCTGGATAAAATCCAATACTAAGTTCCCAGTTT
>Ga0208917_1001475_pt1 | contig 11682 bp, 12 predicted proteins | sample DEB08_DNA_10_FD_185500 | JGI IMG/M metagenome (GOLD analysis project Ga0208917, IMG submission 185500) | Aqueous microbial communities from the Delaware River and Bay under freshwater to marine salinity gradient to study organic matter... | ecosystem: Environmental > Aquatic > Marine > Coastal ...
GAAGGACGCCCCCTGCTGGACGACCTTGGCGAGCGAAGCCACCGTCAGGATCAGGCGCCCACGATCGAACGCCTCCGCGAAGTACGCCGCGATCTCGGACCGGGAGAGATCGACCTCGAACGAGACGGACGTTCCGTAGGGAACGACCTCGCCCGCGGGTACGTCGGCGGCGACACCGATGGCCCACGGCATCGGATCGAACTGCTCGCGCACGCTGTTGGACACGTCCGCCGCGAGACCTTCCGCCAGGTCGATCGGAAACGCGCTGCGCACCTCGGGGACCAGCGGATCGCCGATTCCGAACGGAGAGTTCTCCTGCCAGGTGTCGGCATCGAACCCGTGTCGGAACCCCGTCCCGAACAGCTCGATCGGCTCGCCGGGATCCTCGTCGGGCAGCCAGAGGGGATCCTCCTCGGACAGGAAGGTCCGCCATCCGTCCGGCGTGGGATCGAATCGCCACGTCGCATCGCTGGCGTTCTCGATCTCGAGGCGGACCGAGATGACCTCGTAGCCGCCGAGGCCCGCGGGAATCTGCGAGGCGGTGTCGAACACGAGCGTCAACTGCCCGTCGCGGTTGTCGAAGAGCGCGGCTCCGGGCTCGTTGCCGAAGGTCGAGGCGGTCCAGCGGGCGCCGGGGGTGGGATTGAAAGGGTAGTTCCAGCGGTCGGCGGAGGGCTCGTCGAACACCGCGACGATCGGATCGCTCTGGCCGAGCGCCGAAGACGCCAAGACGACACACCCGGCGGCCCCCAGAGACAGGACCAGGGACGAGTTGGAGAGTCTGGCGGGCATGGCGGGCATGACGGGCATGACGGGCATGACGGGCATGGCGGGCATGGCGGGCAAGGGTCCAGCTGGCGGCTTGGGCGAGGCGGCGGGCATCGACATGGACCGACTCCGCGATGCGTTCTCCGCTTCGATGAGACGAGTTCTGCCCCATGAGGTTCGCCGATGTCGGCAGGCTCGATGCGAGAACCGATCCAATCGAGCTCCCGCCGAGCAACTCTTCCAAGATCCGAAGCAGCACGAACCGCACCACGAGGTTGCTTGGATCGGACGAAACGACTTTCACGAAGTCGGATCGAACGAGCGCGTCGGCGGGTGCGAATCAGTCATCGTGGACCGCCGCCTTGGCCCGTCGCCGGCCGCCGGCCCAACCGCCTCGTCGAACCACCGGTCCGGCCATCGCGTTTCGCCGACTTGTCCCACGCCGATCCGGCGCCAACGATCCGCCCCCGATGCGTCACCCTTCTCCCGCCCAGCCGCTCGACGTCCACCGAACCCGTTCGGCGCTGCCGACGCCGGGCTTCACGTTGGTCGAGGTGCTGGTGGTCGTGACGATGATCGCGGTGCTTCTGGCGATTCTGATCCCCGCGGCGAGCTCGGTTCGCGCCTCGGCCCGGGAATCCGTCGAGCGGTCCGCGGCGAGGAATCTCCTGACCGCCTGGAACCTCTACGCACAGGACCATCGTGGTCGACTGCTTCCGGGCTACCGATCGGGTCTGCCCGCGTTCGATCCTGAGGGCATCCCCATCGACGGGCAGACCTTGGGGGTGGCCGCAGCGCGATACCCCTGGCGGATCGCCCCGTACCTCGGCAACGCCGTCGATGAACTGACCGCTCCATCGGTCGCCCGATCGCTCGACGGTCGGCGGGCCGGCGACGATCCGGAGTACCTCTATCTGGCCAGCCTTCATCCGCGGTTCGGCCTGAACGGCACCTTCGTCGGAGGCGACGAGGGCGCTGGGGGGTTCAATCCCGGCTTCGAGACCGCCTTCGGGCGGTTCTACCGAACCTCTCTGAGCGAGATCCGCCGTCCCGAGTCGCTGCTGGTGTTCACCTCGGCGGCCTCGGTGGGCGGAAGCTTCGGCGATCCGGAGGTCGTCGAGGGCTACTTCAGGGTGAAGCCGCCCCGCTTCACCAGTTCCCAGTGGCAGGCGGCCGGCGATTCGGCGGATCCGGCCGCGGTCGGCCACGTCGATCCCCGCTGGTCCGATCGGGCCGTGGTCGGCTTCGTCTCGGGCGAAGTCGATGCCCGCCCCGTCGAGGGACTTCGAGACATGAGGCTGTGGGCCGATCAGGCCGACGCCCACGACTGGACGCTGCTCCCGGTCAACGGCGGGTGATCGAAGGCCCCCGACCTTCGGATCCGGCGTGTCCGGATCGGCACTCGGGTCGATCGTCAGGCCGAGCGGCGAGCGCCTTCGGCGACGACCTGCGCCGCGTGGACCCGCGCGACCTTGATCCGGACCGAGTCGAGACGGAACTCGACCTCCGACGGGTCGAGATCGGTCAGCGAAGCGATCTCTTGAATGTCGAGTTCCTCCGTGTAGCGCAGCGCGACCATCAGGCGGTCGGTGCGGTCGAGTCCGGAGGCGAGTTCACGTACGAGCGCGGCGTTCTTGCCGATCATGGGCGACTCCCGGCGGGGACGACATCCTGTCGTCGCCGAGGACCCGATCGACCGATCACCGCTCGTCCGTGAGCCGCGTATCCCGGCCGATCCGGTCGGATGCTACCGGTGCATCCGGCGCTGGCAACCGACCCTGACAGAACCCGACCGGGCCTCGCCTCGCACGCGAACGGCCGGGGCGCGGATGGCCGAGGAGATCCACGGCGGCGCGAGCCTGCCGCTCTTCGGCGCAGGGCCACACCGCTCCCGGCACCGCCGGCGTCGGCTCAGGCGGCCGAACGCGCCGCGGCCCGCTCCTCCTCGTAGGCGCGGCGCTGCTCGTACTCCGTCAGATCGAGTCCGAGGAAGACCGGGACCAGTTCGGGGTCGAAGTGCGTGCCCGAGCATCGCTTCAACTCGGCCTTCGCCTCGTCGACGGTGAGGGCCTCTCGATAGGCCCGATCCGAAGTCATGGCGTCGAACGCGTCGGCGATCGCCACGATCCGTGCCAGGCGTGGAATCGTCTCGCCCTGCAGACCCGTCGGATACCCGAGGCCGTCCCATCGTTCGTGGTGGTGCTTGACCGCATCGAGCACGCTGGAGACGCCCAGCCAGCCGCGAAGCATGCGACAACCGATCTGCGGGTGCTTGCGGACCTGGGCGTACTCGCGACGGTTGAGCGGACCGGGCTTCCGCAGGATCCGGCTCGGAAGCGCGACCTTTCCGACGTCGTGGACCAGGCCCGCAAGTTCGGCGCGGCGACAGTCCTCCGCATCGCCTCCGAGCGCCTCGGTCAGCAGCCGCGAGAGGATCGCCACCCGCCGCGAGTGACCTCGGTTGGTCGGATCGCGTCGGTCGATGCCTCCGACGAGGGCTTCCAACGGCGCCTCCGCGGACGGCACGCCACGTCCCGCTCCACGAGGGACGACGGCCGGTGCCTCCGACTCGCTCGATGCCGGCATTGCCGTGGTGTCGGCCGACGGGCCGAGGCACGTCCAAAGTTCACGAAGGAGTCGGCCCTGCCGAGCAAGATCGTCGTCGGGAACGAGACCTCCGCGCCGCAGCAGCGACTCCATGGCGCGCCGGTCGGCACCGGCGGTCGCGCACATCGCATCGAGCCGGTCGTCGCGCAGGAAAGCCTCGGACGCCGCCAGCGACACGAGGACGTCGCCATCGGCGGACACCTCGAGGGGAATCGCCCACAGGCCTTCGAAGATCGGTGCTTCGGCTCGGTCCTCGCCCTCGAACCGCCAACGCCGCGCCAGATCGGCGAGACGGCGTTCGAGCATTCGGCTGCGCCGGAAGAGCTCGATGCGGAGCGCATCGGCAGGCCGCCGACTCTGCGGCCACGCCACGGCGCCGTCCGCGGCGATGCGCACCGGCACGAAGCCGGTCGCGAGGAGCGTGCGAAGGGCGCGATCGGCGCCACGACGGAGCTGCTGGGTGATCATCCTTCTCTCTGCCTCTCTGTGTTGAACGGTCGGTGCCGGCGGGTCCCGGCTTCGGAGCCATCGGCGGTCCCGCCCCTCGACTTGGGGCCGACCGGCGATCACCGTCGCCCGAAGGTCCGGTCGCACCGATGGCGCCGGACCCGCGGGCGATCGGGTTCAGTCGACTTCCGGACGAACCTCCGCCGCGAGGCGCCTGGCGACCGGATGGTCGGGCTCGAGGCGAAGCGAGCCGACGAAGGCCCGATACGCCTCGCCGCTGCGGCCGAGATGCTTCTGCTCGAGGCCCAGCATCAGTCGCGGGAGGGTCTCCTCCGGAGCGAGTTCGATCGCCTTCTGGAACTCGGCGATCGCCTCGTCGCTTCGGCCCTGGTTGCGAAGAACCAGACCCTTGAAGAACGGGCCTTCCCAACGGTCCGGAGCGAGATGGGCGAGCCGCTGCGAGCACTGGGCGACGCGGCGCAGGTCCCCGAGCCGATGGGCGGCGGTCGCGAGATCGACCCACGCCTCGGTCTCGTCGGGGAACTGCCGGGTGATCTCGGTGTAGACCGCGCGGGCCTCGCTCTGGCGGCCGAGCTCGGCGAGGCAGCGGGCCTCGAGGCGCAGCATCTCGAGCGAAGGCGTCGTCTCGGCGAGCTGCAGGCGTCGCACGCTCTCGAGCCCGGCCTTCAGATCGCCCGACGCGAGTTGGGCGCGGCAGAGCTCCTTCAGCAGCATCTCGTCCTCGGGGACCAGCAGCTGGGCCTGACGGAACCGGTCGGCGGCGGCATCGGGATCGCCGTCGATCATCGCGATCTGGCCGAGCAGCTGGTGGATCGCGGCGTGGTTCTCGAAGTACTTGATGCGTCGCTCGAGGATCGAGCTGGCGATGTCGAGTCGCCCGAGCGCGACCTCGCACTCCGCGGCCGCAAGCAGGTACGACAGCTCGGACGAGTCGAGTTCGAACGCGTGGTGGTGGCTCTCCGCCGCGAGTTCGTCCTTGGACCAGCGCTCGTACACGATGCCGCGGCAGTAGAAGGCCTCGTGGCAGTTCGGATCGAGCTCGATCGCCTTCTCGAAGCATCGAAACGCACGGTCGAGACGGTGACTCTCGAGCTGGATCCGGCCCATCATCACGTGGTACGTCGCCACTTCCGGAGAGCGGACGATCGCCTCCTTGATGTCGTCGAGGGCGCGATCGAGTTGACCGGCCTCGAAGGCCTGCTGGGCCTGATCGAACATCAGGTCGCTGTTGATCAGGTTCATCCGCTGCATCGCCGCGGCGCGGTTCTCCTCGCCCTTGGGACCGGGACCCTTGCAGCCGGCGATTCCAACGGCGACGGCGACGGCGGGAACGAGCAGGTTGATGGTTCGCATGGGAGGGATCTCGTACGGGGTTGGAACCGAAGGTCCGGGGACGCCGGGGAACCGCCCGGGGGGGCGCACGACGCGGCCGCCGGGACGGGTGGTCCTCGGCGGCCGCGCGACGGGTCAGGGATCGATGTCGGCGGGATCGCCCGCGACCGGCTCGCTCACGAGGACCGGCTCGGCGGTCTGGGCTTCGAACGAGTCGCTCTCGTCCGCGAGCATGGGATCGCGATCCGGCGTCGGCACCGACTTCCGCTCGGCGGACTCGATGGCGCGAGCGAGCTCGAGTTCGAGGATCTGGTCCATCATCGAGCGACCGAGTTGACGTCGGCTCGATTCGCCGGAGATCTGCTCGCGAAGGCGGATGATCTCGGGCTGGTTCGGGTTCAGCCGAAGCGAGTTGTTGATGTGGAACATCGCCGACTCGTAGTCGCCGGACTCGAAGGCCGAGAACGCGTCCTGATTGTGGTTGCCGCTCATCAGTTCGCGACTGAAGGGGAGCAGGCCGGCTCGCGAACCGACGCGGACCGCGTCCACGAACTCCTCGGCCTCCGCACTCCACGCCTCGACGAGCTTGTCGTGGACGATGGTGGGCGTGATCAGGAACATGATCTCGCGACGGACGATCTTGTCGGTCTGTCCGCTGAAGGCGGCACCGAGCACGGGGATGTCGCCGAGCCAGGGCACCTGGTTGCGGCTGACGGTGGTGTCCTCCTGGAAGAGCCCTCCGAGGACGAGGGTCTGCCCATCGCGCATCCGCACGTTGGTGGTGATCTCGCTGGTCCGCTCGTCGGGAATCTCCTGACCGAGGCCGCGGACGCCCGTCGAGGATCGGAGCTTCGCCTCGGAGATGCTTGGCGAGAGCTCCATGCGGATCGATCCGTCGCTCGAGATGAACGGGCGGAACGCCAGGCGGATGCCGGTGTCGAGGAACTGCACCGTCTGCGTGGTGCTGGTCTCGGTCTGGGTCGTCGAGAGGTACGCGATCCGATCGCCCACGAGCACCTGGGCCCGCTGACGGTTCAGGGCCATCACCCGCGGCCGTGCCAGCACCGTGGTGTCGGTGACCTCGTCGAGCACCCGCAGGAACACCGAGATGTCGCCGTCGATGAAGCCGACCTTGAGCCCGCCCGAACCGGCGGTGTTGCCGACGGTCGAGCTGACGGCGTTGGCGCGATTGTCCAGAGGAACGAAGCCGTTGTCGGGGGTCGCGCGGGCGCCGGGGGTGTTGTTGCCCTGGATCAGGTTGTTCGCGGCGGCGAGCGGATTCAGATAGTCGACGAAGTCGGAGTTCCCGATCACCGAGAAGTCGACGCCGAAGGCGTTGTCCTCGTTGACGACCGTCGAGACCACGGTGCTCTCGACGACCACCTGCTGCGGTGGGGTGTCGAGATCGCCGAGCAGGTCGTCGATGGCGTCGAGGTTCTCGGGATAGTCGTTGACCACGAGCATGGCCCCGTAGGCCCAGCTGTCCTCGCCGGCGGCGGTCTGGTCGGGCTTGAAGCCCTTCTCGACCGAGCCGACGTGGCTCATCTTGCCGCGGTCGGAGAGCAGCGGCTCGACGAACTCGGCGGCGTCGCCCGCGGAGAGGTACTCGAGCGTGAAGCGCCGGCTCTCGGTGGTGCGGGCGGCCTTCTCGAGTTCGGCGATCTCCTCGAGCGTGTAGACGTAGATGAAGTTGCCCTGCTCGATGTAGCCGTAGCCGTTGACGTGCAGGATGGCGTCGAGCGCCTCCTTGAAGGTCACGTCGTAGAGGTTCGCCGTCACCCGGGCGGAGACCCGCTTGCTGGTGATGATGTTCTTGCGACTCTGCAGCGAGAGCATCTGCAGGACCTGGGCGAGATCGGTGTCCTGCACCGAGATGTCCACGGTCCCGAAGTCGTCGACGACGACCTCCTGGCCCGAGTCCTCCTGCGCGTGCGATGCCGACGGCGTCGCAACGAGGGCGGCCGCCGCGAGCGCGACGATGGCAAGGCCGGTCTTTCGATGATTGCTGCGAATGGTGCTGCGCATGGGATTCCCGCTCCTCGGGCCCTCGACGCCCGCGAGACGTCCCACGGCACGAGCCGTGGAGCAGCGTTCTTCGCGTGTACGAGGGTCGGCCGACATGGGCGTTCCGGATACGAATCCCCGAGACGCACCACCGGAACGACCGTCGGTGCAGACTCAGGAGGTTCCCGGTTCCTCGGCCGCCGCAGCGGCCGACTTGCGACCGACCTCGCAATCCGCGGGCGGATCGACACGGTCCGGAAGCGCAAGGGCCTCGCAATCGGCGAAATCCGCACCGGCGACATCGCGACGCTCGAGGTCCGGGAACGAATCGCCCGGCCTCGGCTCGGCGATCGCGGTGCGGGGAATGTTGGTGAGGATCCGGATCCTCGCCCAGAGCAGCAGACCCATCGGCTTGATCCAGAGCACCGTCGCGAAGGCCGCCAGCGGCAGTGCCGCGGCGATCCGGCGTCTCCACGGCGACCGCCGTCTGCCAGTGGCGCGTCCGTCGGTTCGAATGGGGTTCATCTCTTCTCCTCCAAGGACCGGGCCGGTGAGATCCCCGTCCGATCCGGCGCAGCGACGGACCTCTCGCGTGTGCGAGAGCCATGCCGAGAATTGGGATCGATCTCTTTCACGGCCGCCTCCCCTCGATCGACCGCCGCTCCGGCGGTCGCGACGCCGAGGCGCCGTCTCGAGGTCATTCGGCGCGCGCGACGGCCACCTTGCCCGTGAACGGCTCGAATCGAACCCGGTAGGTCAGGTTCTGCGAGCGCACCACGAGTTCGCCCCCGGTTCCCGGAACCCCGCCATCGGCGATCGTGCCTCCAAGCGGATCGAACGTGATCCACGTGCGGTTGCCGTCGATGTTGATGTTGGACAGTTCGACGTCGCCGTAGCGACGCTGATCGCCGAGATCGACGCTCATCGCCTGGCCTTCGCCTGCGGCGAGCGGATCGCGGACGAAGTCGGCGGTCTGGGGATCGAACGGCAATCCCAGTTCGTTCTCGTCGAGGCGCACCACGCTCCATCCCCCGCCTTCGGGATCGAACCAGATCCGGCGGTAGCCCTGCCCGGCCAAGGCATCGGACTGGGCGAAGGTGACGTCGGCGACCAGACGGCGAATGACCGTCTCGACCGTGTAGGTGTCGCGTCCGACCAGACTCGGAACGAGCAGCGTGGCCGCAATGCCGAGAATGGTCACGACCAGCAGGAGTTCGAGCAGGGTGTAGCCGCGAGACCGGCGTCGACCTGCGTCAGCGACGGGATTCGGCATCGGCGATCTCCACCCGCACCACGCCCTCGGCGAGACGTGCGTCGATCTCGCCCAGACGGCGTTCGATGGCGGCAAGGGAATCCATCATGCTCTTGCGCTGACGGGGACCGACGTTCGCAACACCCCCATCGATCATGCGATCGTCGGCCGACGCCGTCGCGGGACCGAGACCGCCCCCGCGCAGCACCCAGAGGATCGCCACGAGCAGCACCGCCTGGGAGACCAGCAGCGCCACCACCGCGGTGCGCAGGCGGCTGCCGTGGTCGATGTTCGCGACCTTGGCGTCGGAAGCGGTATTCGAGAGCTGGTTCATCTGGCGTGTCCTCTTCCGGCATCGGCGCCGTCGAGGGTCCTTCGGCAGGTTCCCCGGCCTTCCCCAGTCCGATCCTTCAACCGGACGCCTGCTGACGCCATTTCTGCAGTTCGTCGCGGAGCCCCCGAAGGCTGCGAGCGGGAATGGTCACGGTTCGAATGCCCGGGCGCGTCTGCCAACGGCTCCTCGAACGAACGTCCGAGAGCCGCGGTTCCTCGTCGCCTCCCACGGACTCCTGCTCGACGTGCAGCCACCAGCGATCTCCGTCGGTGCGACGTTCCAGGATGGTCCGACGCCCGTCCCCGGAACAACGGAGCAGCATCCAGTCGACGCCGAGTTCGTCGCGATGTCGTTCGATCAACTCGATCGAGGGAGCGGCATCGCCGAGGGCGCCGCCATGCCGATGCACCCATGCGATGGCCTCGGTGGTCATCTCCTCGAAGGAGGGCGTCGCGTTGCCGTGACGCCCCGCCCCGCTTCCGACGCCGAGCAGCACCGCAAGTGCCGCGACGGGGATCGCGAGTGCGATGCGCGCGGCGGCACCGACTCTCCAGGACGTGATGGATCGCATCGCCGCCATAGGCAGCGTCTCCCTTCTCCCACTCCGTCGTCGCGAACGTCGCGACGAACGGAATCACCAGGCGGCGACTTCGGTCTCGTCGACGAGATCTCCGCCGGCCACGGGGTCGTAGCTCAGGCGCAACGTCCCGGTGGCGCTGTAGTGGTCCTCGTCGATCGAGAATCCGACCGGCCACTCCGGTTCGCGACCGATGAGATTCGCCTCCACGAGCGACCCGGTCAGCGTCGCCGCGGGCGGCGATTCGCCCCGGTTCTGGATGCGGTAGACCTCCAACTGGGCCCGCAGCGTCTGCAATTGGTTGCGGACGCTCGAAACCGAGGCGTCCCGCCGCGCATCGGCGAATCTCGGAATCACCATGGCCGCGAGGATTCCCACGATCACCACGACGATGAGAATCTCGATGAGTGTGAACCCGCGGGGTGCCGACGATCGCGACTTCATGGCCGTGCCTCCAAAGGCGGTATGCGGACGGCGGGGCCGTGGAATCGTCGCCGATCCCACGGCCCGCTTCCGTTCGTCAGGACGTCTTCGACGGGCGATCACCAGGTCGCGGGATCGATGCCGTTGGGCAGCGCGTCCGTGCCGGTGTAGTCGGCCGTGATGTCGCCGGTGTCCGACAGGGCGATCTGCCAGCCTGCGGGGACCTCGGGCAGGCGCTGCAGGTAGCCGCCGTCGACGAGGGTCTGGAATCCGCCAGGGTTGTTGGCGGTCGAGTCGGAACTGATGGTGCCGACGGCGGGATACTCGTTGTTCTGCACGCGATAGAGCTCGACCTGGCTGCGCAGGGTCTGCAGCTGGCTGCGGACGCTGCTGATCGAGGCCTCCTGGCTCGCGCTCGAGAACTGCGGGATCACGATGGCGGCGAGGATGCCGAGGATCACCACGACGATCAGGATCTCGATCAGGGTGAATCCACGCTTGCTTCGGTTGATGACCTTCATCCAAGGACTCCTTCAACTGGTGGAACGGAACGTTCCCGACGTGCCCGACGAACGGTGAAGCCGACCGCACCGGGCATTGCGGGCGGCATGGCGACGACTCCCCGTGGAGTCGCCCCAACTCCCGACGCCGCCTTTCGACGCCGCCGGGAAGATCGTGGGGTCGTCACGGATGCCCTCCCTCCGACGGCACCCGCTTGGACTTCCGCGATCCGGTGGTGGTCATCGGCGCGGTCGAGGACCGATTCGAGTCGCAATGCCTCGCAAGTCGAGCGTCCGTCGGTGCGATCCGCGCAATCCGCGCTCGCCGACGCCCGAAGCCGGTCTCGATGCGTCTTCGATGGATGATCCGACCGCTGTTACCGGTCGGCGTCGGTCGACGAGGCTTCGGCGACGCTGCGGGCGAGCACCGCGACAAGACCGCCGACCCCGCGTTCGATGAGATCGGCGACCGCCTCGAAGGCGCCTTCATCGAGGCCGTGCGGATCCGGAACCTCTTCTCGCTCGCACTCGGGTGCGAACTCGAGCAGCAGACGGACCGGTGGCCCTCCGCCGACGAGTCGGCTCTCCTCCAGAAGCATCTCCATCTGCTCGTGATCCATGCAGACGACCAGATCGGACGCTGCAAGGACCTCGGCAGAGGCGAACTTCGCCTGGCTCGCGACTTCGATTCCGCGACGTCGCGCGACTTCGATCATCCTCGACGAGGGCGGCCGACCGACCATCACGTTTCGCACGGCCGCCGACTCCACCGAGATTCGATCGGTCAGACCTCGCTCGTCGAGGCGAGTCCTCAACATGGCCGCAGCGAGCGGGCTCCGACAATGGTTGGCGGTGCAGACGACCAGCACCTGCCGGATCCGCGACGGAAGTTCAGGTCGCTCGACACCAGGGCGGAGGGGTTCCGCCTCCATCGAGTCGCGATCCGAGGGTGTGGGCTGCTGTGGATCCACGCCGATTCGCCTGATGCGACGCTTACCCCGATGCCGCCGGGGCCGACCCGAGACGGGCCTTCATGAGCATGGATCAAGTTCGACGCAAGGCCGGTGGCGGCGGGCGAACAACGCTCCAATGGAGGAGTTCGCCGGCTTCGGCGTCGTCCGGGAACGCCCGCGTGACGACGCCGGCGCTCGGCGCCGGACGTGAATCGACTTCGCCCCGCCGGTCTTGCCGCGCCGAGATGGAAGGCGAAGGACTTGAAGCGATCGATCATTGCCTCGCCCCCCCGGTTCCGATACCGTCCTCGCGATTCGGGAGACCTACCCGGATTCAACTTCCGACGGATTCCGGACGGCCGACAGGATCGGTCACGAACAATTCAGATCATCCTTCACGATCATCCTTCACTAAGGAGTTCCGAGATGCCACTTGGTCATCGTGTCGCGCGATTCGTGGGTGT
>Ga0208917_1001488_pt1 | contig 11637 bp, 7 predicted proteins | sample DEB08_DNA_10_FD_185500 | JGI IMG/M metagenome (GOLD analysis project Ga0208917, IMG submission 185500) | Aqueous microbial communities from the Delaware River and Bay under freshwater to marine salinity gradient to study organic matter... | ecosystem: Environmental > Aquatic > Marine > Coastal ...
ATATAAATTTTGGTATCTAGGAACACCTGAGCCTTATAATTGGACAAAGATTCCATTGGGGCAAACTTCAGTAACAGTAAATGAAACATTTACAATACCTACATTCGATTTGTTCCCTGGATTTAAATGGAAAGTTAGAGATTTCTTTGAAAATGAATATAGCAACACTGAGTATAAAATTATAACTAATATTCCTCCAACCATTAATAATTTGACTGTTTCAAATATTACATATGGATTAGGTGGAAGCAATGTTGAAGTTTCGTATGATGTAACGGCAGACACTGGTTCAACAGTTGATAAATTAGAAGTTATTGTAAATGAAGTTGGTACTGCAAACTTAGATTTCTTTACAGTTGATGTATATCCAAATGTAGTCAATGCAAATAACAAATTTTATTATACTTTCCCATTAAATATATCAACTGCCAACTTTAAAGTCAGAGCAAGGTCAGATTATGGATATGCTAGTGGGTACACTATTGCATCTTCTGCATTCGACAGTGTAAAACCTGTAATATCAAATACGGCATTTCTTGGCAGTTTTTCTGATAATTCAGATTATATCTTACAATTTAGAGTTGTGGGGAATGATGTAGATAGTGGAATTCGACAAATTAAATCTGTCATTACTACAATACCATTTTCAACAGTCTCAACATACACATTAAATTTATCTAATAATATAGATGAAACAGTAAATTTAAGAGTTGACAGAAATAATGTTTTAAATTATGTGGATGTTACGTTCACACTTATTGATTTATTAGGAAACGAATCATTACCGTATACCATATCAAATATATTTTTAGATAAAGATGCGCCAACTATAACAAACATTCATTTGAACAATGATAGAACATATACATCATCTACCATTGGAGCAAATACAAATATTGTAGATGTTTCATTTGATGCATCTGATGTTTCAAATATTACACATTACAAATATTCTAAAAATATAACACAAGCTTTTAATAATACTTGGACTTCAGTCAATCCTTCTCAAAATTTAAGTGTAACAGATACAGTAAATTTAGATACATTGGGATATGTGGAAGGTAATAGTGTTTTTTATATTCATGTAAAAGACCGCTTTGGTAACATTGGAACTGCAGGTGTTCAATTTGAATATGATAAGACAGCACCAACATTTTCAACAACATTTGCAAATTACATTGAAAGAAGAGTTGTTGGTACAAAAGAATATTTTGTAGTTCCTTATTACATTACATTCAACGATAATTATTCAGAGGTGATGTACACTCATACTAATTATCAAACATCTTCCTTTACCAGTTTTTCAACAAAATCTAGTGTTATACCGCCAGAAAAAGCAAACACAACACTACAAGAATATTTGTTACTAGTTAATAATTATGGAAGCACAAAGTTTAATGTTGCACTTGAAGATAGATTTGAAAATAAAACTTTAAATAAATCATTTGATGTAGTTTTAGAAAAAAATCCACCTACAATTCATTATGCAGTTATTAATAATGGTGCGCAATATACTACACAAAAAGATGTATATATTCGTATGGACCTTGAAGATGATACGGCTCTTTCAGCAAGTTTGTTTTCAAACACATCAAATGTAGTTTGGAATACTCCTGGATGGACTCCTATACCATATACACCAACAACATTGCTGACACACTCTTTCTTGGTTGATTTAGAAGCGATAGGATTTGATCAAGGAACTTGTAATGTGCATTGTTTCATAAAAGATTTTTGTCAAAACGTTTCTAACACTGCACAAACAATTATATATGATTATGAACCACCTGTTGTTGTAGATTTTAAGGTAAATAATATCATACGCACAATAAACACATTTGATGTTGAATTGAATGCATTTGCATATGATGTTACTTCGGGATTGGATACTTATTACATTTCTAACAATAACAATAACAAAGTTTATATTCCTGTTCCTGGTGGTCCAATAGTTGGAAATACCGCAGTTTTATTCACTAAGACAGAAAGTGTTTCTACAAAAGACAGTGGATGGAAAGATTATTTCTTTCAAGCAACAGATGCTGCTGGAAACATATCATTAAAAGCAAACACAAGAGTGTATATTGATGGTCTAGCACCCGTTGCTGCTTACTTCCAACCAACAAGCACATTATCCAAATACTATTTAAATTCTGCAAATAATGAATTTGAATTTATAGTTAGTGATGATTATGCATTAGAATCCATTGAATATCAAATTGACAGTTCAGCTACAAATGTAATAAAGACATTTAATACTGCAAATAATATTACATATGATGCAAATACATTCAATGCAAATTTTGCTGGTCTCATGGATGGAGAACATACGATATATCTTACAGTTCTAGATAGTTTTCAAAATCGTGTTCGTGTTCCTTATGAATTTCATTATGATAATTCAGCACCAATTATTTCTACGTTTAATATTAAAGAAATTCAACCTGTTGGTAACAACACATACGATGTAGAGTTTAATATCAATTCTTATGATATTGTAGGTATTGAAAAATATCAATTATTTGATAATGATAGTTTAGTAGCTGAAGAAGATATAAATGATTTGAGTTTCATGAAAACACCAACACTCAAAACAGAATTAAATACATTTGATTCAGCATTAAACATCGCTCTCGTTCTGATTGAAGATAGTTTAGGTACAACTTTCTCCAATGGATATTTGCTAGTTCAGAATTATAATGGAACTGCATTAGAAGATGAACAAATAAAATCATATTTGCGTAGTAATATAGGAATTCCAAATAGTGAAATTAATACATTTTTACCATTAGGAAATGATATAGATATTATTCAGCAAACTGGTGGTTCACTCACTGCTGAAATACCTACGTTAAATCTTAATAGTTTTCCATTGAACACTAATTATGAACTGATTCAATTTTATGCAAGTACTGGTTCAACAACAGTACCATCATCAACGACAGCCACGTATATTAAAAATAATTCAATATTATTTGCAGAGGATACAACACCCGGACAGTTTATCGAATACAAGTCGATATGGGTAACTAATTATCAAAACAATGTAAGTGTTCATAAAGAGTTTCATGAATATGAATTAAAAGTTCACGATTATGCTGGAAATATAGGAACAAGTAAAATTCAAAAGTTTATTCATGATGGAACAAACTTAAAAATAAATTATTTTACTGTAGATTCTCAAAATTCAATAACTAGAAATTTGATCACTACAGAAACTTTTGAAGCAGATTTAGTGAGTGATGTTGATTTAACACAATACGCACTTACAATTTACCCTTCATTAGATTTTTATAGTGCATTTTGGCAAAATTTTGCTAATAGTGCTCCAGCTATATTGTATAATGATAATTTAAGTATTGATAGTTTTTCTATTAATATTTTGGCATCAAATACAGTATATCTACATGTAAAAGATGATAGTGGAAATGTTGCTAATTCTAGTGTGGATATAATATTCTCTAGCAATTTACCTGTTATTAAAAGCACTAATGCACCAATAACAATGGTGAAGCAAGGAAATTATTTTGTTGGAGAATTGACATTTGCAATTGAAGACCCCGATACACTTATAGAAGCAGTAGCAATAGATTTTAAATCAAATCCAACAAATTATAAATCAATTCCATTGACATCTTCTGGTTTAATAACACAACAATTTAAGATACCAGAAAATCAAATAAATGGTTCAGAATTAATTTATTTGCGATTGAGAGATGTTGATGGAAATGAATCATTAATACATAGAATTTCTGTAAGAATTTTGGATTTTAAATTTGATAAACTTGAAATTACACCAGATCCTTATATGGTAAGTTCTGGTAACGTTAGAGTTCTTTATGATACAGATTCAAATCCTACAGAATTAGAATATGGTTATAGAATAGATAATAGTAATGTTCCTATCACATGGAATTCTATTTTAATGATAAATCAAAATGATGTAGGAGAATATTATTTTGATTTTAATTTAGATGTATCTTCAATAAGTGTAGGTAAACATGACATTTATGTATGGATGAGAAGTAAGGAAGGTGAAAAACTTTTCGCACAAAGTTCTTTTATTAGCGAACAAAATGCCGTTGCTCCATATGCGTTTTTATCAATATATAAAACTAAATTTGAAGAAGGTAAAAAGAAAGTATGGGTTGAGGCAAATGTATTTGATACTGGAGTTGGTGTGAAACAAATTTGTTTTGATGAAGATACGAATCCAGACGTTTTTGATAATATAAATATAGTACAAAACAAAAGAATTTTAAAATTATTTGAATATGATGCAACTGACAATTCTAGTATTACCTATAAATTAAAACTAATTGATGCAGTTAATACTCCTTCATTAACATACAATGCTACTGTAAATTTGTCATATGTATACTGAGAATTTCAAAAGAGACCGTGATACCAAGGCGATTGTTGCTACAAATAAAGAAGACATAAATAGTCATAGGAACAATCTACGCCATAAAAATTTACTTAAAAAACAAATAGAAAAACAAGATAGTGAAATTCGTTTCCTGAAAAGCGAAGTTCAAGAAATGAAGAATATGTTATACAACTTATTAAAATCCAAATAATTTAGGAAAAGCTGATGGCAATCAATAGAATAGTAACTGGTCAAACTTTTGGAAATTGGCTTGATACAACTAATCAAATAATAGATGATTTAAATTCGGCGAATGCGAATAAAAATCCTGGTAAACTTGTTCGCTACAATAATACCGGTAGTTTAACCATCCACGATGTAACAGCCAATTCTATTATATTAGCTAATGGCACTAGAATTGACCGTATCAACACCGATTATACTACGTTTGAAGATGACAATTCTATTTTGACAGCAAATGCAGTATACTCAGCAATTCGTGCAGAAAATAAGACTACAATCAAAGACACTCCAGGCGATGCTGCTGCCAATTCAAGAGTTACTGTTGATCCTAACTCTTTAGATATTGAATTAGTTGTAGACCATGATTTAAAAATGCTAGTTTCAAACACCGTTACAACATTTAAAAATAATGTGGTAATGGAAGGCGATTTATATGTACAAGGAAATACTGTTGAATTTACAACAGAGACTTTACAAATTGAAGATAATAATATTGTATTAAATCAAAATGGAAATTATGTTACAGCAGAAAATGCTGGATTTGATGTGCAAGCAACAAATGCACATATTAGATTGGTAAGCACAGGTAATAGATTTCCTGTATATTATGCAAATGATAATAATAATGATGTTTATCTAGATGTAGATGTTGATTTGAACACTACTTGGAAATTGTTTAGAATCGGCACTGTTGATAGAAAAAGAATTAATATGAATGAAAAGGATAGATTAAAACTATCTTTTGATATCATTCCTGGCACACCAATGACTAATACTGTACCTATTGCAATAGGTACAACTGTAGGACCTTCAAGAGAAGCAAATGTACTTGAGCCTAGCACAGGATTAGTTGAATATGCAATTGGCGGAGTAACCTATCCAACGTATGCAGACTATAAAAGTGCATTTGTAAACACCGCTATTGCAACAACTGCTACAGTTTCTTTCGATCCTGATGCACATGGATTATATTATTATTGGGCAGGAAATATTATAAATGATTCATATAATGAAGAAGTACTGATTCAAACTATCGCAAATGGTAAAATTCTCATTGATTATCCAAGTGGAATACCTACTGAAGAAAACCCAACCATTGAACTAGATAACGGCGATACATTTAAATTTTCAATTGATTTGACAAAAGTCGGACATGACGATTATTATTTTGCTTTAAGTACTAAGCCGTTTAGTGATTCAAATAGAACTGCAATATCAAACATTTTATTTGATGTTGCTGATGTAACCTATGAAATTGATGGGCAAATATATGATAGTGTAAATTCAAAATCATTTAGCGATTACACAAATGATTTTACTTCAAATACGAAAAATTTTGCAAATGTAACATTTAATCCAAATGGACAAATTGGTACATATTATTATTGGATGAGTTCTAATAATCAAGTATATGATATGGGTGGAGAAATTCAGGTCTCCGCAAACAATATGTCAATGGGTGGTGAAATTGAAGTTGGTCTTCCATTTGGTATCGACATTCCACTCACAGTAAGCGTTTCTGGAACAACAGTTTCTTTAGATACTGCAGCAAATTATAATGTTCCAATGGATGCTGGCGATACACTCATATTACAAATAGCAACTACTGGAAATTCACCAATTGTAATCAGTTCAAACGGAACACTTGCAACCGCTTTAGAATATGCAAATGGTGTAAGATATGAATTGGATGGAGTAAAGGTTGCAGACTCTGCGGCATACATAGCTGGATTTGCAGGTGCAACAAATGCAAATATTGTATTCATACCATCTACTAGTGGAACATATTATTATCATGTAAGTAGTGACAATAATACAAATGCTGCAATTACAGTTGCTCCCGCCAGAGACAAAAGACTTGACGCATTTTCATTCAAAACTGATAATCATTTTGCTATCTTTGAAAATGAGAATGAATTTAAATTTACAAAGAGACACAATTCATTGTTAGAAATGGATGGTGTTTTCGCAGATTTCTCTGGAACAAAAAGTGGTATTGTATTACCAAGTGAATCTGTAGATTACACACCTGCACAAAATGGTATTATACGTTATAATCCTTTATTAAATATGTTTGAAGGATTTACATCCGGACAGTGGAGAGGGTTAGGTGGAGTAGTTGATTTAAATCAAGATACACATGTTGAAGCAGATGATACTAATGATACATTGTACTTTACAACAAATGGAACATTAGTTTCTGAATTAAAAGAAGATGAATATTATCTAAACACACTTAAAACATCTGGTGCTGATTCCGGCGACATAAAAATAAAATCTAATATCAATTTAGCGGAGTATAGTGTTTATAGCACTCAAGTTATCAGTGGTGTTACTAAAACAAGTGGTATAGTATTAGATGGAGAAGGAATTGATTTGGACAGTGTTGGTTATTTAACACTACCATATGGTACAACTGCTGAGAGACCAGTTAATCCTACTAATGGTATGGTAAGAGTAAATAGTCAAGGTTTGCGTGTTTGGGATGCTACCACAAATACAAGTCAAATAGAAGATGCTATTGAAATGTGGGATGGTACTCAATGGCAAAATCTTACTACAGTTGTAAATGAATACACTGTAAATGTAACTGCTCCAAGTGGTACGAATACAATAACAGTTACTTCATTATTGTATGCATTTGATAAAAGTGAAATAGATGTATATGTTGATGGTGTACGAATTCTAAAAGGTGACTATACATTATCCAGTGTTCCAAATGGAAACTATTTTGATAGCACTTTGACATTTACATCAATTAGAAAAAAAGATCAGATTATCACCATCGTACATCAACCAGGACGAAAAGTAGGTATCACTACTGTTGATGCTGTGACTCGCTCCGAACTACTTAATGGATTTTCTTCTGATGTATTTTTCTCTGGAGTTACAACACTAGGTTCTGGACAAATATCAAATTCAAAAGATACTGGTGCTTTGGTTGTATTAGGTGGTGTTGGTATCTCACATGATTTATTTGTTGGTAAATCTATTACAGAACTTTCCGCTGGAGCACTTAAAACAAATATTATGCCAATTGAATCTGCTCTAGAAAAAGTTAATAAATTAAATGGTGTTGAATTTAATTGGATAGACAGAGAGAATGGTGATAAAGAATATGGTTTGATTGCAGAAGAAGTTGCTAAAATTACACCTAATTTGGTATCATATGATAATCAAAAACCACAGGGTGTGAAATATAGCAAAGTAGTTGCACTTTTAATTGAAGCTATTAAACAACAGCAAGGTGAAATCAATGAATTGAAAAGTAAAGTTACTACTAAAAGAACCCGTAAACCAAAAGTACAATAAGGATAACGATGTCAAGTAAGATATTAAGTTATGTAGATAATGTAGTATCTAATTATGATTCTGGAGATGGTGAAGCTGCATATCCTAATTTATTGATAACACAAACCGCAGCTATTTTTGATGCGGACATAGAAACCGGTACTGTAAAAAATCTCACTGTAGGTGCTGATCCGAATAGTGGAATATCTGGATATTCATTTCCGGTTGCTAATCCTAGTAATGGTGACTACTTAGCCTTCAATGGAAGTGCATTAGAATTCAGAAGTTTCACAACACAATCTATAGAACTTAAAAATTTAATTGGTTTCAATTTAAATAGTACAACAAATGGTTCAATTGCACATTTAGTAAACAACGATACTTTAACAGTAGACCCTGTTACTGAGTACACTATTATAGATGGAAAATCAACTGTACTAGTAGACCAATTAAAATTAACAGATAGATTGTTAGTTTCTGTAGATTTACCAGGTAGTGGTACAAATTTATTAAAATTGACACTACGTGACTTATTTAAATTTATCGAACAAAGTACAACAACAGTTTCTAGTATTAACAGTCTAACATCGAATACTGGAATTGATGCTGATGAAACAGAAATATCATTCGTTGTACATAATGGAGTTTTTGATCAAGCATCAAAGTTAGATTCCGATGGTCTTACACTGAATGGTGATTTGTATTTCACTGCAAATGCTTCAATGACACTAATCAATGATGGATTTTTGTTTAGTCGATTTGCAAATACAATAGATTTACAATTTGATGGAACTCAAAATATCAAAGTTAAAACAAATGAAGTACAGATAGGAACTGGTTTATATGTAGACAATGCTACACTCACTGTAAATGCAGATGCAACGATTGACCAAGATTTAGCTACAACTTCAAATACAATTTTTAGTACACTTTCTATATCATCAGCAGATAACGCAACTGCAGTTGGAACAGGTGCATTAATAGTCTCTAACGGCGGTGCGAGTGTAGCACAAGATTTATATGTTGGTGTAGATGTGATTGTCAATGGAACTAGTTTTGTTAGTTCATCTCAATTATTAAAAACAAATATAAATGAATTTACAGATGGATTAAATTATATAATGGATATGAGACCTGTAAAATATACTCGTAAAAATACTAATAGAAATGAATTGGGATTTATTGCTGAAGAAATGGAACATGTGCTACCTGTGGCGGTGAGTGATAAAACTGAGTACAAATCTATAGCTTACACTCAAATTATACCAGTGCTTGTTTCTGCATTACAAGAACAGCAAAATAAAATAACTGAGCTTGAATTAAAAATAAATAGTTAAAATATTTAAAAGGACAATTTAAAAGGATTAAAATGGCTTTTATCAATCAAACTACTGCAAAAGATGAACTTTTTATAAAAGTAGGTACTGTTTATGATAATACAACCAGAACATTATCTGCCGATTCAACTACTGCTGTTGATTTTACACCAGACCTTAGCGGAGTTTCGTATGATACTGCCGAACTTATAAACAAATTAGTTGTCTTTGATAATGGTCAAGTAAAATACATAACAGGGGTTGCCAATAATACTAGATTGAATGTTTCTCCTGATTTTACAACACCATTAGGAAAAACGTTTAAAGTTTATAATACATCGTTATCGATAGATGATGATTCTAGAATTCATTTTGGCAGACCAACTGAAGGCATCATGATGACCGGAGAGACCGGTATTGATATGAATTTTGGTAGAATACGAAACGTTTCTTTACCCACACATGCTCATGACGTAGCAACAAAACAATATGTAGATAGTTTAAAAATAGGAATTTGGAATCATATTGAAACATTCCAAGGAGATGGTGTAAATACTGTATTTACTTTAACTGAACCTATTTCAATGCATAATGCACTAGTAAGTGTTGGTGGTGTTATTCAACAACCATACGTTGCGTATCAAGTTGAACAATATGATGGTTTTACAAGAATAAATTTTGTTGATGAAGCACCTCCATTAGAAACTGATATTACTATACGAACTACTACTGCTACAAACGTATCAATGAGTCCTGCTATTGAAGAAATTTTTATTTCTCAGGATGGTCAAGATACATTTCAATTGGCAAATGAAGTTTTAGATAAATTTGGTTTATTGATTTCAATCGATGGTGTTGTTCAGTCTACGATAAACTTTGATATTCTTACCACACCTGTAGAAGTGAAAACTGAAAATGGAAATCAAATTTATAAAGGAAATGAATATAGAATTCTCAAATTTGCAGAAGGTTTGAATTTAGGTGCAGTTGTAAGAGTTCTAAATTTACGAGGTAAAGGGTTCCATCATCACACAGGAACATACATCATTTTAAATGATACTACACTTGTACCAAATACAAGTTATATGGCATCTCCGAATGATTATTCATATGAGACAGTTGCTAATTCAAATAATACTGTTCATATCACTCATGATATGATTGCAAGTAGAGGCGGATTACATCTCTACGCAAATACAACATTTGATGATCTCTATATTAATTTGCCAGAAATGGGTGGAGAATATTCTCCAGATCAATATATGGAAGTAAAAGTAGTAAAGAGTGTTAACACATCAAATGTGTATATAAATGCCGCTCTAGGAAATTACATGAACTATGAAGGTGCGTTAGACTCGAATTTCAATGGAGGTGGAGTTGTCTATAATCAACAACCAGAAATGCCCGCTGTAATACATTTAGAATATGAAAGTTTCTATAGAACCTGGTATATTAAATATGGAACTGGACTATGGAATGTAAATGCTAACACTATAAATTATCCAAATGTTTTACCATAATAATATATGTTTTTGAAAATTGAAAATCAATTATTTAATGTAGACAATTTACAATATTATGAGTTAAGTGAAAAAAATATATTATATTTAAATTTTAAAGGTAACTTAGTTTCATCAGTTCAGCAAAATAAAAAAGAATTTTTAGATTTTTTAGAATTGATGAAATCAAAAAAGAATATGATATTTTTAAACACTAATACAATTGGTATTAATTTAGATTCTGTCAATGGAATTTATAAAAAAGGTGATGATGTATTAGTATATTTTATAGATTCATCATCTAAAAAAATTGATAATACAGATTTTAATTTTGTAGAAAATAAAATTATAGGAGAATAATGGCACAGGTTTTCAATTTAAGTGGAACACCTATTCAAACAATAGCTGAACTTCGTACCGACCTTATTACAGATCAAACAGGTCAATTAAAAATTATTGAAGTTGACCCTACGAGACAAGGTGTTATTTTACATAATGTGGAGTACATATATACAAAAGGTGGTAGAGAAATAACTGCTAACAATATTGTTGTCAATTCATAAAAAGTATCATGCCTCAAATATTTGCACTTGGCGGAATGCCAATTATAAAAACACCAATTACTAGAGTTGATAAACTTAAAAATACTGGTAGAGTGGACGCTTTTTACAATGATACACCGTCAAGTGAGCATAATAATAATTTTATCTTAGATGATTATCAATTTACGATAATGGAAAGTTTATACGATACGAATGATATGAATTTAGAAATGTATCAAAATCCTAGAGTCTATTCTATAGCATATCGTAATGTTTTAGAAATTATAACCAAAGATGGTATAACCATTGTTGCTGAAAATATCGCAGAGAATCCAGCAGACGATAATACTCCATAATATAGGAAGTTAAATGCCAGC
>Ga0208917_1001490_pt1 | contig 11634 bp, 8 predicted proteins | sample DEB08_DNA_10_FD_185500 | JGI IMG/M metagenome (GOLD analysis project Ga0208917, IMG submission 185500) | Aqueous microbial communities from the Delaware River and Bay under freshwater to marine salinity gradient to study organic matter... | ecosystem: Environmental > Aquatic > Marine > Coastal ...
AATCCACTTCTTCTATTTGGAAGTGTAGTTTACAATAGAAGTTACTCTTTCTATTATTAAGAATATTCTTTGCTACATAAGTTCTACTTGTCTTATCAAATATACAAAAGGATAGTGCATCGAATAAAGATGATTTACCTGAGGCATTAGGTGCGAATATACCTACCATACCTTTTGCGTTATCAAATCTAATTAAATTATTCTCACCATAAGAGAACATATTAGAAAATTCAAATTGTTTTGGCACCCATTGTATATTAGGGGTTACATCATCATCTACCAACTTTGTGTTGATTTCTCTATTGATTTGTTGTATCTTATCAACAGTCTCTTCATCTGCCAAATACTGTCTTTCCAAATAATCTTTGATGAGTTCGTTTTGGAACTCTACATCTCTCACATTTCCAATTGCAAGTTTATCATCAAAGTTACCTGTCTTTTGTTTAGATAAAGTATCCATTCGAGTAACAGTGAACTCTTGTACTTTATATTTCTTTTTGATTTGGGTTAATGCCTTTTTAATCTGAGAAGGTTCGGTATTTGAAATCCTAACTCTCAAACGAGGTTTAGATGGCATATCGGTAACATTAGGAACAATACCATCGTTTACATCTAATGTGTAAAATCCATAATCGTTTGGAATATCAACTTCTTCAAAAGTTCTACTTTCAACATCCCAAAGGAGGTAACCATGTTTATCTAATGCTTCTCCGTGATTTTGTTGAATCATCGAACCAGCATATGCAATCGTAGGTGAACCTAATGTCTGTCTCCTATGGATATCACCCAACATCACCATATCAAATCCTTCAAACATATCAGTTGTGAAAGAGTTTGATGATACGGTATATCCAATATCAGTTTGTGCTAAGTTTACAGGTCCATGGAATAAACAAATCTTATTCTCACCTTCTACCAGTTCTGCCTTTGGCCAATTCTCTTTTTTATCGAGTATCGAATAAACAACAAAAGTGATGTTACCAAAAGGGTAACTCCCAGTATCTCGTAAATAGTGTATTCTATCATTTTCTAAGTTCTCAACGATTGGTGTAAGTACATCCAATCGATAGTTATTATTTAAGTTACAATCGTGATTTCCTGTAATAAGGAATGTATGTTTTCTATTTGCACATTCAGTTAAGAACCAACTGATTTCTCTGATTAACTCAGGACTCATTTCGGTTTTAGCATGTGCAATATCACCAGCTAAGTAGATTATGGAGTTTTCAATATTATCTCTATCTACATTATCTAAAAACTTTTGGAATACTTCTCTATACTCCTTATGTCTTTTTAAATTACGAATGTGTAAATCTGCTAAATGGTAGATTTTTTCTACTATCATATATTATTTAGTTTTGAAAGGATTAAATCATCCCAACCGGTTTCTTCGGTTTCTTTTAACAAGTTATTTATTTTATCAAATCCCAATTCACCAGCATCACCACCTTCAGGTATAACATTCTTTACCTTTATACCATTCTTAATAAAGTAGTTTGCATGTTTGGTAGAATCTTCTACTGCATCTGAATCTAATAAAATATTAATTTCTTTTACTCCCTTTTCTTTTATTTTAGTTTGTAAAGTTCTTGGAATAAACTTTCCTAAAATAGGAATCACATTTCTTTTTACTGAGAATGAATCAAATACACCTTCTACTAATGTAATGGGTTCGTTCCAATCGATTTGATTATCAAATACAATTACATCCCTACTAACGGGTGGGTTTTTGTATTTCATCTTTTCATCTTCGTAAAAAGAACGAGCAATAAAATAGTTTAATTCACCATCTTCATTATAAGATGGAATAATCACTCTACCACTATATAATCCTTCCTCACAATAACCAATGTTATATTTCAAAACCTCATCCATAGAAATACTTCTTTGTTTGAGATAATGAATTGCTTGATTATAAATCGGATTGATTGATTTTGGTTTGTGATAAAGTGATTTGAATTCTTTTGGAAGTCTGAGTACTATCTTCTCAACTTCCCTTTCGTTCCGTTTTGATTTGTACTCTCCATAGATAGAATGAATCTTTGCTAATTCACTTTTATCTACATTTAGTTTATATAGAAGTGATTGGATACTTCTTCCTTTGGAATCACATACCCAACAATGCCAATATTGTGAATCTAAATTGACTTGTAGTTTCTTCTTATGGTGATGACAAAAAGGACAATGATGTGCTTGTTCATTTCCCTTCATTGATGTACCAACACCTAAAGCAGAATCTAATACATTTATAACTACTAACTTATTTCTTGCGGAGAGCATAAATTAAATTTTCAACAAATATACGAAAAATTTTCGAATTATCCAATAGTTGAATCAGAAACTTCATACATAAATGTACCTAGCTTCTTTACTGCATTAATTAAATCATTATCGATTTTTCGTTTTTCCATTTCGGAAACCAATTGTTGAATAGATTTTACCCCAATTTTTAATGCGTCATCTTTTGCATTCAAATTGTTTGGATTTATACCGTGTTTTTTTGCTACTTGGTCTAATGTCATAATATTATTTTTTGTGTATATATACAATTAACACTCAAATATACGAAAAATATTTTAGATTTCCAAATCTTTTCTAAAAAACTTTCCTAAAAGATTATCGTTGAGTGAGTTTTCATCAGCTAATACATTGTATTTGAATTGCCAATGTAGTTCGTAATAAGTCAGTGCTTTTGCTGAATGACAGAATTGAAGTATCTTCTTTTTGAAGTTTTCCTCACCACCATTAGATACTTCTTCTTTAATCCATTGATTGGAGGACATATATTTTTTCCAGTCAGATTCTTTAATGACTTTTCGTTTCCTCTTTTTTCCTTTTAGTGGGGGAAGTGTTCTTTTTGCCTTTAGGTTTTTCTTACCTATGTAGTATTTTCCAGTAGGGATGTGTTCAATCATGTAGATGAATCCTACTGCGTTTTCGGGAACTTCCTCATCTTTGATGTGGTTTCCCTCCCATAACCATTGAATCATAAATTCTTATTTAAATATATCAGAGTAAGGTTTAGATGGAGTATGTCCGGCTCCACCATTACCTAGCTTTCCTCTAGTAGCATCTACCTCTTTACCATTTACTTTTTTTTCAATTTTATTAAATTGAGCATCTATTGATACCGGTGTTTTATCACCAACATTAGTTTTTGCTTTTGATGTTGCAGGTGGATTATTTTTTAATCTTTCTTCTAAAGTCATAATTTCTTTCCTTTATATAATATAAATATAACCTTATGTATCGAAACGAACAATGAAGTTAACTGGATAATCTGGCAATGATTTTATTGGTTGAGGTAGTTTTGCTACACCTACCATATTATTATCATTATCATATAAACCTATTGTTGTAATAAATGGTGCTAAATAAGAACCAGTTTGGTCAACCGATGATGATACTATATAATCATCAAAACTTCCAATCGATGAACCATTAATTGAAGATACAATCGGATGATTTGAATTTTTAATATATTTTGAACCAGCTTGATAGATAGATTGTGAAACATATTGTTGGTCTACTAATCTACTACCCGGTTTTGTTATACTAATTGTTTTTGTTGTACCACCAACTTCATAAACTGCGGTTGGGTTTTGGGATACATTAAATTCATTTTCTAAAACTGAAAGGAATATCTCATTCTCATAAATAGTCATTGTTGAACGATATGAAATATCAAATGATGATAATGATGAACCATCGGTTATAGCATGTGTTAAAACGATTAATCCTCTATCGTAAAATATGTTTCCTTTTACATTTGATGCTGAATCGATTAGGTTAGAGTTACCATCATCAGTTGCGGTTATCGAACCATACTCAACAGTCAATGAACCTATCTTCACACCCTCACCATAATATTCTTGTGGAATTGATATTACACCAATTGTATCACCAATTACTCTCTCATTGGTTGATGTATATGATTCTCTCTTACCAACTTCAGTTACAATAGATGCTGTTGATGGATTAAGATAGAATTGTGATTTGATTGAATCATATAAAGTTCTTTTAGATATTCCATTTGAATTTTTTACATCAGTATTGGCATCATATAGGTCCGTTTGATTCGTACCATATAATGGTGTAATATCATCCTCATCTAAAGTCCATTCTTTATAAACTTTGAAAGGTCTAACTACTATATCTGATTTTGGAATCTCTTTTAGCATACAAAAATACTTTTATATAAATATTAAGAAACAAAAAACCCCACTTTTGTGGGGTTCTTCTGCATTTATATTTTAATAAATTTTATTAGAATGAAAGTTTAACTTTGATTAATACTTCCTTATCAAATGATTTAGCGATTGGTTGTGAAGTTTTAGCTACTGCAATCATTTCATTTGCATCATTCATTAAACCAACAGTTGTAATGTAAGTTTTAGGGTCAGTTTCGAATGAAGTTTCCGCAAATGTTCCGTTTGTATTTACATAAGTTGGGTTGTTTGAATAGTTGAACTCTCTATTGGTTGCTCTTACAAAGAAATGTTGTGTAGATACATTCTCAGTTCTTCTAGCTTGGAAATCACCACCTAAGTTAATTGAATTAACTAATCTTTCGTGATTTTGTTGTTCAGCCGCTACTGATAGTGAACCAGCTAATGTTACTTCTGAACCATTAACTCCAACATTACCAACAGTATCTTCTAATGCTGCTGGAGAAAGAACGATAATACCTCTGTCAGGATAGAATAATCCAAATCCTACATCACCAGATGAAGTTACAGTATTAACAGTTGCTGCGTTTTCAGTACCTAAGTTAAGCGAACCACTTACTACTTTAAATACTCTACCCGCTTTTCCTAAAGTATCTCCGAACTTCTTACCACTATCATCAATGAAAGTGAATAAACCATTAGAACCAGAAAGTTGTAATGACCAGTTACCCGGATCCATTTTTTCTCTATATCTTGCTCTATTGATATTGATTACATAGATATCATTAGAATCATCAGCGTTACCAGCTCCATCTTGAAAAGAGAACTTATTATCAGTTGGGTCTAATAAGATAGATTTATACTGAGCGTAAGTTGCTTTAGAAGCAAGTAATGCATCATCTGAATTTTGTAATGATACAGAACCACTACCATTTATATGTCCATAAGCTACAGCGAATTGAACTTCTGCTGAAGTATCAGTTGCTGGATTAGTGTTATATACATTGTAGTAATAATCTCCACTATCTGCTGCTACCTGAGTTGATGATGTGTAAAGTGCGGTTAGAGAACCAGTATCACCAGTCCATAAACCGGTTGTTACTACTTCTACTTTTGCGTTTACTTTATCAAACTCACCGAATCTTTTATAGATTCCAGTGGTTACACCAGCTCCTGCTTGTAATTGTTGTCCTGCAGGTAGTGCTGAGTTTAAAAGGGCTATAACATCACTACTGTCGATTGTACCGCGTGATGCTAAATCTTGTAGTTGTGCGGTTATGTTTGGGTCGTTTATAATTGCCATATCTCTATCCTTTTTTAGTTGTTACTTCTATAAGTTACAGTTACAGGAATAGTTTGTGAACCACCCGTTTCGTTACCATATACAGTGATTGTAGTAGAAACATTAGATGTTAACGCTGGGTTAGGGGTGAATGTGAATCCTAAACCACTAACAACTTGTGCCGTAGTTGTAATTTCCTCTCCTAAGAATACCGGAACTGAACCAGCTGCGGTTGCTCCTTGCGTTACTGCTAATGTACCTGCTCTTTGGTCTGCTAATACAACAGTATATCCAGCGTTTGTGTTTCCTTGCGGTGAAGTTGTTGGAGAAAGAGAAACTTGTCCCTCATCCTGATAAACTCCTATCGAAGGAATACCCAATGCTACAACTGGAATCTGAGTTGTACCTTTTGGCAATGTAACTAACTTGTATCTTAATACTTGTGTTTCGTCTGGACTAGCTTCCAGAATTGGTATCGCCTTAATTGCCGAATCATAATACGCTGAACCCTTTGGGTGCGCTGGCTCGTACAATGTATAATCAATCTCATCATCACCTAATGCGAATTTGGTAATGTTAAGGGATTGACCAGATGCCAACTTCTGTCTACCTTTTTTGGTTAGGATGGCATCGACTGTAATTGATGTATTGTCTAAATATCCCATAATTTTTTTAATTTGCCCTTTTGTTTATTATGTATTAATAAATATAACTATTTTAAAATTTAATTAATCTACCTCAAGAATTGGTTCTCCACTTCCTCTACCAGTATCCGCAACTCTTAAAATGTTCGGATTCGTAGTAAATGTTTCAACAGGAGATAACCCATCTGGGGTTGTATCAGCTGATTGTTTTGAACCTTTAAAGAATGATTTTTGCAATCCTTCTGATAGATTATTTTTGTATCTATAATGTGTTGGAAAGTATCCATTTAATGGAATAACCTCCGTTATATCATTTCCAACAGAAGGTGGTGTAGAACCTATTGGTAATATTGTAACTTTTCTTCTAGTCTTAGTTACATCTTGCAATTCGTACTCAACTTGTTCATTGTTTGAAGTTGCAGGATAACCTTTAGTTTGTACACTTATTTTTTCAATATATTGTTCCTTTGTACTAAATATTAACTTTCTTGAAGAAGTAATATTTCCAAAGATATCAATTGTATTTAATGAACCAGTTCCAGATAATGGTGCGTATAAACCAAATCCAGCATTTGATAATGAATTAGGGTCCATACCAATTTGTTCAAATGTTGTTGTATCAACCAATGCTTCTGCTTTAGCACCATCAGGAACTTCAATTTCTGAAATGTATGTTGGGTATGTACCCTCCAATGTATTTTCATCATCAACATTAATTGATGAATCATATTGTGGGTTGGTTGATATTAATACTACATCGGATTCACCATCAATGTTTGCATCATAATTATCATATTGATGCGTAATAACTACATTGGATTCACCATCGATATTTGCTTGGAATTGATTGTTATCACCAACTAATACTACATCATTATCAACATCTACATTAGTTTCATAATCTCTCTTTTCAGATGTTGGTTTTTTCCATTTAGTTTTACTTCTTTCTAAATAGTGTGGTTCAATTAATAAACCTTTAGAAACTTTTGCTCTAGCAGGAACTAAATCTTCCAATACATCGAATAAAGATTTATCAATATATCTTACTAATCTAATATATTCGTAGATATCTCTATTTAATCTTTGGAAGTAATAATCTCTTACTTCTTTTAATCCACTATATTCATCTTTGTATTCATCAGCAGGTGCTCCAATATAATTATCAATATTGAAGTTGCCAAATGATTTTACAATATCCATATTCAACTCTTTAATTGGTGAGAAGAATAATCCTAATCGAGATGAATCAATTGGTGCTCTATCCAATGATTTTTTAGTTGCTCTAACTTTGTGAGATAAATCACCAACTAAAGTTTGTGATTCAAATCTAATCTTATCAGATGAATTGAATCCTAAAGATGGAACTTGTGCAGTTACAGTTCTTTCATATACTTCGTGATTATAAGGATACGAAGTTTTATTTGGGAATCCAAATAATGATGAAGATAACATATCATACTCACTACTAATAGCAACATTTGAAATAGAAGATGATTCAAATCTATTTTGAGGATATTCAAAATCAAATCTTACTAATAAATCTTCTGATGATGCGGTATAGTTATTACCTGCTATTGAATCAGGTTGTTTAGTATGTGTTGTAATAATGTTATCATCCAACGCATCTTTCCAAATTCTAAACTCATCTAAACTAATATAAGATGAACTACCTACTAATAATGTATCGGCCGCATCCCATTGTAATGATTGACTGAGGAATAATGTTGGGGTTTCATTTATTACCAACCTATCATTTAAACTTTCTTTTAAATAAAGATTTAAAGATGATGATGCGTTAGTATCCAACTCTTTAGTTATCGCAATCGTTTTATACTTTCCATCAAATAAACTTCTTTCAGATGTTTCTAAAGAATGTGTATCTGAACTTGATGATATAAAGAATTTAATTTTACCAAATGAACCTGTTGTTTGAATTGCTTCTAATTCAAAATATGTATCTGGTCCGCCAATTGCTTTAACTAAACTATGATTTTGAGATTCATTGAACTTTACATTCATCTCAATTGTTTCCAAAGAACCTTCTGCCAATTCAGTTTCTTTCCAAGGAAGTGTTATGTATTGAGAACCAGTAAATATCAATGCTGCTGTTCTATCATCAAATGTAAATGGTTGAGTACCACCGTCAGTTGGGTCAGTTGGTCCACCAAACTCCATAATCGTAAGGAGTGATTGTGGAACACCATAACAAGCCATTACTGCTTTTAGAGAACGAGCAGTTCCTTTGTGTTTTAATAAGTAAGGTAAGTTATTTAAGATTCTTCTCCAAACTTGTTCGTTTGCTGATTTAAGTGATTGTTGATATTTCTGAGTACCATCTTTGTATTGTCCTAAAGCATATTCCCAAAGGAATTGAGAGTCATATGCTTTTTTACCTTCCCAACCCAATGATTCTAACATTGTGTAAACTAAATCATTTGAGAATCCTAAATCGGTTTTATGCTTTGGTTTTCTTAGATTATTTAATCCGTTGATATAAGCCCAAATCACATCAAAGTGATGTCCTAACATATCCATAAACAACATAAAATCCTCATTCTGATAATCTTCTCTGATATATTCTGGAAGGTTATTGTTGAGGTAATCTACATTGTTTCTATCAAAGGTATTAGCATCACTTACACCACTATTGTACCAAGCAATAGCAGATGAATCGGTTGATGATACAATAGAACTTCCACTCTTTGGATATGCTAAAGAATCAGTTGATGTGTATAACCAATTCTCAAATCCATCAAACGAAGCAATTAGTTTATTTATATTATCAATTTGTTTTTTTGCTTCAATATTAGTAACTGATGTTACAGTAGTACCATCCAATTGTAATGAAGAACTACTAGCTGATTCATCTATAATTACATATCCATCATACGAACTACCTTCTGCTAGTATAAATCCTAACTCGATTTCAGTAGTTGTTAGTTCGGTATATTTTGATTGATAAGATTCTAATAATTCAATCTTATACCAAAAGTTTTTAATTCTTTCTTCAGATGAACCGAAGTGTACAAAATTATCAAAGTAGTATTCAGAGCCAGTTACATACTCAATATTTAATTTTTCAGTATCTATTCCTGTCTTATCTACATATTTTCTTATTAAATCAGTATTTGTTGATGAACCACTAGCTAATAAATCATCATAAATTTGATAACCAATACCAGTATCAGATTCTAATGAAAAGTTGGGTCCTTGTAATGGCGGACAATAATCTTGCCCATCACCAACCAAACTTATAGTTTCAATAATAGGGTTTGATTGAATCTTACTAATGAAAACTTTTTGATTGGTTTGTACATTTGCTGGTAGTGGTTCGTATAATTTTAAGATTAAACTATCTTCACTACCAACCCAAGTTGTTACTAATTGATTATTCCCATCACCCAAATGAAGTAGATGAGTTAGATAATTTGATTCATCAAATTCACAATTTGAGAATTGAGAAATAAATCCTTCTGCTAATCTATTGATAGCGATTTCTCTTGGAATATTTAAATTACCTTTATCAAATAATATAGATAATGTTTCAGTAACACCCTCAACAGGTTTTTTACCTTCTTCATTTATTGGAATTAATCTAATTGGAATTTTAACTTTATCACCTTCATCAAAAATTTCAAAGTTATACTTTTCAATTAAATCTTTTACATTTAAGTTTATACCATCTTCCCAATTTGTAAGTTTTACAAAATCAGTAGAATTTCCAATAAATAGCTTTATATAAGTTGTATATAGTGATTTGAATGATATTTTAAAATCAACATCATATCCGATAAAGTCTGCTCCTCTAACTATTTTAGGATATCTTATTTCTCTAATATCAGGAGTGTTTACAGAAACCTCATCAACAACATTAATTGTTAAATCAATTCCTCTATCTAAAATGTTTTGAGTTTCGTTATCATTTGTACCTTCTTCTAATTTTGTTACGATATCTTTTTGTTCTTCAACCTCATTTAGATTTTTAGGTCTATCTGATAAAGATACTTCTGGTAAATTAGATTTTAATCCCAACTCATTTATTTGTTTAGTTGGAAAGTTTATTGGATTTATTGGTTTAGTAATATCCAATGCTGGATTGATTCCAAATGTTGAAGGTACTCTTCCCTTTCTGTTTTTTCTACCAAATACCCCTCTACGCCTTTGCGCAAGTTTACTTGGAGTAGATTTTGTTCTTCTTCGATTAAACCATCGTGATATGTTCTTCTTTCTCCTACTCATTAGAATTGTCTTATATCATAATTAGGTCTATCAACGCTATCACCTCTATTTGTAAACGGATTAGTTTCATCAAAGTTATTAAACTCATCTCTTTCTATAAATTCGTTTCGGCCTCCGCCTCCACCTCCGCCTCTACGAGGAGAACCACCAGATGGTTTATAAGGATTAACCTTATCTTCTGGTTTCGGTGGTGGTGGTAATTCTTTTTCCTTTTCTACAAACTTAGGTGTAACTTCTTTTGGTGTTATAGTAACAGGTTCTTCCTCTTCTCTAATTTGTGTTTCATAATCATCAAATGAAAATGGGAATATTTTTACTTTATATTGTCCAATTTTTTCAAATACTCTATGTGGTATAGTTAAACCAATAACATCACCATCATCTAAATCATCAAACTCTAAAATATCATCACCAACAATAATTGTAATAGCTTGTACATCTTTATTCTTTTGAATTAATAATGGAACACCAGACTTATCATTGATATTATAGGTTCTAGGGTCAGTTTTTATTAATTCTATCTGAGGGTCTAAACCATCCAAAGGAGCTTCTAACTTTTCAGTAATTATTGATATCGTATAATCTGAATTTAAAGTTAAAGTTGTTTCTAATGTTTCGCCATCTTCCGCATTTAGAATAACTGGTTTGTTGTTTGGTTTTACTATTGTAATTTCACTAATTCTATATAAAGAAGTATCAGCGGAACTAATAATATATTTAGTTCCATCTACATCTTCATAGTTTGTTGTTCCCACTTCTGGAAAGAATTGTGCATTTTTATTTCCATTTTTAAGAACACTAACAGGTGCACCTTCACCACTAATATTAAATTCTACTTTATAAGAATCTGGTTCTTCTGGTGTATCTGTATCGCTTTTTATAAATCTGAAATCTATATTATTTGTTGTAGTACCACTAATTGATTTTGGAAGTCCGAATACCTGTCCACCTACATATTTTGTTAATACAATATCTTTAGTCGTGATTCCTAATGGTGTATCCGATACATTAAGATTTTTAATGATAGGAGCTCCATCATCAACCATTTCAACTTCATAGTATTCATTATTCAAATATCCCTCTTTAGATACTCTAATAATTTTATTTTCTTTAGCAAGAGATTCTCTACTGATTCTAACACTTTTACTATTTGGAGCTTTTTCTCCATTTACAATTGTTACAAATGATTTTTCATTTGAACTGATGTTAAAGATGAAAGTATCAGTAGTAGTAATGGTTGGGTTTGGATTATCGACAACACCACCACCTCCATTAGATGGTAGTCCAACACCACCACCTC
>Ga0208917_1001501_pt1 | contig 11590 bp, 23 predicted proteins | sample DEB08_DNA_10_FD_185500 | JGI IMG/M metagenome (GOLD analysis project Ga0208917, IMG submission 185500) | Aqueous microbial communities from the Delaware River and Bay under freshwater to marine salinity gradient to study organic matter... | ecosystem: Environmental > Aquatic > Marine > Coastal ...
GAAGAGTGTTGTTGACCCTGCAACAGTGCCTTGAACCTGATCTCCGATCAAATACACATTAAGCAGAGAGCTTGTACCTGACTGCCATAGACCTTTGTAACCCGTAACACTTGTCGGACGAATCCACATATCTACTGTAAAGTCGCCAGAACTTAGGTCGATATTATCGTCAGAGGTTACAAAATCGTCTGTGCCATCAAGCAGGAGTGACGCTGAACCAAACTTGGCTTGGGCTGTTGAAAGCTGCGCGTTTCCATCTGCGGTAAATGCAGAACCGCCAGTTGGCGTTAGGGCATCAGCAGATACACCAGTGACCTCTACTGTTGCACCACCCACAACAGCAGCAGTGCCAACCTCACCCGTAGCCTCAACACCTGTTGGGAATACATTCGCCTCGGCAACAATCGAAACGCCGCCAACGCCGCCAACGGCTTCAAGCCCCGTTACCGGGACATTGGCCTGACCAGTCGCCGTTACTGTGCCAACGCCGCCTGTCGCCTCTAAGCCCGTTACGTCAACATTCGCCTCGGCAATAACCGAAACAGACCCCACCGCTCCTGTGGCGGAAACACCGTCCACAAAAACCTTGAGGATAGGAGTGCCAAAAGAACCGTCACTCCAGGTGGATCGACCCCACCCTTCATATAGAGTTGACGAGGCCATAACCTAGACCTTACGCGATACGAATGATGGCGTTAGATGCGTCCGCTGTTGGGAATACGATTGTGAAGTCACCCGCCGTTGACGTTTTGTCCGCACCAAAATCAAGCACAACAACCGATGGGTTTGTTACCGAAATCGATGTTGTATTTGGTGTCGTATTATAAATCAACGCGCCACGAGCAGTGATTGTCGCTGTCGTGAATGTCTCATCAGCAAAGTCAGTTAACGCTGTCGTCCCTGAACTTGTCGGATCTACGTTAGTCAAAGCCTGACCACCCGCCGAATACCCTGTGCCGCTTACTTCGTTTGTCGCTGAGTAAGCAGTCGTAGACGCATCAAGCGTAGCGGAGCTTGTGTACAACGCAATGTTGAACGTATCCGCACCGTTTGCAAAATCGTGGACACCGAACAAAAGTTCCTTCTTGAACGATGTACACATGTAGTTACCAGTAAAGGCCATGTCACATTCTCCTTATAAGTTCCGCAAGTTCTGGGTGCCCTGCGTCTGTAAGTGCATTATATACCGTAGTCCTGTCGCTTTTAACAGCCTCTCGTAAGTAAAATCCAACCAACTGTACGATCCGCTTCTTGAACGCATGGGCCTGCGCTTGTATCGCAGGATGCGCCTCATCTGAGACAGAAATAATCTTATCTGCACACCGTTCCGCTATTTCTTCTGGCGTAAAGCCTCGGTTTTGAGTGGTGTGTACCTCAACCTTGAAATCCAGTGTATCACCTTTTGCGCTAGGAATCATGATCTATCTCTTACAACTGGGCCTCTGCGGTACTCATCAATAGTCTCTTGAGCTTCGCCCAGGTTCTTCAATCTAGATACCGCTTCCACGAACCTTTGGTTGTACATCTGCATTACGTTAGCATCGCCCTTCATGTAAATGTACGCCTCAATCAAGCAAGCATACAACAACGCTAACTCTGCGTTCTGTGACAACCAAGTCGTACCATCTTCCGCCCCGGATGTAATAGAAGCAGGGCGATATAGATAGTGAATATCTACGGTATAGCTGGCGTCAGGCGTTGGCGCGATAATAAAGTTATCCACATCGAACTGAGCATAATACTTGGGTTGCCCTGTCGTTGCAGCATCCGGGGTGTACGTCTGTACAAAATCCAAATCTTTATACAACAAAAACTCTTTGCTGCCGCTTACGTCGATGCTTAAAGAAAACGGCGCAAGGAAGTCTGACGGAGCAGCAAGGTACTCGTTGCCGCTGGTCATGTTTCCAAACTGATTCTTTTGGAACAAGTTAAGCTGCACATTTTTTAAAATGCGTTCCTCGGCAAGACGGATAAACAGCGGAAGATTGTTGACAAAAGATGTCTCGTCATTCTCCGTATAATCCTGAATAGCCTGCTTTAGCTGCGCGTATGTAAAACTCATGTCGTTACCACCGTGACTGTTCCAACTGAACCTGCTGCAACTAATTCGTTGTCAGGAGAGATCCCTGGTTGATAGTTAAATCCCACAGGGTTCCAGCCCCACTGCACTGCCCGTTGCTCGGAAAGCTGCGTCTCAGGACGAGGATCTCGTAAAGCCTGCGGATCTGGATACGCCTTGGGTGGATACAACTGCGGATGTTTAGGCTCGAACTCGTCTGGGCCAACCTTGGCCCCCGTCCACTCCACCTTCATCTCACGAAGACGGTAACGGCGACCAGACCGATCAGATATACCCCAAGCATTTTTACCGCTAGCGTATGCCATTATACCCTCAAGTAACTCAAACTAGGCTGCAGTTTCAAAGGAGTCCGACCTTGGTCCTCGTCCGCCGCACGTTGGAACTCTTCTTCATATACCGTCTTCAACAATTGAACGCGCTCCGGCGCACGTTTCATCGCCATGTAATAGGCCAGCCCTGCAACCATACAAGGGAAAAAACGAAACGGCATGTCTGTTGTATTAACCAAAGAATCGGCATCTTCAATCCGACGGACATAATAGTAAATCAACTGATCCGTTGAGTTCTCTGGTACAGCCCAAAGGTTGATTACAGGATCAATCTGCCTGTTCAACCAATACTGGCTAGTACGGCCTTGAGTCGTTTTATTCGGAAGCGTTGCATATTCACCACGGCTAATACGCTCCACCTCAAAGTCCGTGCCATCTCGACGAACCACAACATCAAGAAGATCCACCACATCATCCAGCAACGTCTCTTGCGCTTGACCCTGGGTAAGGGTGATTGTCCCCTGCTTAACTGTCCACAGGTTTAACCCACGGTTAGCCCAGTCTGCAAACATCAGATTCAAGGACCTACGCGCCGTGCGAGCATCGTAGCCCGTGCGGACCTCGAGGCCACAGCGTTCATACGCTTCTTCAATAACCTCGCCTACATCGAGGTTAAAATCTCTTGAACCTGAAGTTGCCATCAGCTGTTTCCTTTAAACGATCCGCCTCGGCCCGCCATTACGCACCCGCCAGCGTTGTAACCTTTAACTTTGCCGCCGTACTTGTAACCTTTTTTAATCATGCCGCCGCCCATGTAGCCGTTCAGCATGCCGCCATTCTTCTTCTCGATAACACCGCGACCGATCAGAACGTCTTTCTTGGTTACTTTGCCGTCACCACTTAGATCTTTCATAACATAACTCCTTCAGTTATCAAAACACTCTTACCAAGCCACCACTGGCTTTCCAGTTAATACGCTTCGAAGACTTCTTCTTTTTCGCCGCGGACGTACACTGTGCCATCGTTGGACGACAAGCTGGGTAACTCTTGCGCTTTTCGCCCTTCTGACGACCACAGGGCTTGCCTGTCTTACAGTCAACCCAACCCTTCCCGTCATTCTGGGAAAACCATTTGCGTAATGAGTTGTCCTTCTTCGCCATCAGTAGTTATTCGTCTCTTTACGACGCCCCTCTATAACTCCGCCGCAGCCGTAAGCAATATAGCCGCCGTCCTTCATCTTCTTCTTTACAGGGCGCTTACGTTTCTTAGAAGATTCGCCCCAGTTGTCGGCTCCCACCTTTCGACACTTGGCTACCGCTCCGCTTGCGTATGCGCTGGGCCACACCTTGTACCGAGCTTTGACCTTCTTGGCGCAGGCGTCGAGCTTTTTCTTTTTCTCGGCCATCAGTTGACCTCTCTGGCGGCTTGGATATTTGGAACGGCATCTGCCCACGGCCTATCATAACGTGCCTTTCTTGTTGTCAATTCATCAACAGCTTCGACTAAGTGATCTAGCTTTACATTTATCACTTCAGTTCGTTTGTCTACGGCGATCAAAGTAGAAACCATCCACACAATCCCAGCAGTGCAAAGTGTAACCGCGCCGCCCCAGAAAATAAGCTGTACGTTCTTGTCCATGTTTCTACCACATCTTGCACGACCAGTATCTGGCCGATAGTTTATCTAACTTCTTCGTATCACATCCATGCCGCGCACGGAAAGACTTCCTGCGCTTGGGATCCGACTTCTTGATCTTCATGTTCGCATCGCCAAAACGAATAATCTTCTCCTTGCCGTCCTTACAGGCCTTCACAACAGACTTCTTGCCGCCAGAAATCTGACGCTTTGGCTTGTTGCATTTCATTTTGGACTTGTCGATCTTAGGCATCAGAGTGGTCCCGCGTTTTGAATGTAAACAAATTCCATTGACGCAGAAACATCAAAGCTAACAGATCCAGAGGAAGAAAACGCCCTCATTTCTAAGTCTGTTTTTTCTGTGAACCTTAATGGAAAAGTATAAAATTGTTCGTGCGCGCCATCTGTAATAGTAAATCTTTCTTTTATTTGAAACACTTCTCCATAGGGTCTAGCAACAAGACTAGCACTCAGAACAGCAGGTGTCTGAGTTGATGTTCCTGTGGACAAAGACATCTTTGTAAGAAATGCTGTATATCCTGCGGGAACTGTCCAAAGACTCATTAATGTTTGGTTATCTCCATCGCCGTTAATAAGAAGATAAATGTTAGCAGGAACTCCAGAAGTTACTGTTCCTGTACCAGCGTAGATTATACCAGCATTTACACCACCACTACCCGCGCTCCGAACAAGACCGCGATTTATCCGAAAGTACGATTTTGTGGTGTTAACAGCAGTTTGCCCATTCAATGTGACAACTTCGTTTATTTCGTTGTAATCACCATCTAGGCCAAAAATTTCAACCGTTCTTGCCCCAGTACCTGCGGCAGTGTCGTCAGTCGAACTGCTTGATATAGTCATTACCGTAGCTGATGCGGGGTAGGAATACAAACCACCTTGTTCCCAGATGGTTGCTTTTGTGTCTTCAACATTGCTGTTGTAACCAAACTTAAACACAGTTTTGTGCCCAGGGATTTGACCCCTGGACACCTGGAGCTCAAATGGCTCAGATGTTCCGACCTGTGATATGGAGCGGATATCGTAAGCCACGGGACCCCCTAAGACAAAATAATTGTCAGTTGGTTTGCGGCCCCTGTAAAGGCCGAGACATAAACACCTTCAGAGGCAATGATGCCATCGTCAGGAATGTTCATGACATGGTGCCCCGTAGGAAACGTCTGCGTGAGCAAAGTGCTCCCAGATGCGCCACCGTTTTTAAGAGTGAACGCGCCCGCTGCGGCAGCATATATAACTACCTGACGGAGACGAGAACGAGTAGGCCCAACAATCGCAGCCGTTGTGCCTTGAACCCAATTATATGCGGTTACTGGACCTGCCATTTAAGTTCTCCTATTAGCTAAGTGCTGCGCCTACAGCAGTTACCCAAGCAGCGCCTGTGTTGATAACAATGCAATATTCGTTGTTGCCTGCGCCATTGTCGCTAACCATGTAAACTGTTCCAACAGCAACGTCACCGAAAGCTGGCAAGTTTGCAGTTGTAACTACAGGTATTTGAAAACCGTTGTTCGAACGAACGGGGCCTGAAAAAGTTGATAGAGCCATGTGAATCTCCTGTCGTGGCTAATGTCAGCCGCACCATGCGACTGTCAGGGATGCCTAAACAATACAGAAGAATAAAACAAAAAGAAAGGGGCAACCGAAGTTGCCCCCCAAGATACAAACTGTATCTATTCTTAGGCTGCGCCTGGTGAACCAAACACGGCACGAGGATCGCTAAAGCCGAAGCTATAACGCTCACGCGCTTTGAAGCGCATGTTACCTGTGTCGAAGTCAGATTCCATGTTGGTGGACATTGGAGTCCGCTCAAAGTGGACGAAACCACGAGGTGCGTCTGTCTTGATGAAGAACGCATCTGGATCTGTAAGGAAGTCGTTGACGGCATAGCCTTCAGGCAACATCCCCATAGAACGGATTGCGTTAGTATCGTTGTCCGCTGTACCAACACGCAAGTTGGAAACCATCAAACGCTCTGCAACGAATTGCAGCTGACGTGGGAGGATCAACTTCATGCCGCGTAACGCAACTTTAAGACCACGCTCGTCAACAAAACCTGCGATGTTGATCAAAGCATCTTCGAGAGATGTTTCGTTCAAATCCGCAGCTACTGCTGGTTCGTTGGCAAACGTACCACCGGAAGTAAGTGGGTGGTTAGTTGCACACAAAGCAACTCCGTCACCGCCAGCAGATGCGCCAGCAGTAAAGGCATTGTTAAGAACTGCAGCAGCCTTAACTTGCTTTGAGTGTGCCATTGAACGAGCCAACGCACGGGTGTAACGCGAACCAAGACGATCATAGAGATTGTCTTCGATAGCTTCCTCAGTGATTGAGAATGCCAGCGCCACTGTTTCGTGGTTGTAACGAGCAGTGTATGCTTCGTTAGCGTCGTCAAAGTTAATTGCACCACCTTCCGATTTGGTCGGTGCTGCGCCGAAACCAGACAACATAACTTCCTCTTCGAATGCTCGATCAGAAGACTCTGTTGTAAAGATCTCTGCGTGTTGGTTTTCGTACCGGGAGTACTCCATACCAAACAGCGCATTGAGGCCTGGTTCTAGCTCTTTCGCTAGTTGTGCGCGTGAAATAGCCATTTGTTAGACCTCCTTATACGCCTGTGTTCGCTACTGTACCAGCAACAATAGCACCGTTTCCGGAGTTAAAGCTGTTGTTCAGTCGAACGATTACGGGGATACCAGCCGCTGTGAAGTCTTGGTTTTCAGGATCGTCCTGAATACCGACAATGCGCAACTGAAGCGCAGCGGTGGTGGCGATTGTGCTGACACCCAACGTAGCAGAAGAAATACCAGTGGACGAAACGCCACTTGTAGCCGCTGCAAAGTTCGCATTAGCAAACACATGACCGCGAGCAGTAGCTTCGCTTGTGAGCGATGCACTGGATGCGATTACAAATGTTTGATTTGGGTTGTCATAGACAAAGGCTTTGATGGGATAATTAGAATCCGCACCCGAACCAGGCCATTGGTTAGAGAAAATCTTTTCACCAGTAGTAGACGAAACGTATTCACATCCCCAGAAAACACCGAGAAGACCCACAGTGCCCCCTGCAGCCGCGCCAACAATGTCAATAAAGCCAGTTGAAAGCGGGATAACAGGAGAACCTTGATAGATCGCGTTAGAGTTTCCGGAAGCAATACGATATTCGGTTGTACCAGTGGTGTTTGCGCCAGAACCCTGGACGCCAACCGGACGTAGTCCGAATGCACCGTTAGTATTTGCCATCGTAGCAATCCTTTTTCAATTACTCGGAGTCGCGACCGCGACCACCGAAAGTTACACGACTTTGCCGATTGTTCTGAATCGGCATTGAAGGATGTTGTTCCTTCATCAGGTCCTGATCTACAGCAGTCATCTGTTCGCGGGTTCTGCCCCCGTAATATGCAGTTCGTTCTGCTACTGTTTCTTCAGGTATACGGCACAGCATCAGTCCGCCTTGTCCGATAATGCCCTCATATCGACCATCGTCAATAGTAGGAGCTTCGTAGTTGGGGTACTCGTCCTTACGAACTGGTTCCCAACCTTCACGCAACTTAGCGTTTACGTTCATCTTGTCTTCTTCGCCGCGCATTGCGACTCGAATCCATCGATGCACGAACCCATCAGGTGCGGGCGGTGCGGAAAGGTGACTGGGCGGTGCCCATGGTTTTCTGCGCGTTTCTGTATCGCGGGTTTCGCTTGCGCGAGGTTTTCTATCAGCCATGTTATTACTCCTTCACATACTTGGCGTATTCTTCAAGAGGTACGCCTAGCTTCTTAGCAATCGCTACTTGTGAATGCGTCAGCTTGACCGACCTGCGCCCCTGTTTAGTGCTGCGGGATGCGGAGTTACCTGCAGAAGCGACCTGGCTTCCTCCACCCGATTTCTTAGCCGTCTGAAATTTATGCGGAAACTCCGCACGAATACGACGATCAACCTCAGTATAGTACTCATCGCTGCTTGGGTCAAACCCTTCATCATCGGTGAGTTGACTGTGCAAAGCAAATGCCGCCGCAGTCATAACCTTGTCCTTGCCAAACCAATCGTTTTTTGTGGCCCAATCTTGAGCACGAGGATCAGCTTGCTGTTGCTGTTGTACAGGGTTTTGTACAGGCTGTTGCTGTTGCTGCTGCTGCTGAACCTGGACCTTAGCCTGTTCTACACGAGCTTTTGCAGTGTTATATCGCTGTGTTTCTATCGCGATATTAGAAAGAGCCTGTTGAGCCTCCAACATCCTATCCGTGTCGCCCGCTTCGTAGGCTTCTTTGTAGGCACGTTTGGCTGCGTCAGTTTGAGATTCAATCCGAGTCCCATACTCACTTAGATAACCTGTGTCCAAAGCCTGGACCCGGCTCTTGAGTTTCTTGTTTTCCTCAAGAAGTTGCGTAGAAACACGGACGGCTTCAGCCTTGTCCCGCTCTTCTTGACGATACTTCTCCGTGAGTTTCTTAATTCGATTCTGTACGCCCTTGCTGTAAGAATCTAACTCACTTTCTTCGGGAGCGGAGGCAACAGAAGTTTTCTCTTCTTCTTGCTGCTCCGGTTCCTCAACTACAATATCTTGTTCTTCATCAGACATAACCTGTCCCCCTATATATGCTTTACGTCGTCAGGCTCTAGTAGAGTAGCGATAACCTCGTCATCATTAATGATGCGGACCTCGCCTCCATCGATCTTAAATCGAGAGCCAGAATAACGACCGATACAAACCCACTGACCTTCTTTACACCACGGCTGGCCCTCGGGGCCAAACTTGTCGGGATCTTTGTATGCCAGGGGTCCGAGCTTCATCACATAAGCTACAACTGTAGCCACAGATTCACGTTCCCGAATCTCGTCGGGAATGTAGAGACCACTCGATGTCTTTTCTTTGCCTTGATACGGCATGACTAAAACCCGCCAACCTGTCGGCTGCGGGAGACGTTCGAGTAGCGGTTTGTCTAAAAGGGACGGGTCTAGTACCCGTTCTTTAGCGTCAACATATGCGCTTTTCAAAGAACTAGAATCGGCAGATGCCTCTTTCTTTTCTTTGTTAATTTTCTGCGCAACGTGGTCAGGAAGATATAAGGTCTTCGACATCGTCTACGTTTCTCTCCAGCAGGGACTTGATTTCTTCACGCGCGAAAGAGAGTCCCCGTATCTCCCCCACAGACATTTTGTACTGTTCCCAATCTTTAACAGCACCGCTTGCAAGAGCAGCAGAGATATCTTTCTCCCGCTCTTCAAGTTTCTTATACATGTACTTTGCCCAATCGACAACATCCATTATAAGTTATCCTTATATTCCCCTTGTAGGTCGGATGTGATAGGACCACCTTCCACCCACTCGTTGCATGTGTTCTCACTACTACACACGAACTTGAGCAGTTGGCAATACCCTGTGTCGCCAGACTCGTCACCAATACACTCCATGATGTTTTCGGACTGGTTATACATGCCGCAAGATCCGCAACTCTCATCATTGCGAAAAGCGACCGAACTGTTGGGCTCCCTGTACCCGTACTCGTACTCCGCTATGTCCATGTTTTCCATGTTCATGTCGGCGTCTTGGGTAGGAAGAGGACAAGAGTTGCCCTCTTCAGTCTCTTCCATCGTATCGACAGGCATGCCGTCTGGAAGGATGCTGATCATAATTGTAGGCATTAGTAACACTTCCCTCGTTTGCCGCTGTCACGGACATCACCCTGGCGAACTTCTCCGCCCATCATAAAGTTTTGAGTGTCTTCTGTGCGACGCTTCGCTTCTCTGTTTCCGCGAGAAACCGCATCGGCCTCGTCACGCTCCGTCACATAAATACCATCAGGGCTGCTGGTGCTAACCTCTCCAACCCCGTAAATAGAGTTGTTTAAATCTTTAGGCCGGGCCCTTGGACGAAGGGATTTCTTTGGTGCGGGCATTATACTTCTCCTATTCCATGATCTCAAAGTGAGGCGCATCGATAAATGGACGACGGCCCTGCGAACGACGTAAGTCTACATACTCGTTCATAGCTTCTTCCGCCGTGCCTTCATAGGCCCCAAAGTCATCGATGTGCCAAGCCGCACCCCAACGAATCTTAACGCCGCAATCCTTGGCGGCAGCTTTCATAGCGTCGGCAATCTCATCATAGAGATTGAGTTCCCATCTGCCCCCATCAATATATGCCATTAAATCAACGGCATAACCACCCAGGTGCTTGCTTTTCATAGTCTGGCTTGCACCTTTAGCGACCAAGGCTTCCTGCTCCTTGCGGGTCCTAAGACCACAGATCACACTAAAGTCTTGCTCACTGATCCCAATAGCCATGCGGACAACGGCTTGTAAGGAAGGATCAACCCCCTCTAGACGTTCGTTGCTGCGGTTTCCCAGTTTGTATGTCATTCCATACCACCTTTCATATCCATGATCCCATTGTGGTCACGGCTAATATACTTCAAATCGTTTTCGATTAAAGCCACACGTTGCTGCAACTGCGTCACCTGACCAATAGAATTAGCTAAGTTAGCCAACTCATCCCAAATTTCTTCAATCTCATCGAAAGCATATTCTAATTCCATAGCGTTGTCTTGAACGTCCCGCTTCAGGTTCACGTTGTCCTCAATCGCCATCTTGGAACTGATCTGGCCTACAGTCTCTTCCAGACTCGCAATCGTAGCCGCCTGCTGTGATACCCACCAGACACCCGCCGCTAACTGCACGGCCATAGCTGCCACAAGGGCTACAGGTAACTTGAGGTTTTCCATTACTTCCTCTTAAACAAAGCCTGCGCACCGCGCACACCGAAGCTGGCGCTTATCGCGATACCTAACGAATAAAAATACCAGTCCGGCGCTTTGTTAAGCTGCTCAAACCCACGATCTACCCAGCCCTCTGCGCCAGGGATGAAAGCTAAAATCAACGGGATAGACAGAACAATAACAAACCATTCGTCTTTCCAAGAGGACTTCGCACCCTCTGCCATGATGCGCTCCCAGTCGGCAACGCTCGTGTGCTCCGACAGCATTATCTTAGCCTTGGCTTCCGCCTCGGTTAGCTTGAGCTTGGCCTCTGCGGCCTGCTTAGTAGTCTTTGCGTCCAGCCATCCGCCAGCAAGACTAGCGATCGGACCTATCAGAGCTTGAAGCATTATTCTTACTCTCCATTGCGTTAAAACCAAAATATGCAGCGGCTATGCCGGATGCACCAATCACATACACAGCGGCAATCTCCGCCATCAACTTCGCCGCTGTCTCTAAGCCCGTCATAGAGGCCACTAGAATGACGAAAGGGTATAGAATCATACCTGACAGCGCAAACCAAGTCATGCGCCTCTGCGCGTCTCTCTTGGCGTCTGCGTCTTCCATGCGGCGGCGACGGTCCTCTAGCATTATCTCATGCTCAACCGGATCAATCTTGCCATTTCCGTTCAGATCGTACTCATTCGGCATCTTCTAAACTCCTTGCGTATTCTACAGCATATCGTTTGTGGTGAGTTATTATAACAACTTTTCCATCTTTGTCATATACAACGTAATCTCCACGCTTATTTCGGTATAACCTCAAAACAATACACCGTTGTTTGGCTTGTAGTTATCAAGACTTTTGCATCCTCAAGAGCTTCTCTACACTCGTTTT
>Ga0208917_1001507_pt1 | contig 11561 bp, 9 predicted proteins | sample DEB08_DNA_10_FD_185500 | JGI IMG/M metagenome (GOLD analysis project Ga0208917, IMG submission 185500) | Aqueous microbial communities from the Delaware River and Bay under freshwater to marine salinity gradient to study organic matter... | ecosystem: Environmental > Aquatic > Marine > Coastal ...
TAACCATCATGTCAACAGGGTTAAATTCATCAGCTTCCAACTCAGCACTCATTGCGTACTGGACTTGATCTGTGGCTTCAGTCCAGATTTCAATTATTTTTTGCTTTCTCTCATTTTCAGTGATTACATCATCATTAAAGAGTTTCTCTACCTTCTCTGCTTCACTCTCATATTTTTCTAATATTTGATTTTTACTTGGAGGAGTTTTTACATCAGTCATGGCTACACTCAATCCAGCTTTTGCACCATATTTGAATCCTACATCTTTCATAGCGTCTAAAAATTCTCTTAATTCTGCTTTGTTGTACCTCTCGATGATTTCAGAAATAATTTTTTTCATTTCATTTTTTCTAACTTTAGCTTGAATATATGGAAAGTCTTTAGGAAGTACTGAGTTAAAGTAAACCCTTCCAAGTGTTGTGTTTATCAATGCATTTCCATCAACAGGGGTTTCTGTTGTAAGTTCACTAAACCTATTCTTTAACTGACTATGTAGCTGTGGATCTCCAGCTAATTCTCCTACACGGATTTTTATTGGTGTTTGTAACCCAATATGGCCCGCCTCATATGCTTGTTCTGCTTCATTGGAATCGACAAACGCCATCTTTGCATTTTCCAAATCTTCATAACATTCTGTTATATAGTACAAACCAATAACCATGTCTTGACTAGGTGAAACAATTGGATTACCGCTTGCAGGTGAAAGTACATTGTTTGTTGCCAACATTAAAACTCTGGCTTCTGCCTGTGCTTCTGCAGATAAAGGTACGTGAACAGCCATTTGATCTCCATCGAAATCAGCATTAAAAGCCTCACAGACAAGTGGATGAACTTGGATTGCTTTCCCTTCAACTAAAATAGGTTCAAAAGCCTGAATTCCTAGCCTATGCAAAGTCGGGGCTCTATTAAGAAGTACTGGATGTTCTTCAATAACTTCAGCTAAAACATCCCATACTTGTGCTCTAGACCTTTCAACCATTCTCTTTGCAGATTTAATGTTTTGAGCTAACCCTAATTCTACAAGTCTTTTCATAACGAATGGTTTGAACAATTCTAACGCCATCATCTTGGGTAACCCACATTGTTGAAGTTGTAGGTGAGGACCAACAACTATAACTGAACGGGCTGAATAATCTACCCTTTTTCCTAATAGGTTTTGTCTAAATCTACCTTGTTTACCTTTTAGCATGTCTGAAAGAGACTTAAGTCCCCTTCCACCTGCTCCAGCAACTGCTCTTCCTCTTCTACCGTTATCAAAGAGTGCATCAACTGACTCTTGAAGCATTCTTTTTTCATTACTTATAATTATTTCTGGTGCACCAAGTTCAATTAATTTTTTTAACCTATTATTTCTATTAATGAGCCTTCTGTACAAGTCATTTAAGTCAGATGTTGCAAAACGACCACCATCTAGCTGAACCATAGGCCTAAGCTCGGGTGGTATTACTGGAATAACTTCTAAAATCATTGCCTCTGGAGGGTTCTTTCCATCTGCGAAGGGTTTAATTACTTTCATTCTTTGAATTGCTCTTTGTCTACGCTGGGCAGATTTAGAATCTAAGTCAGACTTTAATTTATCCATTTCGGCTTTTAAGTCAACTAGCTGAACAAGTTCACGCACTGCTTCGGCACCCATTCCTCCAGTAAAATACTCATCATATTTATCAATCATTTCACGCCATAAAGTATCGTTTTCGATTAATGTTTTAGGTTTTAAAGTTTTAAGTGTTGAAAATGCTTCTTCAATAATTTTTATTTCATCATCAGACTTAGCTTTTTTTTGTTTTATTTCTTTTTCAATTTCTTTTTTTCGTAATTGAACTTCAGCTTCTGGAACTTTTCCATTCTCCATAGCTTTGAGCTCAACATTCATTTGCTTAATTCTTTTAGCTTCCCACTCTTGATGATCTTCCTCGACGATTTCACATTCTGCCACTACAGCTTCTTCGAGTTCGCTTAAGTCCTTGGTTCGTTTTTTATCATCAATTGAAACTACTAAGTAGGCTGCAAAATATATTACTTTTTCAAGCTCTTTTGGAGACATGTCCAAAAAGTAACCCAGCCTACTAGGAACACCTTTGAAATACCATATATGTGTAACTGGAGCAGCCAATTCTATATGGCCCATTCTTTCTCGTCTTACTTCTCTCCTTGTGACCTCTACTCCACATCTTTCACAAACAATACCTCTATAGCGAATTCTCTTATATCTACCACAAGAACATTCCCAATCTTTAGTTGGGCCAAAAATTCTTTCATCAAATAGGCCATCTTTTTCAGGCTTCAGTGTTCTGTAGTTAATTGTTTCTGGTTTTTTTACTTCCCCGAAAGACCAGCTTCTCATTTGATCAGATGTTGCCAGACTTATACTTAATTCATCAAATATTTTTTCCATAATCTTTATATCTCCGGTTCATCTTGCTCTGGTCTTGACATATCAATACCTAATGTTTCTGCAGTTTTAACATATTCATCACTAATTTCTTTCATTGAAATTTCTTCACCAGCAGAAAGTATCTCTACATTTAAACACAAACTTTGCATTTCTTTTAGAAGCACTTTAAATGACTCTGGAATACCTGGTTCTGGAATATTGTCACCTTTAACAATAGACTCATAGACTTTAACTCTTCCAACAGTATCATCAGACTTAATTGTGAGTAGTTCTTGTAATGCATAACTAGCTCCATATGCTTCCAAAGCCCATACTTCCATCTCACCAAATCTTTGTCCACCAAATTGTGCTTTACCTCCGAGAGGTTGCTGGGTAATCATTGAGTAAGGACCTGTTGATCTAGCATGGATTTTTTCATCAACTAAGTGAATTAATTTTAATATATATGTATATCCAACTGTGATTTTAGAGTCAAATGCCTCACCAGTTCTACCATCATAAAGAGTAGCTTTACCATTGACATCAACCATTTGGTTACCATCTCTGTTCTCATTGACATTTTTTAATATTTCATGAATTTCGTCTTCGTTAGCACCATCAAAAACTGGAGTGCTTATTAATGTCCCGGGTTTTGCCCCTTTTGATGCAGCTGTTTTACCTTTAAACTCATTCCAACCTTGATCGGCTGCCCAACCGAGATGAGTTTCTAATATTTGTCCTAAATTCATACGACTTGGAACACCAAGTGGTGAAAGAAGAATGTCGACTGGGGTACCATCTTCCATAAAAGGCATATCTTCTATTGGATTAATTTTTGATATGACACCTTTGTTTCCATGTCTTCCAGAAAGTTTGTCGCCGACCTGAATTTTTCTTTGAATTGCTACATAAACTCTTACTTTTTGATTAACTCCTGGAGGTAGGTCTGCTCCATCATCTCTTTTTAAAATTTGTACATCAATAACTTTTCCTCGCTCACCATGTGGAACCCTTAATGAAGTATCTCTTACCTCTCTTGCTTTTTCACCAAAAATTGCTCTTAAAAGTCTTTCTTCAGGGGTTAGCTCTGTTTCACCTTTTGGAGTAACTTTGCCTACTAGATAATCACCTGGAGTAACTTCAGCACCAATTCTGACGATTCCCATCTCATCTAAATCCATCAAAACCTCTTCTGCTACATTGGGAATATCTCTTGTTATTTCTTCTTCACCGAGTTTTGTATCTCTTGCTTCAACTTCGTGTTCTGCAATATGTACTGAGGTAAGGACATCTTCTTTTACAAGTCGTTCAGAAATAACAATTGAATCTTCAAAGTTATATCCATCCCAAGGCATGTAAGCAACTAGTAAGTTTTTACCTAATGCCAATTCTCCACCTTGAGTACTTGGTCCATCAGCAAGAACATCTCCCGGTTTTACTTTTAGACCAACTTTGACCAGAGGTTTTTGGTTAACTGATGTTGCTTGATTTGATCTTTTAAATTTTCTAACCTCAAATGTATGTTTCTTATTTGTGGTATTTTCTTTTACTACAATTTCATCACCACTGACACCAACTACTTCACCAGCAACTGGAGATACAAGTGATTCACCTGAATCTCTTGCAACATTTTCCTCCATACCTGTTCCAACGTATGGAGCTTCTGTTTTAATTAATGGAACAGCCTGTCTTTGCATGTTTGAACCCATGAGCGCTCTGTTTGCGTCATCGTGCTCTAAAAATGGAATCAACGCAGTTGTTACCGAGCAAATTTGCTTAGGGCTAACATCCATGAAGTCTATATCTTTATCAGAAACGAACGCAACTTCACCTTCGGTTTTTCTACACAAAACTCTTTTATTTAGAAAATTTCCGTTTTCATCAATTGGTGCATTAGCTTGAGCAATAGTGTACTCGTCTTCCTGAGCAGCAGTAAGATAAACAGCTTTGTTTGTTTTAACAACGCCATTTTCTACTTTCCAGTAAGGAGTTTCTATAAATCCGAATTTGTTTACTCTTCCGTAAGTAGCAAGAGTTCCAATGAGTCCAATATTTGGACCTTCAGGAGTTTCAATTGGACACATTCTACCGTAATGAGACGGATGTACGTCCCTAACTTCAAAACCAGCTCTTTCTCTAGAAAGTCCACCAGGTCCTAAAGCAGAAAGTCTTCTTCTGTGTGTCAATGCAGCTATTGGATTTGGCTGGTCCATGAACTGACTTAATTGACTTGTACCAAAAAATTCTTTTAATGATGCTTGAATAGGTCTAATGTTTATCAAAGACTGTGGAGTTATAGCTTCTGGTTCTTGAGTAGTCATCCTCTCTCTAACAACTCTTTCAAGTCGACTCAAACCTACTCTGACTTGGTTCTGAACAAGTTCACCAACTGTTCTAATTCTTCTGTTTCCGAAGTGATCTATGTCATCAAGCCTTACTGTTATATCTCTACCAAGATTGTTTGTAATTGATTTTTCTCCAGCATGTAAAGCAATAACATACTTTATAGAGTCAATCATGTCATCAATTCTTAACATTCCGTCGACTTCTGTTGTGTAAGACTCGGCATCTTTTTCTCCGTAGTCTCTTCCTAGTTTTTGTTCAACCTTATATCTACCAACTTTTGTTAAGTCATATCGTTTTGCTGTATAAAACATTTGCTTTACTAAGTTTCTTGCAGATTCAACTGTTGCAGGTTCTCCAGGTCTCAATTTTCTGTATAAATCAATTAGTGCAGATTCTGGAGTTGTGTCTGGGTCACGTTCAATTGTGTTTTGAATAGATGGGTAATCTCCAAAAATGTCTATTGCATCCTCTTTGGTTTCAATTTTATACTTTCCCCATTGAGATGGATCTACAGCGTAAAGTGCTCTTAAAAAAGCAGTGATGTGTTGACGTCTTTTTCTATCAACTCTTACGCCAATTGTGTCTCTTTTATCTGTATCAAACTCTAACCAAGCTCCTCGGCCTGGAATCATTTTTCCTATAAAAATTTCTTTATCTGATGTTTTATCTATTTCTTGTGAAAAGTAAACACCAGGTGATCTTACTAGTTGGCTTACTATTACTCTTTCAGTTCCATTAATTACAAATGATCCTGTGTCAGTCATGATTGGGAAGTCACCCAAGAAAACAGTTTGTTGTTTTATTTGACCAGTTTCTCTATCTAAGAACTGTGCTCTTACATAGAGAGGTTGGGAATAAGTAGAATCTGTGATTTTACATTCTTCAAGACTCTTTAAAGGTTCCTCAAAGAAATGCTCTAAGAACTCAAGTGAAAAACGACCAGAAAAATCCTCAATAGGTGAGATTTCACTAAGTATGTCGTTTAGGCCTTCTTCTAAGAACCATTTAAATGATTCTTTTTGGATAATTAATAAATCTGGAATGTCGAGAACTTTCGGTATCTTAGCAAACGAAAGTCTAGAATTCTGAACAGCGGACAACAAGCCTCCTAAAAATTAATAACAATAACCCGAAGGATAAAGTATATAAGTACTTCTTATTTAAGCAAACAAATAATGTTAAATTATTTGAGTTCTACAGTAGCACCGGCACCTTCAAGAGCTTCTTTAGCTTTATCAGCATCTTCTTTTGAAGCACCCTTAAGTATGTCAGAAGGAGCACCGTCTACAAGTTCTTTGGCTTCTTTAAGACCAAGACTTGTTAGTCCTCTTACTTCTTTAATGACTTGTATTTTCTGTCCACCAGCTTCAGTGAGGACAACATCAAAAGAATCTTTTGCTTCTTCTGATCCGCCATCTCCACCTGCTGGAGCTGCTGCTACAGCTACAGGAGCTGCTGCAGTAACGTCAAATTTCTCTTCAAATGAGTCTAAGAATTCTTTCAATTCTAAAACTGACATTTCTTCAAAGACAGATAACAACTCTTCTGTTGTCATTTTTGCCATTGTTATTCCTCCTCTTTATTTACATCCTCTGATTCTTCATTGGAAGAATCAGATTCTTTCGCTTCTGAACTTAATTCTGGATTTGCTTCTTTTGTTTCTAGCAACGCTTTAAAAGCATAACCGGATTTGTTTAATATACCTTTAAGGCCTACTGCCATCATGGTTAGAGGTGCATTGAAACCACCTGCAATTTTAGCCAAAAGGACATCTCTGGTTTCGATTGATGCAAGAATATCAATTTGGTCAATTGTTAGTGGCTCTGATTCCATTAATCCACCCTTAACAACAAAAGATTGGTTATCTTTTGAAAATTGCTTAAGAACTTTTGCAGCTTCAACGGGATCTGACTCAATTACTGTAACTCCTGTTGGTCCAGAAAAGTGTTCTAGAATTGACTCATAACCTATATTTTCGGCTGCTCTTTTTGCAAGAGACATCTTTACAACATTAAAAGTTGCGCCTGCATTTTTTAATTCTCTTCTTAGTTTTGTCTGTTGAGTAACAGTTAAACCCCTATATTCAGCTAAAACCAATGCGTTAGCCGAACTGAAGAGTTTTTCTAGTTCTTTTACTTTATCTGCTTTATCTTGTCTAACCATAAAAAAATCCTTGCAAACCAAGGACTAGGTAATTTACCTGCGATAGATATTTAAAGTTTCCCACTATCGGTCTTTGGTTTAAGTTGTATCTAAACAATATACCCTAATTGAATTTATCAGCAAATAGAATTATAAATTAATATCTACGGCTACTGATGGTCCCATAGTAGATGAGACATGGACTGATTTGATATATTCTCCTTTGGAAGAAGCAGGCTTTGCCCTTGTAATGACAGCTATAACTTCATCAAGATTAGTTTTTAAATCATCAGCAGAAAATGATACTTTTCCAATAGACAAGTGAACGTTGCCTAATTTATCATTTTTAATTTCAACTTTACCTTTTTTAAAGTCTTCAACAGCTTTAGCAACATTAGGAGTAACCGTTCCAGTTTTTGGATTTGGCATTAAACCTTGAGGTCCAAGTATTTTTCCGAGCTGACCTACCTCCGCCATCATTTCTGGAGTTGATATAACTAAATCAACATCAAGTTTTTCTTCGGAGGCAACTTTTGTAGCTAACTCTTTGCCACCAACAATGTCTGCACCGGCTTTTTCTGCTTCTGTTAAAGCCTCTCCTCCTGCAAATACTGCGATTTTAATTGTCTTCCCATTTCCGTGTGGAAGAGATACTGTGGTTCTTATATTTTCTTCTGCAGCCTTAGTGTCTATCCCTAATGAAAATACAACATCTACAGATTCATCAAAATTTGCATTAGCGCTATCTTTACAAATTTGAAGTGCATCTGAAACTGTTTGTTTGTCAGAAGGAATATTTTTTTTGACTTCGTTATATTTTTTTCCGTATTTTTTCATTATTCTCCTTTTGGTACAAACGACTTAAGTCTCCCAAATATATTATTTTCTACTTTTCGACTGTAACACCCATAGATCTGGCTGTACCTGCAATAATGTTTATTGCCATATCTATATCGTTGGCATTCAAATCTTCCATTTTTGCTTCAGCAATAGTCTTGAGTTGATCTCTTGTAATTGATGCAACTTTAACTTTATGAGGCTCTGCTGACCCAGAATCAAGTCCTATTGCTTTTTTAATAAGATATGAGGCTGGAGCAGTCTTAGTTTCAAATGTAAATGAATTGTCTTCAAAAATTGTAATTTCAACAGGAACAGTTTCACCTTGGCGACTAGCAGTGTCATTGTTGAATGCTTGGACAAAGTCCATTATATTAACACCATATTGACCTAGTGCTGAACCAACAGGTGGAGCAGGTGTTGCTCCTCCCCCAGGAATCTGTAGTTTTAATTTTGCTTTTACTTCTTTAGCCATTTTTATTCCTTAATTTTTAACAATATCTGTGAAACCCAACTCAACTGGTGTTTCTCGTCCAAATATATTAACTAATACTGTAACTTTTGATTGATCTAAATTTATTTCTTCAATTATTCCATTAAAATCTGCGAATGGTCCTGTAGTAACTCTTACAGTTTCTGCAACTTCGAAATCAGGTTTGAATTTTGGTGACTCTTTTTTGACTTCTACTTCTTCGTTTGTTCCAAGAATTCTTTCTATTTCTCTCCTAGACAAAGATATAGGCATTTTACCTGAACCGACAAATCCAATTATTGATGGAGTGTTTCTAATTTCATACCATGTGGTATCGTCGAGATCCATTCTAACTAATACATAACCAGGAAAAGTCTTCTTTTCAACATTGACTTTTTTCCCGTTTCTAATTTCGACTACTTCATCTGTCGGGATAACTACTTCATAAACTTTATCATCAAGATGTAAGTTTTTTATGCGTGTAAGGATGTTGGTTCTAACTTTTTTTTCATGTCCAGATTGTGCATTCAAGACGAACCATTCTCCTGGAAGGTCGTATGGATGCACATTTGCATTAAAATCTTCTAAGACTTCTTCAGTCTCTTCTACTAAAATTTCGTCGTTCATATTTATCCTCCAGAAGATAACAGGCTAATCAAAGTATTTTTAAAACCAAAGTCCATTCCAAAAATTAATAACGTCATTGCTACAATCGTTACTATTGTCACAATTGTAAATGTAGATAAAGTGTCAACAGATGGCCAATTAACCCTTTTTAATTCAGTTCTTACTTCACCGAGGTAAATAGAGATTCTTTTAAATCTAGAAACCTTTTCTTCATTATTAAATTTACCGATATTTCTATCAGCTTTTTTGGCCAAACGTTCTTCACGTTCGGACATCCTTCTCATTTCTCTATTCATTTCATTCATAATTTTCCTCTTGCAGGGGCGGTGAGACTCGAACTCACAACCTCAGGTTTTGGAGACCCGCGCTCTGCCAATTAGAGCTACACCCCTAAGTTTACTCTTTATCTAACTCATTAGATGAGCGCTTTAGCCCAAAGACCAATATTACTAAAGACATTAATCCAAGTAGTGTCAATAGTATTATTTTTGTACCTTTATTAGTAGTGGTTTTTACTTTTTTATCTAATGATGACATTACTCGAGATGTAAAATCATCCGGCACCTCCACCTCAACCTGAACTTCATTTTCTAGTTCTTCTCTAAAAGCTCTATATCTTTTGCCAGCAGTTTGACATTTTAAGCAATACTGAACATGATTATCCGAATCAAATTGAAAATAAACTCCTCCAAGATAAGTTTTTATCATCTGATTTCTTTTTCTTCGACAAACAGCTTTGTATTTTAAGTCTCTATAAAATTCTTTCATGCCTCTACATCCTCCAGTATTGTTCTTAATTTTTGATGAGCTCTGTGTAGTCGTACCTTTGCTGCTGTGACACTAATGTCTAAATACTCTGCTATTTCCTTATGCGAGCGACCTTCTATGTTTTTTAATTCAACAATGATTCTTTGTTCTAAGGGAATTTGATCTAATGCTTTTCTTAATACAGAAGATAAATCAGAATTTATTGCAATTAATTCTGGATCATTTTTTTCATCAATTACTACGGGTTCTTGCGTGTCCTCAATGTTAAGTGAGTAATGTTTCTTGGCTTTTTTTCGAAGAGTCCAAGCAGTATTAACAGTTATTCGGTATATCCATGTACTAAACGTAGAATCACCTCTAAATTTATCAATAGCTTTCCAAGCTCTAATAAAAGCTTCTTGGCCTACATCGTTTGCAGTTCTTTATTTCCAGTAAGTTTAAATGCGAGGGAGAAAACTAAATCTTGATGCCTGTGAACCAGCATTTCAAATGCTGCTTTGTCACCACCCTGTGATTTCTTAACTAACTCTGAATTAGACGTATCTTCATTGAAGTTATTAATTTTTGTTACGTTATTCATTTATATATGTAAGGATAAATGGAAATAAAGAAATTTCTACCTTTTTTCTCTGTGCAAGACATGCTTTCTACACGTAGAACAGTATTTATTAAACTCCATTCTGTCAGGCACGTTAGTCTTATTTTTTGTTGTAACATAGTTTTGAGCTTTACACTCAGTACAAACCATTGTTAATGGTGGTCTTTTATCTGAAGCCATTTTTTTCTTCCTTTCGTTTTGTAGCGGCGGGCAGACTTGAACTGCCGACCTCACGATTATGAGTCGTGCGCTCTTACCAACTGAGCTACGCCGCCATTTAGTTTTTATTGTTTTCTGAGCCCTCTTCCGGATTTGAACCGGAGACCTCTTCCTTACCATGGAAGTGCTCTACCTACTGAGCTAAGAGGGCCAGTGCCGAGAGTAGGATTCGAACCTACGAAGGCATAACCGGCAGATTTACAGTCTGCTCCCTTTGGCCGCTCGGGCATCTCGGCGTAACAATAAAGTCTCTTTAAAGTTTAGATTATATAAAAAAATTAGTGAGATGAAAATATAAATCATTATGCTAATTACGTGGATAAAAAAATTAAGAATTTTTTGGAAAACCTAGTTGAAAATGAAATACTAGATCAAAAGTCGTATGAAGAAATTAAAAATTTCGACGAAACAAACAGTCCTTCACAAAAATCAAAAATAGCAAGAGCCTTGACAATAAATGGAGGTTTTTTTCTTCTTTCAGGTTTAATAGGAACACTCCCCCTAATTTGGCAAAATTTATCCTACTGGGCACAACTTTTGTTGTTATTGGCAACAACATGGTTTTTATTTTTTGCTGGTGGCTACAGTCAACAAATTGATAAACAAAAACTGTTTATCTTTAAATCTAATGAAAGAGTTGCATCATTCTTGTATCTTGTTTCAACAGTCTCGTTTGGCGCTTTGGCAATTTTTTTAATCAATATTTTAGAAAACACACTTATGTTCAATGTCTCCGAAGATGTAACAATTTTGATAACTTCATCATTAGTTTTAATTTATTCAGGATATTTGTATAAGTTGACCCTTGAAATTTTTCAGCACATAACTTTGTTTTACTCACTTATATTTTTTCTAGGTAGTATTGGAAATCTATTTCTTAGAAATGTTGAACCTTGGGGAATTGGTCTGTTTATTGCTACTGTTGGGCTGGTTTGGGGGTTAAATACTTATTCAAATTTACTAGAGCCAAGTTGGCTTGGTTACTTCTTGTCTTCAGTAAATATCGCTATTGGTGTTATTACGATTACAGAGAATTTGCTTTCAAGCTATGAAGTCATAAAAATAATTATTTTAATTGTTGGTTCATTGTTTTACATATGGATAAGTATAAAGCTCTCAGAGCAAGTTATTTTTTATGTAGGTGGTCTTGGGTTGATAATAAATTTACCAAGACTTAT
>Ga0208917_1001514_pt1 | contig 11554 bp, 18 predicted proteins | sample DEB08_DNA_10_FD_185500 | JGI IMG/M metagenome (GOLD analysis project Ga0208917, IMG submission 185500) | Aqueous microbial communities from the Delaware River and Bay under freshwater to marine salinity gradient to study organic matter... | ecosystem: Environmental > Aquatic > Marine > Coastal ...
CTGCAACTCACACAAATCCGCCCACCCCTGGCGCGAGTGGTTCCGAGGCCGCGAATACTGGAGCGAAGCTAGAGAAACCGCAATCGAGAACTGGATCGGCAGTAACGTAACAAGGTAAGACTTACGAGTCTCATGGATAAGCACACCTTTGAAAACTGGAAGAAGGTAAAAGAGGCCCTGGAACGTGCAGGCAAAACCGACTCGATGTTCTACAAACGAGCCCTAGCGATCCTCAGCGGCAAACCAGATCCGTTCAATTAATTGAGCCCGACGACGGCTTGTGCAATCCACGCACATACCGCCACCGGGCGTACAAATCCTATAAATACCGTTCCCTAAACGCTCAATCCGGTCCCTGGTACGTTCCATCGCTTGCGGAACTGCGGTATATCCGTTCTAGTTGACTGGTTAGCGGATTTTGGTCGCCTATCGGCATTTCATCAAAAGGCGAGTTAGCGATAAATAGCAGTGGTCCGTCCATCTGCTTAACCGCAACCATTCCCGTCCTAGGGCTCCTAACGAGGATGCTAAGTGCCCACTTCTCAACCCAAGTCAGAAAAGGAATCTTGTTCATGATTACAGTGTACTGAAGGCGGCCTCTGCGACGGTAGGGAAACACTGTCTGAAAACCTTGAGACATTGTTCAGCAATGACTCTGTGCTCAAGCTGTGTTTCCTCACTGGTCCGTATAAGGATGAAGTGAATCCAGCTGCGAAGTGTGCCTTGCATGTACAACGTCGTTGGAGTGCAGAGCGGCAAAATTCTCCGCGCAGTTTCCTTTGCAACACCCCGCTCCAGCATTGATTCATAGAGCAAAAAGGCATCACTGATCACCCTACCCGCACTGATCTGAAGATCCTGCTGATGAGTAGGGTGAATATCGTCAAAACTATTCTGTCGATTCTTCTCATCCTGCCGCCTGAAGGTCGGAATCTCGGCAGGGCTAGTGCGGCTGTAACGAGTCGAAAACTCCTGGAACGAGAACGACCTGTGCCGTATGATCTGCGCCGCAATATCCCTTTCCGTCTCAATCTTCACGCACAGATTGGCCATCTCAAAGGGCGACCAATGGTTGTGCTTGATCAAGTACCGCAGAAGCCCTGGCCCGGTCTCCCAGTTGTCTTTGTTAGCGGGGTTGCTAACACGCGCCATCATGACGATCAGTTTTTCAGCGTCGGGCGTTGCCCAAACAAGTTCAACCTTTTTTGTCATTGGTAGAGAGAAGTGATTAGACGACGAAAAATAGACTCTTTAATGTGATAATGCTTGGCACAGGTGATATGGTGCCTCTCAACAGGAAGCTCGACGGAATAAAACCTCTCCTCGCAATTCAGGCATTTACGAACGCGAGTAACGCCGATTCCGCAGGAGATGCGTGTACTGACAACCTTGTGCATTCCTCTGGACAATGCACCGCAATGAGGGCATTCCATCAGGCAACCCCCGTCAACTGTACTTTTTGACTACTGTCTTTTATACGTCTGCCCACCCATTGGACCGCACCATCGGGCAAAATCTTCTCACCATCCTGGTACGTGTACCACCTGTGCTCGCACCTAGCACAGCGCCGACGCCGCACTTTGACAACTTCATCGACTGTTCTAGTGAGGATGACTTTAGAAACGGGGTGATGGCAATTAGGACACATGGTTTCGATGAGTTGAAATGACACGAAGTTTGGTGAGCGCTTTTTGGCACCTCTGCCTGGCACGCTCCCTAGAGATTCCGTGTTCCCTGGAGAGCTTAAGGTACGTCTTAGGCTCGCCGCCTTTGAGGGCAAAAAGCCCTTCGAGCAAGCTCCGATCAATCGGATCAAGCCGAGCCAGCAAGTCATTAGCGTCTTCAAAGGCCCAAAGATCCTGGAGCTGATCCATGGGATGCTCGCCGTCAGTAATACTGTCAATCAACGCAACGTCGTTATCCGTTGTGATGATCTTTCGGTCGAGACTGATGCAATCCGAACTCCGCTCCAGGTACTCACGCATCCTTTGCGGGTTGGTTTTGCAATAGTCGGCGCATTCCTCGACGGTGGGTTGTCTGCCATGGATCGCGTAGAACTGAGGCGACCACAAGCGAAGTTTCGACAACATCTCTACCGCATGGGACGGCAGCCGAATAATCCGGTCATTACAGCTGAGATAACGAGTGATCGACTGCCGGATCCACCAGTAAACGTAGGTGGAAAGCGCGTAACCCCTTTCAGGGTCGAACTTTTTTATACCGTGCGCCAGTCCAATGTTTCCCTCCTGCACGATGTCGAACATTTCCGACCTTCGCGCATGGGGCGTATACCGCTTTGCGATCGAAACAACCAAGCGTAGGTTGCAGTTGATCAGTTTTTCGTACGCTCGCCGTCCGATGCGCTCCTGTTTCTTAGTCAGATTCTCCGTATTGACCCAAGTTTGCACCTGACGAGCCAGCATGATTTCCTGCTCTTTAGTGAGCAACGGATACCGAACAATGTCCTTTAAGTATTTACTAAAGCCCTCCATCAATTAAAACCCGACCTCAACAATTTGGGGGATACCCACAAAGGTATGACTAAGAGCCTTTGCAACTGCAGAAGCCTGCTCATAGGTGACATAAGAGCAAGCATCCTCTGGAACGTCAGTGAGTCTAATACCGCTACCTGTCTGTTCGTAAGAAGCAGCCAGATAAACGGGCTCAAGAGAAGGGCGTGTGATGCTTAGTGCGTAGCGTGGCATGGTTGGTGTTTTTGGACCACGGGAGCAAAATAGTGCGCATCACCTGGAGCGTCAACGGATTACTACAGGAGTAATCAATCTTTTTTGAGTCTCATCCTGCCTTCAACACGACGGCGCACAGACTCTTGCCAAACCTCCTTATCCTTCTCCAGCGCTTCGTTATAGACCTCCCCGGAAGTGTCTAGCTGGAGCATTTTGTATACAGCCTCACGCACCCAAGCACTGGGACGCATACCGGCTTCCTCCGCTAATTGATTGACCAAAGCGGCACGATTTGGATCAATCAGGATCTGCAGGTAAGTCTTATTCCCGTGCCGAACGGCCATGTAGTACAACAGTGCTTGTTATAGTCTAGCACTCTGTTACCAGTTAATTGAGTCATCAACATGCTTGCGCCACCCCTGTAGTTGGTCTTTCCGGGACTTGGTGCGTTGCTTCCGACAGCCCTGCCTTATCTCCCTAGCTTTCTCAAGGAAATTAGCTGCCCTCTGCAAATCTGCAGTTGTCGCACGGGCGATCTCGTACTGCAGATATGTGAGAATTACTTGCCGACCCGTCTTCGGCTGCATAAGCAGCATCCATCACTTCCGCGAGACTATTGTAATAACCAATTTTGGATGAGACGTGATAGGTCCAACCACGATTCGTGCGGTAAACGCTGATCATCAGACCACATGCCTCCAAGAGCGGAATGCAAGAAGCTCAGCCATGGCGCATTGAGATACGCCATAGCTTTGGATCAAAGACGTAACGGTGGCACCGTTAGCGTGTTTTTCACGAATCTCCCGGACTAGCTCTGGAGTAAGCCGGGAGTTACCGTTTTTCTCGCCTGTGATTTTGGCGTACTTGCCTCTGGACATTAGGTTCCACCTCCTGCACTAATGAATTTCAGACCACCGTTTGCCAACCGAGGGTTCCGCCAGGGGCGGGATGTCACCCAACCACTTCGATTCGGCGGTCTCCATGACTTGTTTTAGCTGGTCCGCCCAGTGCTGAGCCTTGTCTTCACGCACCAGCAGCAAAATTTCATCATGGATACAGGCCGCAATCCGCACTTCGTCCTCCCCAGCTTTCGAGAGCAGGGGCCAGAGATTACCCAAGGCGCATTTAAGGATGGCTGCACCAGCGCCCTGGATCGGTGTGTTGCACCGAACAGTTAGCCGATTCATATCGCCAGGCAGCAACCGCCGCATACCTGAACCAGGAATCCGCACCTCAGCAAACTTATCCCCCTCGCTCTTCTTCGCAGCATCGGAGTTGTCCTGCTGCCACTGCTTAATCCCGTGGTACGTATCCAACCACTGCTGTCGGATATTTCCGGCCTCCTCGATCGTCATAACGATGCCAGACGCACCAGCGTAATCCCGCAGCCCCTTAGCTCCAGACCCGTAAAGCAGGCCAAAATTTGCAGATTTTGCAATTTGCCTAGAGCACCCAATGGCTTCAGCAGTCACGGTATGGAGGTCTTCCCCATCCTGGAACGCCTTGGTCATCCTCTCGTCTTCCGCCACTGCTGCAGCGAGTCGAAGTTCCATCTGACCAAAATCCGCATCAACAAGCATCCAACCATCAGGAGCTTCAACGCATTGACGGAACTCTGTATCCCTGGGGATCTGCTGATTATTCGGTTTAATGCAGGACATTCGACCTGATTCCGCTCCGAGCTGCAGATAGCTGGCACGAACAAAACCATCGGGGTCCATTTTGTCGAGGATTGATTCGACCATCTGCCGCCGCTTCTCCGCCTTCTTCCAGGCGAGATAGGTCTGGACAACATGATGATCAGCGGCGTGCTGCTGGAGCGCAGCCCGCGACGCACTGTTTTTACCTGTCTTGGGGTCTTTCGGTTCTTCCCCCAATAGAGCAGTGAACTTTTCCAGCAGCTGCTTAGGGCTATTTAGGTTGAACCCCGCCTCTCGCTTGGTCCCAAGACGAGCAACACCAGTAGCTTTAGGCCGGAGGTTGAAGACCGCTGGCGCGCTCTCCAGCTCATCGATCTCCTCGTACCACTGCTCATATTGCTCATCGTCGTGTCCCATTTCGGTGACCAGGCTCCTGAGTTGCGCAAGTCGCTGAGGATTACCTTTTTCCCTGGGCAGTTTGTGTTCTTCTGGAAGCGCCGCATCCAACTCACGTAAAAAGTCTCGACCGAGCGCATCAATGTCGTGCTGGTAGTCATCACGTAGCTGTTCAAGGCTGGAACGGTTCCAAGGCAGCCCGGTACGCCACATCTGTGCCATAGCCGGAAGCGCTTTGCACTCTAGTTGAAACGCCAAAATCAACCTTGTTTTGGCAAGCATCTGTGTGAGCTTGACCTCCAAGTCCAGCAGCAGCTCCACATCCCTAGCGGCATAGACCAATTGGTCTCGATTTAAGACTGAAGCGCCCCAATCAGACTTCTGCTGTTCTTTGTCCACCTCAACTTTGAGGTAGCGCTTGGCGACCTGTGCCAAGCCGTGCTTGAGGTTAGGTGTGCCGTTGTAATGCAGCTTGCTGGCGAGCATCGTGCAGAGAACACGCCCTTCGACGTATATACCCTGCTCTTGAAGCCAGCCAAGATCAAACACAGCGTTGTGCGCGATCCAGGTCCGCTCCGTAGAAAAAAACTCCTCTAGGCGTTTCCAGTCCTGCTCCTCCAGCTCAAAGCAATCGATGATGACGATGACTTTGGCGGTAGAGCAACCGAGCTGAATCAAACGCAGCTTGCCCTGCTCTGGCTGCAGCTGGAGCGTTTCCGTATCAAAGGCAATCGAATGGGCAGTCGAGATCTCATCGAGATGCTCGACGCCATACAGAATTTTGTAGTCAGACATTGGTGGTGTCAGTTTTAGTTGGGTTGATCAGAGGTTGAGGGAATTAGGCACCTCTTCCATCTGGTACTCAGGCAGCGCTTCAGCGTCGAACTCCGACTCATGGCGTCCGTCTGGGGCGTACCAGCCGCTGTCATCCATCCGCCAACCGGCTTCGACGCGCTTCTGCGCCTTCCAGTTGAACCACCCATCGTGCTCAGGCAGCGGATAGCCCAGCTCGCATTCCCAATCAACGTCCGAAAAGCCGTTAGGGCTGTACCAACCACCCTCATCAGGTTCCCAATTTTCTCTGGCACGGGCTTCACCAATGCGGTCCATCTCGGCCATAGCTGCATCAACCTGTGATGCAATTTTGCCGTAGTTTTCCCACTGTGCAGCGCGTTTCATGTTGTGCTCAGACAGCTCCGCCTGCATGTAGGCGGGAGCGGTTTTCATCTTAATGTGATCCAGTGGATGGGTAGACATGATCATGAAAGAGGGTCGTTAAATGGATCAAGTTCAAATTCAGATATCAGCCGGTTCAAGTACCACTGAGCTTTACGTAGGTCTTCGGCGCCACCCTTTTGGCGGTAACGCCAGAGATACTTTATGTTGTTGCCACGCAGATAACCAAGAAATTCATCTTGTGTCATCTGCGCTTTGATGGCGTCGATGCACTCAATGTCACCGCTTTGGTAATGAGCGGGATTGATTGCGCTACTCATCATCAAACTCAATAGGTGGGATAACAACCCAGTCATCGATCCAGGCGAGCATCTGCTCTATCTGCTCTTGCGTTGGAGCGTTGGTGTGGTCGATTGGGTCGTCCCAGAGTAAGACGCCTTTACAAGCAGCAGTGGCGAACTCGGGTGGGTCGTACAGCGTTGCCGGAGCAACCTGCACCGCATCTTCGACATAAGCCTGAACCTCAACGAGGTCAGACCCTTTGGAATAACTGAAAGAGATGAGCTGAGGCATGGGTGGCGCCTTTGACTACTCGATCACAGTAGCACCTATGCTTCGAGGTAGGAAGTGATGACAGGAAAGATGGTCGAATCGTAATGACTGATCACACTGGCATCGATTCCTGACTCCAGCGCAAGCTCAATGTCTTGCTCTAGCCGACAAAAGTCATCTGGATCGTCCTTGTAAATGTCCTCACAGATCCTTAGTGCCCGCCCATCGAAGCCATAAGCGGTGTAGCGGACAATCGCTAAGTGGCCCGCCGCCCGATTAAGGGTGTAGTAGGTGATGGTCGATAGCTGTTCCATTGAGCCGCCTAGACCTTCACCAGTCTGGCCACTCCTGAAAAGGTTGAACATAATAGGTTAGTAACCGGCGCTCGGACAATGCAAGTGAAGCGTGAATTTGTTTACGAGCGCTTCAAGCGCGACATCTACGGGGTAGAGGATGTAAAGAAACTCCAGGAAATCGCCTGCAAGTTTTTACACCTCTACCTAGCTCAGCAGGAAACAGTCGAAGCCTTAATCAATCAAAAATGGTTGCCCAAAGTGGACGACAAAGCTTCTCAATAATCATCACGCCGCTCCTTCCTAGCCCTAATCAACTTCCCAGTCACAGCAAAGCATTCACGGCGAGTTTCGTAAGGAATAGCCCGCAACATTTGGTGTAGTCGAAACTGCAAATACTGATCATCGTCATCAGCTGGAGCGCCAGTAAGTTCTGCTGTGCTCAAGCCATTACTAATTGCGCTAACGAGCCACGCGCTGAAAGTTGGGGATTCAAATAGATCCCGTAGCAGGATCTTTTCAGAGGCGTCTAAAACCTTGTCAGGGAACGTGGCTTGGGTTGCTGTTGTCATTACTTAAAAAAGGTTAAGTTGTGCCGGTGGGTCGGCCTCAGAGAGGTTAGCCGAGTCAGTCCTGGTCCGACCGAAACGAGTCTTGCCCTGGCGGTCCCGTAGGGCAAGTGATTCCCAGAAGACGTACCAGGCGAGGTCTTCGGCTTCGTCGTTTTCCACAACCACACGGGAAACCAAACCTGTCTCCAGGCCAGGAGGCCGGATGGAGCGGAAGTAGGAAGCCCACTCCCTAGCCGCCTGTCGGGCAGCCAGGGAATCGGGATTAGGGAACTTGTCGCGGGTCAGTCCCACTGCTTCCAACCTTCTTCGAGCATCAGGTCTAGCTCCTCTTTGGTGCGGTCGCCGTCGTCGTCCCTCGCGCGGGGATATTGATCTGAGTGTCCACCTGGGGCAGATCCCGCTCCAGCACTGGGTTTAGCAGGTGGACACCCCCCTGTTTTCGACCCAAAGTGTCCACCTGGTTGGTTGGAGCAGGTGGACACATCATCCAAATTTGGGGAGTGTCCACCTGGTTGTCCACCTGCAAAACCCGCACCAGCACTAGCTTTCGTCCCAGGTGGACACATATCACCATCCTCCCCGCACGCGAGGACCGCTCTGTAGTGCTGGATCGGACTACCTCCTCCCTTTTTCGGGGTCGTCATCACCACCTCAATCAACCCCCTCTTCACAAGGCGCTGGAGCGACTTCTGAATTGCGGCGACCTTGCCACCCACGATTGGATCGGAGTTGAGGTCCGTCCGAGAGAAAGTGCGGGGGTACCCAACCCGCAACCGCTGCAGAACTCGATCAGTGATTCCACTAGGAGCAGCGTTGGTTGGATCGACCTCAGGGGTGAAGTCAGCGATGGAGAAGCTGAGGTCTTCCTCCTGGCGCATGATTAGCGACGTCCCAGAGCGCCCAGCACGGCTCTTCTCGATCGTGATGATCCGAGAGTGCGCTGGAGCGGTTCCCTTCTCCACCTGGTCCTTAGAGGGCTTCTTGAGCGCCCAGGTCTCATCCACAGCGTCACGGATAGCTGAGGTGCCCCTGAAGCCGCCCTGCTTATTGGCGTGATGAACGATGAGGATCGTGGCCGCAGGGAACAGCACGCCGTTATTCCTGGTGAGCCAGTAGAGGGGCGTCGCAAAGTCGGACTTGTTCTCATCAAAGGCGCGACCACCGGAGCAACCGATGAGCGAATCAATGACAACCAGAGCAGGTTTGACGTCGCGCATCATCTTGATGAACTGCGCGTACCGCTGGAGCGACCAGTCCGTAAGGATCTTGGTCCGATCGTCCAGGGGGTACTCCACCTCCTCCAGCTGCTCTTTGAGCTGAATCAGGGGCTGATCACCATTCAGCAGCAGAACAGGCCCCTGCTTGACCGGCATGTGCTTCCCACGCACAACAAATGGCTGGCCCGTCGCAATGTGCTTAGCGAGCGTCCAAGCAGACATGGACTTGCCATCACCGCCAGCGCCATAGATCAGGACAACCGAGGGATGAGGGAGAACATCGGGGATGAGGTAATCCCGCTTGTCATCCATCTCTGCAAATTTCTGGGCATCCATAAGCCCAGTGGCCCCCTCAAACTGAATCTGATCAACGATGAGCTTTTCAAGTGCGAGCTGATCTCGATAACCCGCCTGGAGCGCGAGGTTATTGAGGTTGAAGTTCATCTCAGCCGGGTTGTCCATTTCGAGGTAGGACTTGGCCTTCTCGATGACTTCGCCAAACGAAAGAGTTGCGCGTGCATAGAAGATCGGTTTCGCTTCGATCTCGTCCACCAGTGATGTAAGACCGTCCCTTTGAAATCGGGCCCTCTCTGGGTCGTAATGATCCGCGAGCTTGACGAGCGAACCAAAGCCAAGCCCACCATTGGACTTAAAGCCCGCATTCCAGCGCTCAAGGCAGGGATCCTTACCGTCCGCCCAGTCATCGCTGTACTCGTCATCCTGGAGCGACCACTGCCTCCAGAGATTGAGACCCTCATCGGTGGGCAGCTCGGAGTGGAGCATGGCTCCGATACGCCACCAAAGGTCTTCTGAGCCACGCCCCTGAGGCTGGATAACGGAGAGACAAGATTCCGCGATGGTGATCTTTTCTTCCTTGGAGCGCATGGAGTAGCGCCCGTCTTTTGCCTGCTTAGAGGTTGTTTTGTTGCTCTTTTCCTTGAAGGATTCCTGCATCCGGGCCAGCAGCCACCCAGGAGCCTCTGGAACAGCATTCAGATCACCCTCAAGGGTGTATTCCCCTCCTTTGGGGTAAGCGCCCCCTACGAGCCCCTGACGGCCCCACAGAACTTCCCAGCCTTCACCGCTGGCGGCCAAGCTGATGTCCGACACACCAGTCCAAAGCTCGACCGGAACGGTGAACAGGAACTTGGCGGCAGCTTTTTTAGGGGACTTAATCCGGGGCGCCTTTTCCAGGTCTGCACCCCACTTCTTCATGACAGCGCCGAGGTTGGCGTCAACGTCAAGAATTACGAGGCCCTTACTGCGGGGTCCAGTGAACACACCGATTGCCTGGAACGTCTCAGGGGAGCGTTCGATGTAGAGAGCAGCAGCTTCAGGGGAGAGGTCTTCATGGTGAGCGCGACCAAGCGGATTTTTACCGCAAGCCTCACCGCCGTTAGGCATGGTGACGCCTTTTGCATAAATGGGAGCGCAAGCCCAATGAGAGGGCAGTGAACGCGCGAACCCAACCAATTTGTCCATTTGATAGACTCCTACAGGAATGTTTAGACAGCGCCTCAGGCCCTACCGCCTGGGGCGTTTTTAATGGTACGGAGGTTGGCAACCCCCTCTGTTGTGCTACTGTGATCGAGCACAGGGCAGCATTAGCCCACAGCAACCCGCATCAATGCCATTCATTCCAAGCAAATTCCAGAGCGCCATGTCGGGGGGATCCGGCGGTGGCGGATACCTGAACCCAAGCAAAATCCAGAGCGGCAGCAGCGTCCGTTTCGCACTGCTTAGCGAAGAGCCGCTGTGCTTCTACGAGTGCTGGGGCGAGGCTACTGACGGGAGCGTGCGTCCTTTCCGTTTTGCGGATGATCCGAGCCCTGCAGACATCGAACAGGAGATGGGCCCGGACTACAACCGGCGCCTGAACCGCGACGGCACCGCACCCGAGGCGGTGAAGTTTGCCATCGCCGTGCCGGTCTACAACCATGAGACTGGTTCGGTGCAGGTGCTGAGCATCACGCAGAAGTCAATCCAGCGTGAGTTCGACCAGGTTTCTCAGATCGAGGACTACGAAGACCTACTGACCTGGGACTTTGTGTTGGGCAAGGAAGGCACCGGCCTGTCTACGGAGTACAGCTTGCGCCCTGTGCCCCGCAAAGCAGCAGCGCAGAAGGCTATTGATCAAGCCTGGACCGTTGCGCAGGAGGAAGGATTCGACATCAACCGCTTGCTGGTCGGTGGGAATCCATTCAAGGGTGAGTGATCAATAAACCGAAGGGCTAGGGGGTGCCCCGCTACGGCGGGGCTTTTTCATGCACAAAAAATCCGGGTTGACGAGACCCGGACTAAAAGACGCGATTCGAAATTCTGACGACAGTGTCTTAGCTGGATGAAACTCGATTGGATGTAATCATCACAGGACCATACGGTCCAGACTCCTGTCAAGACAAGGCGATAGGCACAACCTCTTGCCCGAGGTACGAAAGAACCCCTCTAGTGTCGCACAGTATTAAAGGGTTGGAACGCTGTCTCCGGCTCTCGCACCTAGAAACTCACCGCTAGCGTTCCGGGTAGCGGACGACCGATACATTCCTAAGAAAGTATCGCCATGAAAGCTAACGCTTCTGGGCCAACAGACAAGGCTCTCCAAGAACTCTGGAACGATCTGTATTGGAAGCCTGGAGCATCGAACACCCCAATGATTTACAGATTCGCTCGTGCTGTCCTGGAGCGTTGGGGGCCACAATCAGTAGATGCAGAACCTTGATGAATCCCTGGACCGTCTTTACCGGGGCCAGACGAATGTTGCTCACGAAGCTAAACGCCTTGAGATGCCCCTAGAGGAGCTAAAGAGCCGCTTTAAGGAGCACGCTACGGGCCATTCAATAGCAACTGATACCTGGCTCGATGACTTAGAGCCCAGCTGGCCCTGGGCATAAGGGTTATTTAGGTGTATATTTAGATGGGAAATAGTATTTAGTTATGCCTGGAGCGGAAGACACCAAAGCAATGGACGCTCGGGTGGAACGTCTCGAAGAGCTATACGTCCAAGATGGCCGCGATAAACCA
>Ga0208917_1001516_pt1 | contig 11551 bp, 19 predicted proteins | sample DEB08_DNA_10_FD_185500 | JGI IMG/M metagenome (GOLD analysis project Ga0208917, IMG submission 185500) | Aqueous microbial communities from the Delaware River and Bay under freshwater to marine salinity gradient to study organic matter... | ecosystem: Environmental > Aquatic > Marine > Coastal ...
AAAGCCGCAATCACGGATTATAGGAGTAAACATGAATCGTGAAAAATTATATGAAGAAATTAAAGCAGACGAAGGTGAAGTGCTGGAAGTCTATGAAGACCACTTGGGCTATCCTACTATCGGTATCGGACACTTGGTCACGCCAGAAGATGAAGAGTTTGGAAAACCTACCGGGACACCCATTACGGCTGAGAGAAGCCGAGAGCTTTTCGATCGAGACGTTGAGTATGCCATTAAGGACTGCGAACGACTTTACGGACAATGGCACAACTGGCCAGAAGAAGTACAACTAGTTTTAGTAAATATGGCATTTAATCTTGGCGCTACGCGTCTTGCAAAGTTTATGAATTTTAAAAATATGTTGTCTCAAGGTAAGTGGAAAGAGGCAGCAGTAGAGGGCCGAGACTCATTATGGTATCGGCAAGTAACTAACCGAGCCGAGCGGCTCATGCAAAGACTAGAAAAAGTAGGAGACTAAATGAAAAAACTACTCGCACTACTGTTAGCGTTGCCTCTCGCGGCTTCAGCAGAAACTGTGATTAATTATGACGATGGATCTACTTATACTCTTGAGGACAATCAAGAGATTTATATTAGCACACCAAGTAGCGCCTTGTTTAAGCGTTCTATTATGAAAAACAAAGACACTTTTTTTCGTGTTCAAGAGCCTTGGACAAAACGTGACTATGTACCAGATCCGGACGGAACTGATACTATGGTCGTAGGCTCACACGAATGGTGTAAGGCATATAAACCTTGGCATGAAGGTCTTACGTTTAACATGATCTCGTGGCAACGTGCCTGTGACACCAACAAAGACGGTAAGTACGGATGTGGTGACGCGAGGTTCAACGCATCGGAAGATGGAGCAGTCTGCAACTAATGAAAACTTACATGGTTACTTTCGGAGATAAAAAATTTATACGATTCGATCACTATGACAAAGCAATACAATTTGCTGAACACATGAGCAAGAAGTATAATTCTGTCAGTGAGATAGTGAACTACGATACAAATGAACTTGTATACGTAGTAGACCCTAAAATATATCTTGACAAAAAACTTCGGATTTAGTATAATATATAAAAATTTCGGGAGTAACCATGAACTTATTCTATCTTGACGATGACCTCGACAAGTGTGCGGAAGCTCATGTCGACAAACATATTGTAAAAATGCCCTTGGAAGTTGCCCAGATATGTTGCACAACTATCTGGATTGATAAAGTCCTGGGCTTTATTCCTCGCGCTCTTACAAAAGAAGAGACGGCTATTCTAAATGAAGCAAAAGCTCCAGAGAAGCCTCTCAAGCCGGAAGAGCGTACTGTTACTCCTTATCTACCTATGATGTATAATCACCCATGTACTATATGGGCACGCAGTTCACTCGATAACTACGAGTGGACTCATTGTTATGGAAATGCACTTGGAGAAGAATATCGTTACCGATATGGAAAGCAGCACAAGTCAGTCACAGTCATCAACGAGCTACCGGAGCCTCTCAAGATGGAGAGACTTGGATTTACCACTTTCGGATTGGCAATGCCAGACGTGCTCAAGGACTATGATAACCCTATACAGTCTTATCGTGACTATTATCATCTCGACAAGGCTACTTTTGCCGTTTGGTCTCACAGACCCAAACCCAGTTGGTGGGACGATGATCTTGCAGACTACGAGAAGAGGATTACAGCGAAATGAAAGTTGAAATTGATATTAATTCTGATACCGCAGATTTTCTAATTGTAGAAAACCTAAAGCAAACAATTGCTGATATGGAGCATGATTTAAAAGCTCGCGAAGAAGAAACCAATACTTGCGGGGGCTTTTTCTCTACTGATAAAGAAGAAGATTTGGTCGAAATGGCTAAGCATATAGAGGCGTTTAAGCTTACACTAAGTTATTTTGGAGTAACGAATGAGTAACTCAATTTTTGATTTAGAACAAGAGATGTTACAGTTTGCGAATGTTACTGACGACATTGAGAGAGTAACCAAGTATTTTATAGACGATTCTAAATGGGAGTCTATGCACCCTGAACTGGCTGATGCCATTATGAACAAGTATTTTGCCATAAAAGAATTGTACGAAATCAAATTTGATAATATGTGGGACACATTCGAAACAGTGTGTAAAGAGTACCATATTGCTCATAAATTGGCAGGACTTGAGCGAGACAAAGAGCTACAAGGCTTGTTTGACGAGGAATAAAAATGCACGACGCACTTATGGAGCATTGGAATAGTAGAGATACCTGCCCCAACTGTGGTGAAACTTTAGAAGGGGATGGATATAGTAATGGGGATCCTGTACGATGCCCTAACGCTTTAGAAGAGGACTGGTGGTACAGTGAACCAGACAGCGGGCCGTGGTATTGTCACTACGACCCTGATGAATAGTTATGAAAAAATGGTTATTTTTACTTTTGCTGGCAGTTCCAGCAGAAGCAGTAGAAACAATTACAGTAGTTGCAAAAAATAAAGAAAACGCTGGGTATAATGCAGTTTTTGCAGCAAATATGAAATGTAATAGAAAAGGTCTTTGGGCAGATCCTATTGCAATCGGTATTCGCCAAATTACAGAAACAGAAAAATTCTGGAGAAATCGGCAGCCTATAATTATAGAAGTACGACGTTACGAAGCTATGCTTGATTACACTTGTGCCAATGTTTGGCCTCAGCCTTATTGGAATGGCAAATAATGGCAGATAATGTAAATAAACCTCCCCACTATACCGCGCATCCAAGCGGCGTAGAGTGCATACAAATAACAGAGCATATGAACTTCTGCCTGGGAAATGCTATGAAGTATATATGGAGAGCAGGACTTAAACAGAATGAAGTTGAAGATTTAAAAAAAGCAGTATGGTATCTAAACAGAGAAATTGAGAGACTAGAGAATGGTAAAGAAGAGGGACTACGAGAATCTGTCAGCGGAGAACATTCAGAAAGTAAAAAGTCTACTGAACCCTACAGACGGGTCGAAGCCAATAACAAAAAAAGACGCTTGTTCGATATTGAACATTTCGTACAATACGGCGAGACTATCTAAGATAATAGAGGATTTTGACGAGAGAACCGCTTATGTACAACTACGAAAATCTCAGAATAGAGGTAAGGGAGCAACTCCACAAGAAATCGCAGAAGTCATTCGAGATTACTTATCGGGGGATTCAATTGCAACAATCGCAAAATCTTTATACCGATCTTCCGGGTTCGTCAAATCCATTGTGGAAAGAGTCGGTATCCCTAGTCGAGGCGTATCTAAAGAAGAACGGTCTACTATAGGATATTTACCAGAAGAGTGTGTAGCCGAAGAGTTTTCGCCGGGTGAAATTGTTTGGTCGGCGCGTCATCATGCCCCTGCAGAAATTGAATATGAAATATCCGTAGACTATCAAGCAGAGCGCCCAGGATTTAAAGATACAAATTATGAAAAAAAGTATGGAGCTAAGTGCTATTCCATTTGGATTCGAGAAGATATAGACCAAGATAAAGAATTTTGGGTATCAGGTATCGAAACAGGCGGTTTCAAAGCAATTGCTCTTGCATACGATCTGGGAAGTTTACGACATTTAGAAAAATATGGAGTTGACTTCTCACGTTTATAAAAATAGTTCTTGACATCGATCCTCGATCCGTGTATAATATATGCTTCTGGTGAAAATTCGTCAGAAGCATTTTTTTTAATCACCCTTAATAGGAGGAAACCACTATGGTATCTCAGGGAGCAAAAGCAAATTATTCAGGACAAAAGCTAGAACAAGAAGTAGCTTATATTCTTACAAATTTAGATATTAATTTCGAATCACAAGTAAAGTTTACAGATTGCTATGGTAACTCAAGAGCAAAGATGGACTTTATGATTGATGATTTAGCGATTGAATGTAAACGTCAAGAAGTTGGTGGAACCGCAGACCAAAAGATTCCTTTTGTATATGAGAATCTTTCAATGTTTAAGCGAGGACTATTGGTACTTGACGGTGCTCACTTTCATCGTCGAGAAGGTATTATAAAGTATCTAAACTCTAAACGAAGCTCTTTCTTTGACTGGTGTTTTGTCGAGGAGCTTGCTGATTGGTTGGTTGAGGAGAATCTCTAATGAAAACTAGCCACAATACTTACTACGAGTTTTTAATTCTCTGCTCTATTAGACGACTTTTAATAGGACAAGTAAAAGGTGGAAAAACCTATGGAGAGCTTGTTCGTATGTCTGAAAAGGGCAAAAATGTATTCTCTATCATTGTAACTATTAATCAAACCGCTTCTCGCAATCAAACACGAGACCAAGCATTGCTAGTAGGCTTTCAAGAAAGCGATATTATTCTTGCACATGAGCTAAAAGCAAAAAATAATCGCTACGGCAGTCTTGCAGGTAAGCTCTTAATTGTAAACCTGCATGAAACTTATGACTCAAGAGTATGTGATATAATCGCAGAAGCGCACCAGCAAAATCTTAAAGTAAACTATACGTCTGATGAGTATGATGCAAATGCAGTTCTTCTGAATGTAAAAAGAAAAATGGTGCGGCACAATATTGAAAGACGGTGGATTGCTTGTTTACGTGCTACAGATGTTTTTACCTGCATAAGTGCTACAAATGCTGTGGGATACTTTTCTTTTGTTGATTGGACAGAAGTAAAAGTAATACACCCTTGGAGCACTGAGTACAAAGGGATGAACGACATTGAAATAAGAACAATGGATGATTTTACTGCACAAGAATTAGAAACCGGAATAGTTGGCTCTTCTATAATAAATCGTATTCGAAACGAGAATAATTCTAGCAAGAAAGCTCTTTTCAAAGTAACAAATCTTGTAAAGTGGGATCAAGATAATCCTCTAACTCAAGCACAATTACTTCAACAGTTTTTAGATGCCGGGATAAATGCAGTTGTGATGAATGGAACTTCGTATCCTACAGACGAAGAGTACGATTCTGCTGTAGTAGTAATTGTAGGTCAGTTAGCAAATAGAACAAAAGAATTTAAGGATATTTATACCATGTATTTAAACTTTGGTGCTGACCTTCATGATGCTGCAATTATACAAGCATTAAGACTGTGTGGTGCAAGGCCTTATACTCCCAAACTGTATGTATCCGAGCAAAGATTACCAAAACTACAAGCAGCAATCGCAGAAGAAAACGAGTACTTTACTTTAGACTGGGAGACTCGAGGACCAAAACTTATTCGCAAGCATAGTAAACCTCTCCCAGATAAAGTTGCCGGAGTTGTACGGGAAAGACAAAGAGTATCTCCCAAGTATGTAATTTCAGAGGAAGAGTACGCAGGGCTTATCTGTCTTGATTATCCGATGATTGACACCCTCAATCATGCGGAGACAAGAGGTACAAGAAAGTACGGAGACAAAAATGCAGATTATGTAGTGAATAGTTTGATTAATACTTGGTCAAAAGACCGAGTACAAAAGAATAGAAATATAGTTATTCCCAACAGCGATGGAGTAATACCTCAAAAGGGTATTGCAACTTCTATCCGTTTAGGAGTATTCTACGAAAAAGAAATGACACAGTTTGCAAGCTATTTTGTAGACCCAGAAACTTTTGAAATAAAAGTAGCACTTTGGAATATATTAGCTCGAGAAGAAAAGGATTTATATTATGTCCAGACAGAAAGCAGGACAGCGGCTTAACGCTACAGACTTTTACGCCACTCCGCCGTGGTGTTATGAAAACTTAGATATTGACTGGAACCTATTTTCCTCAGCACATGAGCCGTGTCGAGGAGATGGGCGTATACAGTTCTTTCTCGAAGAAGAAAAGGGGCTTAATTGTACCTATTCAGAAATTACAGAAGATAAAGATTTTTTCGAGTGGAGTGAAGGAACGGATTTAATTCTTACTAATCCGCCTTTTAGTATAGCTCAGGAGTTTATTAACCACGCTCTTGAAAATTGTAATACATGTATTATGTTACTAAGAATTAATTATTTGGGTAGCATTACTCGCCATCCTTGGTGGAAGAAAAATACTCCTATAGCTTTGCATGTTCTTAGTAAAAGACCTAGCTTTACAGGAAAAGGTACAGATGCTACCGACTATGCGTGGTTCGTATGGGATAAAACAGACAGGTTAGATAAAGGAATTTTCTTTGTTACTCCACCTACAAAAGAACAGGCTGCCTTTGCAAATGAGCTTGCTTTGGAAACTCACGCAGAGGATTTAAAAAATAGTTCTTGACATTTTGCTTTGTTTTGAAGTATAATATATTTTCAAAATTGAGGAAAGCTATGTCTGACCGATTTTATATGCAACAACTTAACCGTCTGGGCGTTTGTCCAGGTTCAACTAACAAAAAGAGGAAACGTAGAATGGCATGGGACGACGATAAGAAAGCTCAAGCAGTAGCAATGTATGAAGAGCAAGATCCTACCCCCGAAACGAGCATGGAGATTGTTAAGTCAATCGCAGAAGAACTAGAAGAGTCACCTAACGGTGTTCGCATGATTCTTACCAAAGCAGGTGTATATGTAAAAAAGAGCCCCGCTACTGGTGGGACTAAGCCCTCCGGTAGCACTGGAGGCGGGCGTGTCTCGAAGCAAGCAGCTCAAGACGCTTTGGTTGCTGCTCTGACTGATGCAGGTCAAGAAGTTGACGAAGATGTTATTTCAAAGCTGACGGGCAAAGCAGCTCAATACTTTGCTGGAGTTATCGGTAACGTAGCCGCTAACTAAAAAAGTTTTTACTATAACCACTTCCTTTCGGGGGAGTGGTTTTCTGCTATCTAAAGAAAGAACCTTAGAGTTCGGCAAAGTAAAAAATTTTACTGACCTGCTACCTAAGGAGTATTTGTGAAAAAAGAAGAACTAGCAGACATTGTAAATGAGTATGGTGATGCAATTATTACTTATAGGAGTGAAAACTCAAATAAACTAAAGTATAATGTATGTACCCTGGATTTTTCCACACCATATATACGAGAGAAGAAAAATAGAGCAAAAGAGTCTAACGAAACACTATTGTTATTTTGTTGGGACACAGACTCCTATCGCTTATTAAAACCTGCGAATGTAACTAGTGTAGTACCGTTGTCTTCAGTTTTACAGAACGAGGGCTAGTTATGGAACTACATGAAGCTCCAGAAATGTATGAAAAAGTCATACATTACGATGAAGAAAAAGAAGTTCAAGTCAGGCTAATAGTAAGTAGTTTTAGGGGTATAGAATATTTGCATCTTCGTAAGTACTATCTGGACTTTAACGAAGAATGGAAACCTACCCCTGAAGGAGTAGCAATGCCTCTAGATTTTCACAATTCAAGAGAGCTATTCGTAGGGCTTACAGAGATACTTTCTCTGGCTGAAAGTAAGGAAATTATTGAGGAGCAGTTCCAGGACTTAATAAATAACCTTTACTTAAAATAGTTCTTGACTTTTTCCTAAACTTTTAGTATAATATCTTTTCAAATTTGGGAGATACTATGCGTGATTTTCTTGAAAAGGCGAGTCTAGCTTACTACTCTGGCGCTCCGATTATTTCGGACGCTGAGTTTGATAGTCTTGTTGCAAAGTATTCTTACGATCAGGTTGGGCACGTTGTTACAGACGGGGTGCCTCACTTGTATCGTATGTACTCACTTCAAAAATATTTCGACATAACTGAAGCTGGAAATATATCTGGCTATATTAAAACTCCCAAGTTAGACGGGGCCGCTGTATCTTTACTTTATGTAAACAAACAGTTTGCCCTCGGATTAACTAGAGGGGACGGTAATCTTGGCCGAGATATTACCGACAAACTTGCTTTACTTGTACCTCCAACTATCTCTCTACGGGGAGAGGTTCAGATTACAGGTGAGATAGTTTGCCCTTCGAATGTTACTAATGCTAGAAATGTAGCTTCGGGGTCATTAAACCTCAAAGACATCAAAGAGTTTGAAGCTCGTGCGGAAAACCTTGTTTTTGTCGCATATGACATCCATAAGTCTGGTCTTGACTACGATCAGTACTCTACTATATTAAAAGCATTAGCCGATCAAGGGTTTAATACTGTTAATACCTTCGATGTTAGTAACTATCCTACGGATGGTTGGGTATATCGTATTAATAATGTAAAAGCCTTTAATAAGATGGGACATACAGCTCACCATCCTCGCGGTGCTTTCGCTCTCAAAGAGCAGAAAGAGGGTGTACATACAGAATTGCTCGATGTTGTGTGGCAAGTTGGTAAATCGGGTGTAGTCAGCCCGGTCGCCATTCTTAGTCCAGTCGAAGTGGAAGGAGCCATTGTGAGCAGGGCTACTTTACACAACATCGAGTACATTCGCAGCTTGGAGCTAGAAATAGGCTGTACTGTAGAGGTTATTCGAAGTGGGGAAATTATACCTCGAATTTTACGACGTGTAGACCAAAAGAAAAATAATTCTTGACTTTTACCTCAACTTTTCGTATAATATATTTTACTTTTTCGGAGAAACTAAATGCTGCGTGAGATTGTGCCTCCATCAGATTGCCCATCCTGTGGGTCTAATCTTCAGTGGATAAATCAACTTCTCTACTGCAAGAGTACCGTTTGCGGTGCCCAAAAGCAAAAGAAAATCGAGCATTTTGCTAAAACTCTGAAAATTAAGGGCTTAGGCCCTGCTGCTATCGAAAAACTTGATATTCAAGATTTCGACCAGTTATATGAGCTTGATGTAGATTATATTACGTCTGCACTTAACTCAGAAAAAATTGCAATCAAATTAAAGAAGGAAATAGATAACTCTAAGTCTGCTCCTCTTAATTTAGTATTGCCCGCTTTTGGTATTCCATTAATCGGAAACACGGCAACGAAGAAGCTGTCTGAGACTGTTGAAAATATTACTGAAATTAACGCAGACACTTGTAAGCGTGCCGGATTAGGCCCAAAAGCTACCGAGAATCTTATGTCTTGGCTCTCAAAAGATTTTTATGCTTTTTACGACGGATGTTTGCCGTTTGACTTTAAGTTCGTTACCGAACAGAAAGTAGAGAGAAAAGGAGTAGTTTGTATTAGTGGACGATTGAAGAGTTTCAAAACAAAAGCTGATGCGACTGAAACTTTGTCAAGCCTGGGCTATGAAGTAAAGTCTAGTTTGACTAAAGACGTAACGATTCTTGTAAATGAAAGTGGTATAGAATCCGCAAAAACTAAACAGGCCAGAGATTCTGGCGTAAATATTGTAACTAATTTAAGTGAATTTCTAGGAGAACACTAATATGGCACTTCCTAAGTGGACTGATGAGCGTACCGCTCAACTGACAGCTTTCGTAGGTAGCGAAAGCCCTGTCTCCCAAGACACTGTTGCAGAAGCAGCAGATGAGCTTGGCACTTCTACCCGTTCTGTTTCTAGCAAGCTCCGTAAAATGGGCTTTGAAGTAGAACTGGCTTCTTCTCGATCAAACCGCGCTTTTAGCGCAGATCAAGAAGCAACTCTTGCTGCTTTTGTCTCTGACAACAGCGGTGAGTACACCTATGCTCAAATTGCTGAGCATTTTGAAGGCGGAGCTTTCTCCGCTAAGTCTATCCAAGGCAAGATTTTGTCTATGGAATTGACCGATCATGTCAAGCCTGCTCCCAAGGTTGAGACTGTTCGTACCTACTCTCCCGAAGAGGAGTCTAAGTTTATCTCTATGGTAAATGATGGTGCGTTCGTTGAAGCTATTGCAGAAGCTCTTGATCGCTCTGTAAACTCTGTACGTGGTAAGGCTCTCAGCCTGCTTCGTTCAGGTGAAATCGACGCTATTCCTCGTCAAGAGCACACCAAGGGTGGAGCCAAAGAAGATCCTTTGGCAGACCTCGGTGATGTGTCTGGAATGACCGTTGAAGAGATCGCGGAAGCAATCGGCAAGACTGCTCGCGGTGTCAAGACTATGCTGACTCGTCGTGGCCTTTCAGCCGCTGACTATGACGGCGCTTCAAAGAAAGAAAAGGCTGCTGGTTAAGTAGACTTTCTTTTGAGCAACCGTAGCGGGTGCGTTGCGGTTGCTTTTTTGTGTACTCGGGGAACTTAATTGAATATTGCTTCTGCATTAATCAAACAGATTATTGTGCTTCAGGATTCTGATACCTGGAGTTATCTGCGTAAGCATTATTTACCTAACGAGTACCATACCATCTTTAGTATTATTGATGGACACTCCCAGAAGTATCATGCTGTTCCTACGTTTGAGGATCTAAAGTTTGAGATTCGGGATAGTGCTACGCAAGAAAAACTTCTTGCTATTGAAGCACTTGAAGTTGAAGCAGAACCTTCTATGCTGCTTCAATATCTCAAGAATGAGTACACTCAAAAAGAGATACTGTATTCTCTTGAGAAATATATTGACCATTCCATATCTTTTGAAGATGCGGAAGAGTCAGTATCTCATCTGCACCAGATTGTTCTAGATATAGAAGAAAAAGTAGAGCTAGAGCAGCCGCAGGAAAGTATGCAACGTATTTCCCTGTTTCCTGCAGAAGAGGAATTGGAAAAGTACCTGCCCCTCGGTATGAACTCCGCATTCGACGAAGAATTCAAGTTTTCTCCCCGAGACTTAATTCTTGTCGGGGGTCGACGCGGGGCAGGGAAATCCATTACTTGCTGTAACATTGCAAATACAGTGTATGAAAGTGGAAAGTCTGCTATCTATTTCACAATCGAGATGGATAGTCGAGAAATTCTACAAAGATGCTGTTCCATTGCGACTGGAGTTCCTCACGAGCGTATTCGCAAACGTAATCTTAGTGTTACGGAGTGGGAGCTTGTTGCAGCTTGGTGGGCTAACCGTTTTGTGAACCCAGAAGAAAAATTGAATTTGTACAAAGAACATCGAGACTTTGATCGCCTACACTACGATCTAAAGACTAACTGTGAGCTTCTCCCGACTCAGCAGTTGGATGTTGTCTACGATGCTTCTCTCACTCTTTCAAAGATTCGAGCCGAGCTGGATAAGAAAGTCAAAAGTGCGATGGATGTTGGTGTAATTATTGTTGATTATATCAATCAAGTCAAGCGTTCTAATCTTCCGTCACGCGCAGGTCAGTATGACTGGACTGAGCAGATAGAAGTAAGTAAAGCACTGAAATCAATGGCTCAGGAGTATGAAGTGCCGGTTTATAGTCCTTATCAGATAGATGCTACTGGAGAAGCTCGCTTCGCCAAGGGTATTCTCGATGCGGCAGACGCAGCTTTCACGATTGATACGTGGAGAACTGAAGATGCTATTATGACATTTAATTGTACTAAAATGAGAAGTGGTAAAATGGGAACATTCACTTCTACAATGAATTGGGAAACTCTAAAAATAGGGCCAGAATCAGCACTCACGCCAGATGAAAAAGAAGAAAATGAGCATAAGACTGGCGAAGAAATAAACGACATCTAAAAATAATTCTTGACACTCCTGCTATTTTTTGGTATAATATATCTTCAAATGGCAGGAGTTTTTTATGGGGATTTACTATGGATCAATGGGCCACACTTTCTCAGGAAGAAAAAAGAAAACGTATAATCGACGAAAACATATATCTGCAAAGGCTGGGGGTACTACTGGGAATCCCCATAGGCGACGAGAAACCCCCGAGTACCCT
>Ga0208917_1001521_pt1 | contig 11520 bp, 16 predicted proteins | sample DEB08_DNA_10_FD_185500 | JGI IMG/M metagenome (GOLD analysis project Ga0208917, IMG submission 185500) | Aqueous microbial communities from the Delaware River and Bay under freshwater to marine salinity gradient to study organic matter... | ecosystem: Environmental > Aquatic > Marine > Coastal ...
TAGGCACAGGGACACGAGTCAGGCCGATGATTGTCAACCAAGATGATGCCTTCAAGCAATGGAAAGAGAAGAAAGTAGGGACAGGCAAAAAAGCAACCTACCCCAATAAGCGCAAGCAGGACGATACCTTCAACAAAAAAATCCAGCCCAAGCAGGCTGGCTTCATGAGCTTTGAGCAGGAGTTCAAAACTCCAGGGCAGGGGCTGGTTACCAGAAAGCTTTTAGAGAGTGTGGACACAGCAACGCCAGAATTTAGGAAGAACCTACAAGGCCCCAAGGTACGTAGGGCCATTAAGGATATTTACGAGCTGGACAAGGAAATGGAAGCACGAGGGTTGAAGGTCAGGCCAGATATTCAGCTGATGCGTCAGCGCTTCATGGAGGGAGGCTTTGACGAGCTTCAACGAGCTCTAGACCGTGGGGAGCCTTTAGCAAACCTCAGCGCTTTGGAGCGCTTCAGAGCTGCCAGCTAGCTGAGCCTTTAGGTGCTCCAGCTGAGCTACACGAGCATCTAGCTCTGCCAGCTTCTTCACTTTGTGAGGCCCTGGCAGCATGCGTAGAGAAACATGAGAACGAATGTTTCGTAGCTCTTTAATGTTATCAACTACAGAATCAATGGACTGATAGAAAGTAGTAGGCTTATGCAAGATGACCAACTGATTAAGTTAGGTGAGGAAGTCAGGAAGCTAGGAGCTTCCACGGCATTCAATGAGTTACTAGACCAGATTAGCAAGACTCAGCACGAAATCATAGAAAATTCTGAAGTGGAGGCTATAGAGACAAGGCAAGCCGCATACCACATGATACGAGCCATACGAGCCATCAAGACTCAGGTAAGCGTAGTCCTCAACCGTGCAGAGCGTGCCAAGACAAGAAAGAGGTCATCATGAGCGAGGAAATACTGTTAACTCCAGAGGCAGCAGCAGAAGCGTTTGAGGGAATTTTGGACGGGCCACAGCCAGAAGGAGCTGAGGAGGAGCCAGTTACCCAGGCGGAAGCGAATGAACCAGCTGAGGAAGAAGAAGAAGAAGCCTATGAAGCTGATGAAGCTGATGAAGAAGATGAGCTAGAAGAAGAAGAGCAGCAGGAAGCTAGATACAAGATTTTAGTCAATGGGCAGGAGGAAGAGGTAACGCTGGACGAAATGCTGAAAGGCTACCAGCGCCAAAGTGACTACACCAGAAAGACGCAAGCCCTGGCTGAGGAGCGCAAGCAAAACCAGCAGCTCGTAAACGAATACAGCCAGCGCCTAGCTCAGGTATCCCAGCTAGCAGAGCAGCTCCAAGCCAATCCAGAAATACCAGAGCCCAATATCAACTGGGACAAGCTCTACCATGAAGACCCAGTAGAGTGGACTGTCCAGCGGCAGCTCTATAACGATAGACAGCAGCTGCGTGCCCAACGGCATCAGCAGCTGGAAATAGTGAAGCAGGAGCAACAGAGACTCCAGCAACAACAGTTTGCAAGCCACCTAGAGGAGCAACGGCAACGACTCCTTGAGCTAGTACCAGAGTGGCAAGATGCCGAAGTAGCCAAAAGCGAAAAATCCGCAATTAGGGAATTCGCTAAACAGCAATACGGCATGACAGAAAATGATGTGAACCAAGCTTTTGATGCACGGTTGGTCAGCATGCTCAGAGATGCTTACTTGTTCCGCACAGGACAAGCAAAAGCTCAGGAAGCAGTAAGGCCCAGAGCAGAGAGAGCTGCAAGAACCCAAGGCCGCTCCTTCAAGCCAGAAAACGAGAATACTCGTTTGCGCAAAGCAAATACACAGCTGCGCAAAACTGGCTCCGTTGAAGATGCAGAGGCTGTATTTGAACAAATGTTCGGCTAAGCACTAAAGGCAATTATGGCACGAGTTACGAACGCAGTTACTTCTTACCAAAGTAAGACCGTAAGCGAGACTCCAGAAAATGTCTCTGATATCATTTACATGATCGACCCAGCAGACACACCAATGGTGTCACTGGCTGGTACTAGAAAAGTCACTAACACTCTATTTGAGTGGCTTACTGAAACCCTTACAGCCGCTTCTAGTGGCACACCAGTAGAAGAAGGTTTTGAGACAAGTAGAGATGCTTCTAGCATGACAGCTAGACACAATAACTACGTACAAATCCTTACCAGAAACGCTACTGTTAGTGGAACTCAAACAGCTCTTAAACTGTTTGGCAAGAGCAGCCAGATGGCTCACCAAATGGCACGCAAAAGCAAGGAGCTTAAAAGGGATGTTAATTACTCAATTATGCATCCACAAATTAAGAATGCAGGCTCTGATGCAGCCAACCCAGGGACACCAAGACAGAGCGCTATGCTCAATTCTTGGATTAAGACCAATGTAGACTATGACACGGTTGCAGGGGCAAATCCAACAGGAGACGGGACAAATAACCGGACAGATGGAACCCAACGTGCGTTTACCCAAGACATGGTAAACGAAACAATGCAGCTATGTTATACCAATGGTGCTGAGCCAACTACACTAATGGTAGGCCCATTCAACAAAACAGTCATCAGTGGCTTTGGTGCTAGAGGTATCTCTAGAAGCATGATTGACGAACAGCAGGCAGGAAGTAACGTTACCGTTTACCAGTCAGATTTTGGAGTCTTAAAAGTGGTTCCTCATCGCTGGCAGCGTGAGCGTGACGCTTGGCTTATTGACCCCAAGCATATACGTATTGCCTACCTTAGAAACTTCCAAACACAAGAGCTTTCCCGTATTGGAGATGCTCAAACGAGACAAATTCTCGTGGAGTATGGCTTGCAGGTAGACAACGAAAAAGCTCATGGCTTAATTGCAGACTTAACAACTGCCGCTGCATAATGATTGTTAAGGAAATTCTGGATCATCGAGGACATGTGGCCTCGTTGATTCAGAGCGACACTAATGACCCTACAGTCTTCCACCACATATTAAGGGAAGACCTAGACCCAATGATTAAGGAAGCAAGAATGCTCCAAGAGCACCTTGACCCCAACAGTCATTGGAAACCAGTAGCCCACATCCCTGCTGCCGTTGTGCAGCAGATGATGGTAGACGGTAGCTGGGAGGACACTACGCACCTCAAGCGATGGCTCAATGACCATGACAACCAATGCTTCCGTATCTGGCAGGGTAGAGTCTGATGGACTACGCTAGCCTCCAGACAAGCATTGCGGCATGGCTCAACCGTGATGACCTGAGCTCTTATATTCCAGAGTTCATTACTTTGGCAGAAGCAGAGTTCCAGCGCACGATACGAGCCAGGGAAATGCTGCGCAACGCTGACACCACAACCAGTGTGGTCAGCGTGCAGCTCCCTAGTGATTTTCTGGAGCTACGGCACATCACGCTGACTAGTGAAAACCAGCCTTTGTACTACGCAACCCTGGCAGAGCTGGATGACATTAGGCGCAATGTGCAGGTAGCTGCACAGCCCACTCATGTGGCTGTATACAACACCAAGCTAGAGCTGGCCCCAGTGCCAGACAAGCAATACACTCTGGAGATTGTCTACTACCAAAAGATCCCAGAGCTCTCAAGCAACACCTCCACTAATTGGCTGATTGCTGCATATCCTGACGTATACTTGTACGGCTGCCTCACCAAAGCAGCTCCATTTATTGGGGAAGACGAACGCACTAACGTCTGGCGACAAGAGTACACCAATGCAGTGAACCAGCTCAATATCATCTCTGAGCGCACAGAGCTGCGTGGCGCACGCAAGTCGCTAGCCTACAAATACTTATAAAAAATGAAATTTGGGGAAGGGTTTTACGGGCAGGGGAAGTTCCAGCCTGAGCCCACAGTGTCCACCAGTGATTGGGTCACCGTAGTAGACAATGCGAACTCCTTTACAGAGGGCACTAGTGAACCATCCAACACTTGGCTTGACGTAGTCTAACATGACCAGACCCGTACTCAGCAGCTACAACAATATTGAGCTCCCTACCATTAATGGAGACTCAGGAGTTTGGGGTACTGTACTCAATAATGCACTAAATTCATTGGATGATTTAATATATGCCAATGAGCAGGGTACAGCCACCAATACAGCAGCAATTGCAACGCTGAATGCCAATGACCAGACCAGTGGCTCTGTAGATGCCAAGATAGCCACAGCTATCAATACTCTCAAGGATGGCAGCACCAATACGCTGGCAGACCTGGAGACTCTCATAGGTGCTGCAGGCAACATTGACTTGAGCAGCATCAATTCATCCATAACGAACCTACAAACCAACTTAGGAGCACCTACCAATGCCAACCTCACTACAGCTGTTTACCCCCGTGTTCAAAGCCTGGAATCAAGCGTATCAACTCTGGTTGGAGGCACAACTGGAGATGACCAAAAATCTGTCAGAGCCATTGCAACCGAAGTAATCGGAACGAGCAACACGGGCATTACTTCCACAGCTGCACAGTCGCTGATTGACAACAGCATTGCAGCTGTGCAAGGCAACACCACGCAAACCATTGCAAGCTTACTAGCGCTGATTCAAACCCTCCAAGGGCAGGTTGCGCAACTACAGCAGGATGTGACTGCACTGCAGACAGGCAAGGCCTCCGCTTCCTCGCTGACAGCTCTGGAGAACACCGTCAATGGCAATGCCACTACTACCGGACTCGTGACCACGGTAGCGAATGTGAGCTCCACAGCAACCCAAGCAAAGAATGCAGCAGATACGGCTACCAATAATGTCAGCACTCTTACCACGAGCGTCAATGGGCTAACTGGAAGAGTGACCACCCTGGAGAATGCTGGCTACATCACGAGCTCAGCTCTTTCTCCCTACATCACTACTCAGACAGCAAATAACACCTACGCAACTCCAAGCTATGTCAGCACAGTGCTGACGAGCTATGCCACTCAAAATTATGTGACAACACGTGGCTATCTGACGAGCTCAGACTTAGCCAACTACAACTATGCCACGCAAAGCTATGTGAATACAGCCATTGCCAACATAGGCTCAGGCACAACCTATGTGTCCACGACTGATGCTAACTGGAAAAAGGTTAGAGGCTTGTTTGAGGGAGTGCAGGACAGCAATCGGACACTGCCTACCAACATCTACTTGGGAGGCACAGATAGCAGAATCTACTACGATGCATCAACTACCAGTTACAAAGATGTGAGTGCTATCAATACCACCTCTGGCAGTGCTTACGTCAGTACAAGTGATAGTACCTGGTTAAAACTCTATTACCTCATCAATGGGCATACCACCGAAGCGGATTGGAGCAAGTTACCGCAGCGTTTGTTTTTACGTGGCCTTGGCACAGATACCTACGAGTATACACCAAAAAACAAATTCATCGTCATGACAGCAAACGCTTGGGATTCTGGGAATGCTCATTTCTATGTGTACGAATATATCGGTCTGGATGATACCAACGTAAGAGAAACCCGTTTGAATAACCCAACCTAATGGCTACCCAAACCACCAACTATAACCTCTATCTCCCAGCAGTTAACGGAGATGAAAACCAATGGGGTACGTATCTCAACTACAACAGCCAGCGCATTGATGTAGAGCTCAACAACCTAGACCAACGGGTGGATGGAGTTGCCGCAAGCATAGCCAGCACTGGTGTGAGCCTGAGCAATGTGAGCGCTACCGTCACAGCTCAGGGGAGCGCTATCAGTGCCCTGCAGCAGGATGACTCTGCGCAGGACACGAGCATCACCTCCCTTGGGGATCGCATTAGTCAGGCAGAGCTAGCCATCAGCACACTACAGTCCTCTGGAGGCTCAGGGGGAGGCTCAGGGGTGAGCCTGACCAACGGCAGCGTAGTGACCGCATACATAGCCTTTGGTGCAGTAACGGATGAGAAGCTGGCAGAGGATAGCGTCACAGCTTTTGCCATTGAGACTGCTGCCGTGACGAGTGATGCCATTGCCAACAATGCTGTAGCAGGCAGGCACATCCAGGCAGATGCTGTTGGCACTTCCCAGATAGCAGATGATGCAGTTATTGGAACGCACATCGCTGATGACCAGATACAGCCTCAGCACATTGTAGGCACACATGTCCTAGCTCCAGCTCCTACAGCTGCTGATGGAGACAAGGTTCTTTACAATGATGACAACTATGGCTTGCGGTGGAAGCGGCAGAACAAGGTCACACGGGTGACCAAGTACACTGACATGTTTCTCAACACGCAAGACGTAGAGCCAGGAGATTTGTTTGTTATTGAGAATGCTGGCTCCGCTGGAGGAGCTGGAGTCAATGACTACCCCTATAGTATTAATGGCGTTGTCACACCCAACAGCCTTGATGCCAGTAGTGTTTTCCTGGCAAACATTGGGACTCCTTCCAGCCCTGCTGACTATACTACGCTCTACACGGGCTCCAATGGAGTCATTGACGTAGACACCTCTGACCCACTGAGAGCAGTGTTTGAGCTGGCAGATGGAACCAGCTACACGGTGAACCTGCCAACCTTCAGCATCAATAGCGAAACAGAAATTACTGGAGCCAACATCGCAGGCAATGACTATGCGATGGTGCATGACCGTTCCAACAATGTGCAGCGCAAGATACAGCTCCAAGAGCTGGGCATTGCAATGGGTTGGGGCTCCGTAGTGATAGAGGGTGGGGATGGCTCTGGTGGCCTCATCAACAGCTTTGGGATCATCACAGGCTTTGAGGTAGACCCAGTGAGTGGCTCCCTCATCATGAACAGCACCGGAGGCTTTAGTAGCCAGACTGCATACATTAATACAGATGGTGATTTTATTCTAACAGGATGACATGCCACTAGCACTGAACCTTGGGCGAGTAATGCCCAAAAAACGCACCTGGAGCACAGCTCTGGACTTTGAGGTGCTGGATTTCGTGGAATACAACGGAAGCTACTACACGTGTATCCAGAACCATACGAGCTCTGTAGCCAATCCCCCTGGCACAGGCACTAACGAATGGGCGCTGGTTGCAGCAGGGCTGAACTTTTTGGGAGGCTGGCAGAACATAGGCTATGCCCCAAACAGTGTGGTGACCTATGGAGGTAGTGCGTATGCGAACACGCAACCCATCGCAGCAGGCACAGGAGCCCCAGACAACAACAACCTCTGGTCAGTCATCGCAGCAGGCATTGGAGTCTACATTGGAGACTATAACGCACTGGCTACCTACACAGCTGGAGATGTGGTCATCTATCGGGGGTCTACCTATCGGGCGAACCAAAGTGTCTTTGCTGGCGAGACTCCAACGTCTACGTCAGCAAAATGGGACTTAGTCAGCTTTGGCTTCAATGGGCCCAGTGTGGTGGAGCTCGTGGCAGGCAACAATGTGGACTATGAGAAGGGTGATATCGTCAGGTTCCGCAATAGTATTTACATTGTGCTCACCAACCTCAATAGCTCCAACAACAATCCCCAGACAGACCCTAGCGATTACACCACTCTCATTGAAGGGGAGAACAGCTTAGGAGCTTGGACAGCAAACACCACGTACTACCCCAGAGATACCGTGCTCTATGGGAATGGGCTCTGGAAGTGTACCCAGTATGCGGTATCTCAGAGCAATCCCAGAATTGCAACCAGCTATTGGACAAAAATCAGCTCAGGCATTGGAGGCAGAGGAGCTTGGAGTGCTGGTAGCGTAGACTACTTTGTAGGGGATGTAGTGAACCACAATGGAGCTGGCTTCTTGTGCGTGCTGGATCACACATCCAGTGACGCACAACGTCCTACCAATTCAGCTCAAACAGCCTGGGAGAAAATTGTGGGGGGCTTCCTCTGGGAGGGCACATGGGCTCAGGGAGCGTATGACGTAGGGAGTGTCGTAGAGTATGACCAGAGTGCTTGGGTAGCGACAAGAACCATCCTTGCTAGCGAAACAGAAAACCCTAGCCTCAACACAGGTTTTGACAGGATGGTCAAGGGCTATCCAAACACTGACGCAATCACCTTTGCAATCGCATTAGGATAATTATGAGTGACTTCCAGAGACAAAGCTTTGAAGTGGGCAATGGCAGCTACAGTGCTATCGCAAACGATAGTGTGCTCATTGGCCTACTACTAACGAACAAGAGTGGAGCCCAGGTCACAGCTACGGTGAAAATTGGGCCGAGTGGCAGTACCCAAGAAATCGTCAAGGATGTAGTGATCCCAGTAGGGAGCTCCTTGAGCGCACTAGATGGCAAGCTTGTGCTGAACGCCAACGATATCGTTGAAGCTACCAGCTCTGCTGCTAGTAGCGTAAATATCCACATAAGCTTACTGGAGCTACCATAATGGCTGGGTATGTCGGGTCAAGAATCGTCAATACGCTAACGAACTTAGATGGGGTGGCTATTGATGGAGCAGCGATAACAAATAGTACCATTGTGCCAGTTACTCCATTTACGTTCCGTAATCGGATTATCAATGGGAATCTAAGCAATCCAATTAACCAACGAGGTGCTGCATCCATAACTGCGTCAACAGGGTATACTTACGACAGGTGGTACTACGATGGCTCAACTTATTTGTATCAAGGCATTGAAGACAAAAACGTCAATAATGGAACGTATGTAATTAGCTGGGAAGGTTCTGGAATCAATGCTGCGTGGAAGGTTTCCACAGACACTACTGCGAACAACGGCCCAGATGCTACTACGGGATTCACAAGCGTTTCCAATGGTGGAACATTTACGGTGAATGAAGGCACAGAATACAGTAAACACTTGTGGATACGATTCGATGGGACACTTTCAAATCTAGATAAAGTAATGGTGGAAGAAGGCACAGTCGCAACACCATTTGAGCATCGGCCCATTGGGATGGAGTTGAGTTTATGTCAGAGGTATTATGAGATTAGTGGTAATCAGAGTAGATATTCTATGAATGCCTCTAGTACCATCTCTTATTATTTTACTGAAGGTTTTAATGTGGCTAAAAGGACAGATCCAGCAATTACTGTTAATCAAACTTACAATGATAATTTAACTATTGCAGCAAATGCAGCAAGTACAAGTACTCAACATCCGGGATTTTCCGCTGCTCCAGCTACTGCTGATGGACGAGCTTTGGGAGAATATGAATGGACAGCAGATGCGGAGTTATAAGAAAGGAAAAACATGAATATTGAATCTGCACAATATCAAACCGATGAAATAAAAGGTGGAAACACAGGCATCACCGCAGTCATTGACGGTGTAACTATGTCAATCCCACTAGACCCTGCAAATCGCCACTATACAGAAATACTGCGTCAAGTAGAAGCAGGCACACTGGTAATCCTACCCCCCGATGAACCGGAGCCCACAACATGAGTAATGCACGGAATATAGCGAGTATCGCTGGCGAGGATGTACTCAATGCGAGTAATGAAATTGTACCAGTGTATGCGTGTAGGGCTTGGTGTCATTTTACTATTACTGGCAGTATTGATGCTGCTTCTAATGTTAGTAGTGTAGATGATACAAGTGATAGCGTGAAAAAAATAAATTTTACAACAGCAATGCCTGATGAATTTTATGCCTGTGCTTTGACTCAAATTAATGTAGCCGATAGCACATATTATACTAATCTAGTCAAAAAAGATGAATCGACAGCAAGCCAACTACAGACGTACATTGAGAGTGAAGCTAATACCACAGGCTACACAATTGCAGTTTTCCGCTAACCCAAAGGCTTAAAATGAAACTAGCAATTTTCCCCAATGAAACAACCATTAGTGTGCTGGTTCCTGCGCCCAACTGCTCACTTAGTTTTGAAGAAATATGCGCCAAGGATGTACCCACCGGAGTACCCTACTTAGTAGTGGACTCTAGTGATCTCCCAGAGGATAGAAGCTTCCGTGATGCCTGGAGCGCAGACTTTACTAACCCCACTGGCTATGGAGCCTAATGCCGATTATCACCATTGATATCCCCAAGGCCAAAGAGATACGCAAGGAGCAGCTGCGCCAAGAGCGCAAGCCCCTGCTGGAGCAGCTGGATGTTGACTATCTGCGTGCCCAGGAAGCTGGGAATGATACCAGCTCCATTGTGCTCAAGAAGCAGCAACTCAGAGACATCACCAATGCAGTGGATAGCTGCACCACAGTAGAAGAACTCAAAGCAATTGTGTGTGAATAATGCCAGTAGAGTATAGAGGCAAGAGCTACCCTGGTTATAATAAACCTCGCAGAAGTTCCTCTGGTGGCAAAAAATTTGAGGTACTTGCCAAGGAGGGAGACACCGTTAGGGTAGTCCGCTTTGGAGACCCCAACATGAGCATTAAGAAAAATAGCCCAGCTCGTAAGAAAAGCTACTGTGCGAGAAGCGGAGGCATCAAGGGGAAGACCAGTAAGCTTAGTGCTAATTACTGGAGTAGACGCAAGTGGGATTGCTAACAACATATGGAGTAAGCATATGCCAATGGTAGGTGGAAAGAAGTATAGCTACAACAAAGCAGGAATGAAGAAAGCCAAGGCTGCAGCCAAGGCCACTGGGATGCCCATGAAGGTGAAAGCCAGCTACAAGCGAGGCAAGAAAAAGTGAGGAAATTAGAGTACCAGCAAGGGTTGCTGGAAGAAACTCCAGATGAACTAGACCCATTGAGCCTGTTGAGCTCAGCAGTCTCAGGCATCTCCCGTAAGGCTGGAGGCCTACTAGGGGAGCTGCTGACACCAAGCACACTGGAGGCTCCTACTTTTGTAAGGGGCCCAGAGCGAGAGCAGAACTTTACTAATTGGTTTCAGCAGAGTGCAGCAGTGGACTCCAAAGGCCAGCCGCTCAAGCTCTATCATGGCACAATGAGAGATTTTGATAGGTTTGACAATAGGCAACTAGGCAGCTTCTCTAATAACCCGAATACTGGGCTAGGGCATTTCTTTTCATCTAAGCCCGATGTGGCAAACCAGTTTGCTGGAGCAAATTTATACAAGACAACAATGGGAACTGCAGACCCTTATGGCACAGTACTCCCTGTGAACCTAAGATTGAACAACCCATATATTGTTAGGTCTGAGGGAGGTTATGGCTTGGGGCTTGGTGATAGGCAAATGAAACAAAGACGCATGAAGCATGACCCAGATGTTGGAGGCTACCGTGATGCTTATAGTGTTTTGTATGATGATCTTGCAGAAGATTACGGCTATAGGCTTGGTCACCCATTGTCAACTATTGATGATGCAGAAGCGTTAAAACAAGCCCTTATGGATGATGGTTATGATGGTATCATTCTAAAAGATTCTATCATGGATGCAGAAATAACTCCCCAAGACCACTACATCATCTTTGACCCCAACCAAGCCAAGAGCATCTACAACAGAGGAACCTACAGCTTAGAAGATGATGACCTTCTGGGAATGCTCAGGAGGGGAAGTAATAACAATGTATAAACATGAGGTAAAGTGTATATAGGAGCAATACCTACTCCAGCTGCTACGGAATCTAGACAAGAGTTTACAGCCACAGCTAACCAAACAGTTTTCAATACCACTGGAGGAACCGTAGGCTACTGCGATTGTTTCTTGAATGGCGTGAAGATGGCGAATAGCGACTTCAGCTTTGATGGAGCTGACGTAACGCTCACCACGGGTGCGGCTGCCGGAGATGTACTA